>JGI24158J21664_10007105_pt1 | contig 14836 bp, 8 predicted proteins | sample Ectturendosymbi3_FD_21664 | JGI IMG/M metagenome (IMG submission 21664) | reverse complement strand
ATCGCAACAAAATGGGGCTGTGACCAGGATGTGGAGGTCGTGCCGGGTTCAGCCTTCACACAAAGAACGTGCGATCGGTGCGGTTCGTTGTAAAAAGAAGGGGATGTTGTTGCCACCTCTCCGGTGGCGTTGCGTTGAATGTGTGCTTCATCACGAACGGGATGTGCCCGAAGAACAACAATATATATGTGGCGCGAACAAGCAATAATAGAATGATCTAATCGGGTGGTTTCTATTGTTGCTTGCTGCCACAGTGCGAAGCTTTGCGCACATGCCGCTCGGGATTTCCGATCGCAACACTACAATCACGTTTATTTATTGTGAGTAACATTTTTCAAATGTGAAGCTGCTATGCATTAGTCGTTGAACAACTATGAAATACTAGTTTTGAAGCTATTTTCACGTTGCTTTAAGATTTCTCGCTACTTTTCCATTGTCATCCTGAATACTGTTTTGTTGGTTTCCATTTTTAGTCATTAATTTTCTTGAACAAATCTCTTTTTCTTACTGTGTGGCAACAAACGGTTTTATGGATGCAGCGACATGTAAGTTACTGCGTAAATTCTTGCATTTCAACCATCGTGAAAATTTCCTTTGAAAGTTTCTTTGAAGCAGTGGCTCTCAACTTGTAGTGCGCGTACCACCGGTAGTACCACTCCCCAGTTGTGCTGTTGNTTCAACACATCCATNTGTCGAACAATTTTTTTGTACATCTCTTGGAGAGTAGCAACAANGCTAGCCTATGCTCTGTTTGATAAGATAGTGAAGAGCTTTTTGTTTCATGTTGTCAGTTACAGCTCCAATGAACTGATCCAGGCTGATAATTGGTCTTCTACCTCCTCTCAATTGTACTCCTTTGAACGAAATTGTTTTTACAAGTTGATTCAAAGTAAAATGCTCTCCCGTAGAAAAAATATGGCTTTCAATACTTTTGTGTATACAGTTAGCATTTGCAAGTTTTTGTCTTTTGGAAGCGTGCATGGTATTTCAGTTTCATAGTGTTTCTGACAAATTTTTTACTTCGCTCAAGACATCCGCCATCAACGCAAAAATTTTGACAAAACTGGTTGGCCACAATTTGCAAAGTAATCCTTGAAATCTGGCTTTTACCGTCTAGTTTTATCTTTTGAAGCGTTGTGAAGATTTTGGGCTGAGACCTGAAAAGAATGTCGACTGCTCTGAGACACGAAGTCACGAAGCGAACTGTAAACACCTCTCAGATTCTTTTGGCGATGATATAAAAATTATGGGCACAGTCACTAAGTTCTCGCATGCTCTTCAGTGACTGACTATATAAAAAATATAAACTTTCAAGAAAGTTTTTTTGTGCCACTGAAAGAAATCTAGTGCATTGCCAACAGGAAGTTCATGTCTGTGATTGAGGCAGTGCCGCAATACGATACCAGGGATTTCATCTTTGAGCAACTTTCCAACCCCTGATTTTGCCCGAGCATCACGCTGGCTTCATCACTGCAAAATCTAATGAAAACGATACTTCTAGCAGCAAATCATTGGTGAAACCGTTGTTTCGTTTGCAGTTCAGAGCTGTGTCCTTTAATGAGAAGCGGGCAGAGTTTCCAATTAAACCAAATCCAGCGGAAGGTTAACAGATTCTGCTTCTCTACCAACGCTAGCGTTTAGAAAACCAATTAAAGCTTAGTTGTCACCTAAGCCAGTAAATTCGTCTGTTTGAACATAACCTTGCTCTTGCACGCAAAATTATAGTTAAAAGTTTTTCTTCATCTGTGAGGACACAGGACCAATTATGACAACCACAACGGTTTTACTATGTAAGACACGTCCCCCGTCTGTGGAATTAGCTTGCTGAAGACCAATCAAACCTTCAAAGTCTGTGAAAGGTTTGTTACTTTTACCAAATATGCTGTTCTGAAAAGCCAAGCAGTGGATTGAACTTTGCACACCGTTTTGTGTTAAATCGGTACATTCAGTTAAATGATGCTAAGAGGGGTAGCTTCATAAGGTACAAGAAACATTTGTACTCGCTACTACGACACCGTCAGAACCAGGCCGATTGTATGTTTCAGTTACCAGACTAAAGATCTGAATGATCTTTCCATGTGTTACGGACTGGATAAACAAGGTCATTCAAAAGAACTACCAACAAAATTATTACAAAATGTCTACGAATATTTTTAAAATGGTTCATATTATCGTAAACGTTGCAGTACAGTATTGCTTACAGCATTCTGAGCTTTAGTAAAATGATGCGTTGAATCCGAACACAAAGGACAGAATATATTTTAACACTTTTGCTGTAAAAGCATTGTGGGTTGATCTCCTTCAGTATCCCTCTTCCTCGTCTTTGTCATGGTCATGAAAACAGCAATCTTTCCTTCAGATAAAATTGTTTGAATTGAGAAAAGGCTGAGTAACGTAGCATCGTTTACTCCTGGTATAATGCGGTAGTGTCTGAAACATTTTGTTTGGCGTAATCAGAAATCAATTGTTGTTTATATAGTCGTCTATAAAAAAGCTTTTGAACATTTGAAATCCGGGAACGTTATTGGGAATATATTTCATAACGAAGGAATTTATAAAATATTTTCAAAATTCCAATCCATTACCAATTTCTGATATTTGGTGATACTTCAAAAGGATGCAAAAGAGTTATTTCTGAAATTTTGCACTTGTTTGGGTAATGCATTATGGAACAATGTGTTTTTTCTTGTGGTTGCTTCATATTCACGAATGACGTAGTTGGTTTTGCAACATGATCCTTTATAAACTGTCGTTGTGACTAATGACTTCTATTGATTTGATTGTATATAGACGCATATTGGCTCCTGCAGCGTGATGGATCGTACGTGTTTCGGTGTTCGTACGTTGCCCTTCCTGCGCTCTGTACTGTGCTTTCGATAAGCGCGTTCATTCCGTAATTAGTGTACCTCGTGTAAGGCCTTGTAACTGAGTCCAAGGTGTTGTTTGTCTCGCCTGTTGCAGCGCGTTGCTTGTTTCGTTTGTTGCACTTGCAATGAACCTCGTTCGTTGTAGTGAAGATCTAGTCGATTAAAGCCAGAAAAGTCGAAACCGACTTGTTGCTAGTTCTCGTCATGTAGTATAAAAACGACCTTATGATATTTATAAACTCTTCGCAAATCGTTCACAAAAAAATTATTTATTTGTTTTGTCAACCCCATCAAGTTCTTTATACTGTCCTCAGGTTTCCAAACAACTTTACTTCCAAAAAGTTAAGAAGAGTTCTACAAAAGCAAAGAGCCCGTCAAGGTCATGCAGCTTAAGTTTGGAAAATGGTAGGCTGTAATGTTTTTCCTTCTAATTTGAAGTGGTTGAGTCAGCAGGAAAAAGCAGACATTCGTTATCACACAGATGTGTTGGTGACGAAGTGACTAAAACATTTTAAAAGTACTTTGCTTTCTTATTCAAATTACAGCAACATGGCAAGAACTCCCTGTCACGGTTAAAAGCGCACCTTCTGGAATTTATCAATGGAGGAGAAATTTAACAATTCAGTTGTAAAGCCCCAGCTTATGAATGCATCACATTCTTTTATCAATCGCGTGCTGCACATGAGGGTTTGAAATACTCTGTAACGTTGTTCACGTGGTGCACATGCGTCGTTTTTTGGTTTCGTTGCTGGGCTTTCACGCCTAAACTAGATTTTTTTAATACTGCGTGAATTTAATTACTGTAAAACAGTTGTCTTTGGAGTGGAGATCGCCCTGGTTAGCTGTTTTTGTGGGAAGCTTCTCAATTTCACAACTTAATCCCGGAAAACCATGTGCTCCTTTATAGGCCATTCGTTAATTTGCGCTCTTACGTTGCGTATTTTATGAACTGGATTATCTCACCCATTCTTGCATTTTTGTACAGGACATACTGGTTGTGACCGATTTGTGCTGAAAAAAACAAGCACCAGGAGAAGGATTTTTTAACTGTGGCATTACAAAGTTCTGGACATTTTTTGCAGAGTTTTTCACGGTGTACTGGGCTCGACGCATTGTTTGCTGGATAATTCTTACCGAACAATGGCCTTATCGAATGAGTTACATACTACAGGTCGTTCACGAAACGGATGAATTATCAAGAGCTGGCGACAGCTCCCAAAGCATAGCCACCGACACGACCCTATATGATATTTACAGGTAGGAACGGAAAATGAACAAACTTGTCCGTGTTTTTTTATCTTTATCATATGCCAAGCGTGGTTAATTTCTGAACATTAGCATCAACCACAGTGCCGGATCAAGGTAGCGCGGGGCCCGTAGCATTTCAAGAGCGCGGGGCCCCAAGTTAAAAAAAAACACCTCAACACATGCAAAACATAAAGTGTGTGAGCAAGGCATCCGTGCTACTAGTTTTAATCTCTACATGCTCTCTCCAATTTGCATCGTGAAATGACAGTCTTGAGTGTATCGTGCTGACCGCTAGTGTTGCCAGATGGTTGTGACTTAAATCTGCTAAATGTGCCGCAAAAAGCTGCTAGATTTTGATGAAAGTCTTGACACAAATTTTCAGCTAAAATCTGCTAAAAGCAGTGAAATTCTGTTAAAAAATCTGTTATTTTTAAGATAATTAAAAGAAGCCTATAAAGTTATGCAATATATTAATTTTTTGTCTTGCACTCGCTCTCAATGAGCATGGACTGAAGATGCTGATCTTGACCACCACACTTTTCGGCCAACAATTTTCTTTCAATCAACCTTGTGAGCAACGTAACTGCAGCTTACCTCGTTTTTTTTGTATGATACACAGTTCTTGACGATCTCTTTCAAATGGTTGCATGTTTTCATACAGTAGAAAAATGTTCAGCGATAAACAATCTGAGCATAGCTTCAGCCAGGCCAGTAACCAGCTTGGGACAGCAGGCGGGGCGAAGAGTTTTCTGAGAGGAACCCGAATTTTTTAAATAATCTCCAATAGTTTTAAACTATTTCCAACACATTTTTCCAGGGGGGCGGGTCCCCCTCCTAGTTACGGTCCTGGCTTCAACCCTACAACTTTCTAAGTCTGGTCTTTGTAACTCAAAACTTTATGTTACATTAGGGGGCATGCAAAAAGTTCTTCAGTTTTATCTGAATGCTTTCGGTACCAGTTATGCCTTTCAAGCTCACAGTGTTTCACTATGATTGCATTATTGCAAACTTCGCAAGAGACTTTTCTTGAATCTGCATGATAAGCGGTAGGCACTGAGCCAATTTCTAAGTTCTGAATCTTGCAACCATACATGTCGAAACTTTTGACAGCTTTGGTTTACCAGGAAGTTTTTTACCAGACATTACTATAGGCTACTTACTGGTGTAACTGAAGCACTTGAAAATATCGTGTCGTGGGATAAAAACATATTCTGCCAATGTTGTGTTTTGACCTAACGCGCTCACTAAGCACAGAAGCAAATCATTTAAGCTTCTCCAAGCTATCTAATTACTTGTTATTATGGTACAAATATCTGCTTGAAGCAGCTTCGTTGCATCATAATAAAAATTCCAAATAACTGTAGGCAGCTGGTTGTACTTTTTCCTGGTGTTACTCAATCAAAAACGTCATAAAGAAGAGAAGTGCATTTTTTGATGAAGAAGGTGTAAAAGTTTTCATCTTGAAAAACTGTTGAAACAGGTTTTCGGTCAGGAATTTTTTACCTGATAAACGGTTAGTAAATCCTGCTAGAAAATCAGCTAACTGTTAGATTGGAAATTTTACAGCTAACAGGGAGTAAATCCTGCTAGATTTAGCAGTAAATCAGCTAAAATGACAACACTGCTGACCGCAATCTTATGCCTTTTGTNACGTAACTGTACAAAAAGAATCAAACAAGAATTTCTGTACACAGACAGCCTTCAATTGAAAACCTTTGCTTACTACTTACGTCAAATTTAGCAAAATACTGATTTCTTAGATTGAAAAATATCTTATATAAAATGTAATAAATGAGACTTACTGCCAGAAGACCGAGGGGCCCCCAAAAAGGCAGGGCCCGTAGCAATTGCTACATTTGCTACTATTGTTAATCCGGCACTGATCAACCATCGTTTTGCGATAGACAAGTAATTCCCAACCTTTTCAGTGTCGTGGACACATTTGACGATTTGGCAGAAAGCTGTGGACCCCCTTAACAAAACCAGTCAAAACCCTTTAAGAACATGTGGCTTAATCGATTAAAACCAGTTTTTAATACTAGAAGTACTTAGAATTACCGTTTAAGTTCTTTCAGTTGCTGGATTTTTATGCGCTCATTCCTATTAAAATTACGAACATTCCTATTAAAAACTGCATACGTTTCATGTTTATCAAGTTAGACGGGGCTAAATTACCCATTTGGCCTTGCTTTCTTGACGTGTAGCAAAAAGATTTGCCAATTTGGTCTTGGGTAAATGTCGCAAAAGAAAAGGAGTATATTCCCATCTTGGTCCATGGATACCTGCAGAGCAATAAAAGGGGTATATGACCAATTTAGGCATGGGCACATCCAGAGACGGATTAAAGGGTAGGGNGGCCCGGGGAAATTTTCACTGGAGGACCCCTATGGCGTATTTCATAACGTCATCGTTTGTAAAANTTGTTTTCGCTGATTCGCAACGATCTCGTTTGTTTTTGCCGGTAATTGATTTTGTGCCTGCCGAATTTACTCGATTGTTAGCCGCCTTTGATTGTAAGCCGCACGAAATGGTGTTAGAAATTAATGTAAACTGCCCTTGATTGTAAACCGCATATCTAAGCCTCTGAGATGCATTCGCGACGTTCGCGTACTCGTGCGTTTCCCGTTAATTGGCAACCCCGGTATTAATGATGCTTACACCACTACAACTGCCTTATGTTCATCATAATCCCTCCTGTAACCATAGGCGTAGCCAGGGGGGCCAAAGGGGCCATGCCCCCCCCAAATGTTTGGAAAATATAGTCATTTTCTGCTTTGAGAGGCGTTTTTCTAAACGAAATAGTGTTATTCGCCTAATATCAAACATTTTGGCCGCCCAAAATTTTTGGGTTGGCTACGCCACTGCCTGTGACAGATGTGCATGTGATGCTGAAGAAAATCGAATGCAAAAGAAGAGTTTGGTCGACAAAACGTAGCCAAGGAAAGACAGAACGTCATCTAAACTATTCGATAAAGTACAGAAATACAAAATATAAGCCGCCCTTGATTGTGAGCCGCATGAAATGATGAAAAAGATTTATAAGCCGCGGCTTACAATCGAATAAATACGATACTCAGCTGCACATATAGTTAGCTTCGAGAAGAAAATTTATGATGTAAGCACTACAGTGTATCCTTACTATGAAAAAACATTTCCATAGGCTAGAGAGTGGCTCGGCAAGAAACAACATTCACCCGAACAACAAACAGAAACCAAAGATCACAAACAAAACACCGGAAAAATAACATGTCAATATGGCCAGCCAGCCTGAGTGTGAAAGGTGCTTCGAAACTTGTATCGTGAGTTTCACCTACATCAGTGCTCTTCAAAGTCTTTGTCATCATGGAACCCCTGATATACTTTCGCGTTTGTCATGGAACCCTCTTTAACAAAAATTTAAAAACACGAATTATTTGTAAGAAAATCAAATATTTCTTTATTAGACACTTCAACAAATAAACAGTTATTACAGAAGTTAAAAATCAAAAAATTTAATGACTCGGTTGTTCTTGCATTTCTAGAATGTATCTGCTACATTCAAAATTTCGCAAAAAGAACCCGTATCTCAAATATGTGTCGTCCCATTTTCAAACTTTGGCAGTTGAATTACATTTGGTCCGCCTTGGATTAGGCGCCTCTTTTACATTTGAACTACACTGCTCATTACCGTCCACACCTTCGCTGTTGTTATTATTTCGTTTCACATAAGAAAATATGCTATTTGCTATTTGTTTCATCTGGCTTGACTAAACAGTAAAAGGTTGGCTTTCACACTGTTTACTTCATTCCCACAAAGGCTGAACAGCAGCTCTAGTCCGTAGTCACTCTCTACTACTCTGATCAGGGTTGCCAGACGTACGTTTTGTCAAGGGGCCAAATCTAGCTCCGAAAAGAGCCAAAAGAGAGCCAAATTCTAAGACAAGGCACCAAAAAAGGGCCAATCATTTTTTCCAAATTTATCAGCAGTTACAGCGTCATATGAACCCGTACTTAGCAATTTATGAAAGAGCAATGTTCTTCAATCACAATTGTAGCTCAACAGCAAAACAAGTACATGATAAAAGATCGTAACAGAACAACTTACTTTCCATGTGTAGCCATCAACTGAGATAAATTTACCATCCTCGATAAGTACCAAAGCGATCAACAACAATCTGAACAAAACCGACAAACATGTGCACCACCTATAAATAACAGTAAAAGCTAGGTAACGTAACAGGTCTAACTGCTACCTCTGCAATTGCTGCAAGTAACACCCAGCCTGGGTATTCTGATGAACTTGCTTTCACATTAACTCAGAAAGTCTAACGAACCTAACAAAATTTTCTAATCGAAAACCTTCAATATTTAGGAATTTGGTGAAAATCTGCAATCAGTTAGTCAAACAATGTGAAAAACTATGGCTTCTCGGGAAAGGAGCCGGGGTGGTCAGATCTAATTTTTGCAAGGGGCCAAATCTATCCTGGAAAAGGGCCAAAAAAGAGCCAAAGGCCAAATGAAAATTTTGGAGCCAGGAAGGGTTATTTGGGACCAAATTTATGAAATTTGGCCCCAAAAGGGTCAACCTGGCAACCCTGACTCCGATGTACAGCACTGCGAACTGTGCACCGGCAACATCATATAACTATGATGCAACAACAACGTCCTTCTTAGTTGCACAACAATGAACAACAAATGACGCACCAACTATCGATATTTCTTGTCTGCCACCTGCACTCAACCTCCTGTACAACTAACTGGCCTACTTGGAGTCTGAATGCAGCACGGTGATCTAAAAAATTTCATAATGACGCTTCAACATACTGAATCAAGAAATTATTTTCCCTAAAAACGAGGACCCCTCACATAACCCAACTCACGGAACCCCACTACATGTTTTGCGGAACCCTGCAGTTCAGCGGAACCCCTGTTGAAAAGCACTGGCCTACATTTTAAGGTGCCGTGGTTAACACCACTGTTTTAACGTTGCTTCTTAAAAGCTTCGCTGAAAAAAAAGGCTTCAGTCGCGGCGTTTTAGCTAACACTGGCAGATTCTTGCGCTTTTTCCCCTTGGAAACTTTGCCGTTTTAGCTGCTGATGGCATTAACAGATTTCGGCATCGCGCAACCTAAACACTGTAATCTCGTTTTCTGTTCTTTCGTTCTATAAATCGACTGATCAAAAACCTTTTCTGACGGACCACGCAATGACATGTGGTGTAAATGGCTTCACTGGCTTCATATGTTTATGATGTAACGCAAGAATAGTAGCCATCGGAGGAAAAGTGCATTTCCACCATATGTTACCCTTTATGACGAAACAAAGGTCACAGTTCGGCTGCGGTTATCTCCAGACCGNACAAAAAATTACAGAATCATTGATATGAAGCAGCAACCACAGCAGAACTAGCTTTGCTGCTAAGCACGCAAATAGTATCGTTTTCGCGACACTTGTGCAGTAGGCGTGATGAACGAGTAGATAAATCCATGCCAAATGAACGTTTATTGGGAAAAGTTACAAGCAAAATTCAAATATATTTGCATTGAATAAAACTGAAAATATTTATATTCTGTAGTGAATACTAAAACTGGCAGGAAGTCAAACTTGCAGATAAATCATTAATGATACTCAAGCAACATTGGAAGATAGAGTTTGTATTCTTGTATCTCTTTTGAATCACGACAATTTTTCAAACGAACATTTTATTTAAAACAAATAAATGTCATCACGGGGGGTCCCCTTGGAGTGGAGGGCCCGGGGCAACTGCCCCCCTTAATCCGGCCCTGGGCACATCACGTGTGATAATCGCGCGCAGCAGCACCGGTATTCTCCAACATTTAAACTTAGTCGTGAGCTAAATCATATGCACATTTTTTGACGTTATTTGGCTAAAAAGTGTCGATATTGAAAATAGCATATCTTCAATTCTCTGGGATGTGTTGGATGGATGCAGATCCCCAAGCTTCGAGCGTCTTTACAATTAAATGTTAAACACTATGAAGAGAAGCGTCAATATTGATTTCTACGTGGGTGGTAGGAAAGGTCAATCAAGTCGGCAAAATTGAATGGGAAAATAATTGCACATCCCAAATAGACCAATATAATTACTTCACACGAGGAAGGATCACGCTTACGTGTTGCAAAAAATCTATATTCACAGGTATCAAGAAAGCGAAAACCGGATTGTTCTATAAAAGTAACAGTTGAAGCTTCATAAATAGGTGATTTAGTTATGATGTCATGGAACAAAGAATAGTGCCGTGATAAAACCATTTGGTCACTGTCATCCCTGATATCTGGTTAGTTCCAATTACATGGATGCTATGACCATCCACGCTTGGACAACTAGATAATTCTCGTTTTTTCAGTCAATGAATTAGAGCAAAATGACGCTGATTCTCATTTTAATCTAATTTGCAAATCTAATTTCTGGTTTTGCCAAAAATTCTAATCTTTCCAACGGCATTTTTTAAAGATGGAACAAGAATATACTCTCGTGAAAGGAAAATGCAACAAAATGGTCACACGTGCCATGTCGCCATCATTTGAGCAGCAAAGACAACGAAAACTCGATCATTTTCTTTTCTCATTAACAACAGCAGTACAAACTGCGTAGCCTTATCAATGATAATGATTACTTCACATTGCCTATCCACTCACACGCAGATTGGAGTAAATGTAATTTGAATTCGAATTTTAGTTCAATTTCTAGTTTTCGCCAAATACGCTAATTTTAATTCTAATCTAATTTCTGACAGCTGAGTTAACTCTAATTTTAATTTTAATCTAATTTAGAAAAGCTAAAAATTATAGTTGTCCAAATCTGACCATCCCGTGGAAATTTTATTTACTGTTTGAGCATCATATTGTTGATGGCATTTCAAAAAGTCGCTACATACAGAAAATACCATAGTTTGCACATGTCAGGTTTTGGTTCAGCAGGAAATATTTATTTTTTGCCAATATTTGTCAAACAAATGACACCATAGATTTGTTGTATTTTTGTTGTCCATGGTAACCACAAAGTGCACAGTGCTTGCAAGGCCTTCACACACTTTTCATTTGCTTTTTTGTCTTGGTTGAAAAAGGTGCTTCTCGTTGTTAGTTTTGTCCAATTGGTAGATCTTCAGTGCGTAACCATTGCTTTCGTATTAATTTATATATAATCAGTTTTCTTAAAGATTTGACTTTGGTGGCCGTAAAGAAATTCGAGAGACCGCAACTACTTCATCTGAATATTGAAATGGTCATAAAGCGAGGTTTTATTGCATTTTGACGGTGGTTATGCAGAGAGGTTCTTCTGTATTTTGAGAGACCGTTCGAAAATTTCGATCGTTCAAAACTCCTTGAAAACACCGGATACAATAGTCCTAGGCTTAGTTCTATAGCAATATTGCATTTCTGTCATTGCTCATCAGGGTATTTAGAACTGAGAGCATCAGCCTGTTCCGGCTTGTTTGGAATGGTTTGAAGTCATTTGGCATATTTTGATAAGCTATTTAGCATTTTTGGTCCATTTGCACATGGCAACGCTGGTTCCTAGAGTTGCGCTCAATTTGTCGTTTGCAAGCTTGACCACCACGGAGCGTCGTTTGGCATTTCGCTATTTTGCTTTCATCTTACACATATAAAGGTCATGGACACCCCAAAGCCCTTCTATGGACTGCTGGGGGCCCATGGACCCCGATTGGGAACCATTGCGATAGACCATCAAACATTCCAACGATCACATGAAATTCCATTCTGAAAAAGTAAGTAACAATGTAAAAGGGATGGCGATAGCTCACTGGTGCACATTCCACCTATCAAAGGGTGGGTGTTCGATCCACTGCCACTAAGTGAAGCGCCGTAGCGCTCCTTGCGCAAGAGCGTTCACTTCAACCGCCAAGGAAAAAACGAATTTTAGGCTTTGGTCTGATAACAATTGCCGTCACCCCAGTTATTAAAAAAATGAATATCCGGTATATTCGAAGTATTCTAATTCGTACTACAAAACTTGTCAAATTCCTAACCAGAGCCGGATTTACAAGTAGTCTATGTAGGCTTAAGTTTAGTGCCTCAAGGTCCAAGGGGCCTCCAGCAAACTGTGGTAGCGTACGCATAGGGTCAGTTGCCTGTGTATGATCAGTTCTATAAATATTCGTCGAAGTTTTGTGTCCTAATCATTTATGATTCTTAAAAGTCATTCGGAGATCAGGTTGCTATTGAGTACTTGCGCAAGTTTGCACCGCTCCTTTGCTAAGCAAATTATAAAAAAGATCTTAATGAGCTTGAACAGCAAGCAAAAGTCACTTTCCCAAATTGGCAACCACAGAACTACCCCAAAGAGATAAAGAAAAGGTAGCAGTAAGAAAATGACAAATGCGCGATTGGGTCTGATGCTTCAGATTTTTAGTTTATCCAACCAAGCGGACCCTTATTTCTTAGATTGATGGTCACTAACTGCTCAGGAGAAAGGTCTTTTTCAAGATTCAATAGACAAAAAAGAATTAAAGGGTCGCAGTGCTCCAGGAAAGGTTGCCCATACTAAGCATTCAGTGCAAAAGTGACAAACTTAGGCAAACAAATTTAATGAATCTCGGGATTATTCTGTTATGAAGAAGACCAGGACAAAACCTTTCTAATTGTTTACTATGCTCTGTTCAGCCATACTAGATTCAATGATTGTAGCTCTTTGTACATATTTCGATAACGACGGCATAACGGACGTTTAAACCAGTCCCATCGCCACGGGGGAGCATTGGTGGGCTCAATCCTCTCAAACTTAAATATGAAACACTAGAAATCAGTGGAGATTATACAATTTTCAGAATGTTAAGTCCTCTGCGCAAATGTAAATCTTCTCATTGAAAACTTCCTGGCGACGGTTCTGGCTGGCTTCTACCTCAAATCCTTTTGCGCGACGGCTTGGTTGCGTTCGATTATATTAGCAGTCTGAAAAAGTAACAAACACACGAATCGTGAACTTAGCAGTTGCAACCATTCGGGTACGTTTTACTTGGCTTGTTTTGCTCGTGTGTGAGAGATTTTTACAGCCGTGGCAAGCGAGTCTCAGCGTGGTCCTCACGTTGTGCTTCAACGTCTTTTTGCCGCCACGTGTACGTGCAGTGTGTTTGTTTTCTTTGAACAGAGATAAGAAAAAATAGATGTAAATCTTATGATAAATGAGATTTGTTTTTTTGCGAAATATTTAACCGTGACGTTTTCAGTTGGTATGCTTGCCAGTGTTAATATCCTGTTCCCGTCGGCCAAGTACGCTTTCAACTATTCCGTGACATTGAACGTTGTGGCGTCGAAGGCAGCAAGCGCAGTGATCGTGCGGCATTCTATTAATGATATAGAATTTTTTATTGGCCGTATTTTTGGATCGCCAATATCGTAATATTCATCTTTGCACAAATTGAAATGCCTTTCCAATTTTTTCACATAACAGTGGGAGAGTGGGTCTCACAAATGGATTAGCCTACCTAGGGCCTCGCATCAGCTAAATCCGGCCCTGTAATTCTAACCTAACGATGATATGAAATACTTTCACCTCCGTGCAAAAAACAATCAATGAATTTTAAAAACAAAACGAATTTTTAATTCAGCAAATTTTATTGGAAAACACCCATACCTCAAGATTTTCATGGAAACATAAAATGCGTCATTTTATTTTTAGGAATCAGGTTTTGCCTGAAATTCAGCAAGGACCTAAAGACATCTTGGCACTCGATGCCGATCCTAACATCTTGGAGTTGTTCTTAAAATATATATCAAACAAGAATTCAAGTGATATTTTCCTCGATAAAGGCAAGTTGGATGATTTGACCAAACGTACGGTCAACTTGGATCGTTTACTGGAGAGCAGCATCGCAGCAAATCGTCAGCAAATTGCTTCTCTCCACAGTGGAATCACCTCACCACCAACGTAATGGTGATCAATGAAGTAATTGCCGTTCTTTGAAGAAATTCGATTGCATGTTGCTGTAGAAACCAGCTTTGTTGGTCATGAAATCTTCGAAATTCAGGTAACGGTGTGATCGCAAGAAAACCAGTCAGCGATATTGGCATGTGCAGCAGTATTTCACCGAAAAAGTGCTGCATTCATCTTGTGTCTTCGATGCTGTTTTCATGTTGCGTGTTGAAGTCGTATGTCACAGATACACTTCGGCGTAGCGCTACACTGCAGAGCTACTCAAATGGCCGACCGCGTTCCAAATCCGGACCTTTGGACGGTGAAGACCGGACCTCATCAGCCTCTCGTAGAAATATTCTATACACAGAGTTTTATCCAAAAGTCTAACACTTTTAACCGTTCTTTTTCGTCAACTGTGCTATTGCCGATCAAGTTATTGCTTAGTTATATTGCAATGTACAGTATACTTGAGCTGTCCTTGTTATTTTTTCAGTCAAAATAATGTTTCATTACCATTCTCCAACAACCGCTTGCCATTAAAATGTCTATACTGGCCAGTGGCGTACGCAGAAAATTTTCATGGGGGGGGTTGGTTCAGGGTCATATGGTGGTCATTTGTATTTGGTGTGCGCTGTTTGTAACGTCACAATTTGACGTCATGTCCATGTTTCCAAACAAACGTTTTGGCGAAGTTTGTTGACATAATAATGCATATTTTTCTACACGCACACCCCTTATTTCATGTGCCATTGCACTGAATGTAAATTATCAGCGCTCCAAGTTAGGCTATCGGAGGAAAATAAACTCAACGCTACGACACAGCAGTTCATAACTGCAAAAATAT
>JGI24158J21664_10007103_pt1 | contig 14836 bp, 11 predicted proteins | sample Ectturendosymbi3_FD_21664 | JGI IMG/M metagenome (IMG submission 21664) | reverse complement strand
GAGTTGCTTTATTGTGTGACAAATTTTGAGGTTGTTTGGACTTGAAATAAAGTAGCAGTGGTTGAAAATGCAAAAAAGTGTCGACTGTACCCCACCTTCCCACAATCAAAAAGCTCTACAACTTTGACGCATGGTGCACAGCCTAAAAACATGAAAAATACAGAAAAGGAGTGTTGTGATATTCAACCGCGACGCCCCCAAAAGCGCGAGGCCCCGGGTATTTGCCAGGTTTGCCCAATAGTTAATCCGGCCCTGCGTGCACGGGACGATTTTGTTGTCATTGTCAAATAAACAATCAACGCTTTGCTCTTGCCGTGGACCTACTCGTTCTGCTGGTGCAAGCCAGCTTTAGACCTTGCGTGCCCAGAGTGTTTGAAACAGTTTGGTCATCAGTGTTGTATGGTTCTCAATAATGTTGCTCTTGCCGTGCTTATCGTTATGTTATTGCAGGTGCAGGTGTGTTTCAACGTAGCGTAAACTTTCAGTGAATGAAAGCCTGAATGTCTGCCTGTGTGAAGTCTCTGCTGTCAGGTTATCACAATTTAATTCACTGAATTGTCATGGATCGACTGTTGAAACCAAAGGCGTTAGAAGTGCTTCCCTCAGACGCTGATGCTCCCTCGATTTTCAAATACTGGCTTGCTACGTTCGAAACGTTCGTAGAAGTTGTGGCTTGTCAGCATCGTACCGATCCAGATGTGGAGGTAAATAAGCGAGGCCTGCTGGTTAACCTTTTGTCGCCTACCGTTTATTCCTATATCGAGGATAGACTCTCTTGCGAAGAGGCCTTGGCAGTGTTGAAAAGTGTGTACACCAAAAAGAAGAATGATGTGTTTGCTAGGCACCTTCTTACGGCGCTCAAGCAGCAACCAGGACAATCCCTCCAGCAGTTCCTCCAAGCTTTAAAACGCCTGTCAAAAGATAGCTCTTTCAGAAGTGTGACCGCGGAGTAATATCGTGAAGACCTGCTACGTGATGCCTTCATAAACCGTATAACATCCAATGCGATCCGACAGAGGCTTCTTGTAAAAGACGATTTAACTTTATATGCTGCTTTCGAACAAGCATTTTCTCTGGATAGATCCCAGCAGCAGACCTCTTCTTATTCTAGTTGCCTTGTTGCAGCGGAAGAACCTTTAACTCGGCCGTTGGTCCTGACGAAAGACGCGGAAAAGCATGCGGACGTAATGGCTCCACACGCCGACTATGTTTCTGCTGCGAGAAAAGCTGAACAGAAATGTCGTTTTTGCGGTTTCTACAACCACCCCCACCGGCGTTGTCCTGCTCGAAATGCAGACTGCAAAAAATGCGGTTTCATAGGTCACTACGCGAGGGTGTTTAGAGCTGGTGCGAATAGAGATGCAAAACAAGCGGTCTCAGCTGTCCCAGAAGGTTACATGGCGTCCTTGGTGGGTGCTCCTTCGTGCTTACACGAGGCCGTTGTTGATGTCACCGTACAAGGAACTCCGGCCAAGGCCTTGCTGGATACGGTAGCCTCCGAACGTTTCATCCACGAGGGGCTGGTCCGTGAGATCGGCTTAAAATCAAGCGGAAAACCCCGTAATATCTCTTTGGCCTCATTGAAGTCTTCAGCTGAGGTATGTGGCTCTGTTCAGGCAACGGTGAAAGTTTTCAATCACTCTTATACGTTGCGCCTGGGAATTATTAGCGACCTTTGTGCTGACGTAATCCTCGGACAAGATTTTGTGAAGATGCATCGTTCTACTACTTTTAAAATGGGAGGACGGTTCAACTCCTTTATTGTGCCACCAACTAAAGTGTGCGGAGTTACTGCTGGGGACGTCGAGGCGCCTCGTTTATTCCAGTTTCTATCGCCTGATGTTAAACCCGTAGCTACACGGTCTCGTAGATTTAATTTGGAAGATGCGCGCTTTGTAAAGGATGAAGTAGCTAAACTGCTGAGCGAAGACATCATAGAACCCTTGGCGGGCGCAAGTGCATGTCACCAAAGACGAGAGACACAAGCGTAGAATGGTTGTAGATTATCCGCAAACGATAAACCGCTTCACTGCACTGGACGCTTATCTCCTACCGAAGATTGATGAGCAGGTCAACAACCTGGCTCAGTGCAGTTGGTTCAGTACACTCGACTTAAAGTCTGCGTATTATCAGATAAGTATCAGTCCGGATGACAAACTTTATACAGCTTTTGAAGCTAACGGTAAACTCAATCAGTATCAGCGTCTCCCATTCGGTGTGACCAATGCAGTGTCCGCTTTTCAAAGAATTATCGACTGTCAAACAATCTGAACCGAACTTTCGCGTATTTGGACAATATAACAATTGGAGGAACCAATAGACGGGATCATGACACAAACCTTGAGAGATTCCTTCAGGCTGCGACTCAGGTCCGCTTTACTTCCAACGAGGTCATATCTGTCATAGCAGCCCCCGAAATTGACATACTCAGATATCGAGTTTCGCAAGGAACGATCAATCCAGATCCTGAACGCCTACGTCCTTTGCTCGAATTGCCGTTGCCATCTTCCCCGAAAGAGTTAAAACGCGCTCTTGGCATGTTCGCGTACTATGCGCGGTGAATCAGGAACTTTTCTGCGAAATTGAAACCTTTGACCGCTGAGCGATTAACCTTCCCTTTACGGAATGACGCAGTAAAAGCTTTCGAAGATCTTCGTTCAGCACTCCTACATGCTTCCTTAGTTTGCATAAATGACTATGAACCGTTTACCGTTGAGTGCGACGCGTCAGATTTTGCTATCGCAGCGATTCTAAACCAAGCCGGGCGACCCGTTGCATTTATGTCGAGAAGTTTGTCCAGAACTGAATGAAAATATCCGACTGTTGAGAAGGAGCCTACTTCCATTGTGGAAGCAGTCCGCAGATGGAGTCATTATTTGTACGCCCGTCCGTTTACGTTGATTACTGATCAACAGTCTTTAGCGTATATGTTTGATCAAACTCAACGCGGAAAAATTAAAAATGCGAAAATTCAAGCTTGACCAGCGGAATTAGGTATGTATTCGTATCATGTTCAGTACCGCCCTGGCGCTGATAATGTAGCACCTGATGCCTTGTCTCGCGTGTGTGGGGCCTTTGGCCAGCCCTCTGATTTGAAGGAACTGCATGAATCCCTTGGTCATCCAGGTGTGTCGCGTTTAGCTCATTTCATTCGCAGTAAACCCTTGCCCTTTTCTATGGATGAAATTCGTCAGCTTTGTGCTGAGTGGTCGAAGTGTTCTGCCGTAAAACCACGGTTTTATCGACCTCCTCAGAGTAACTTGATTAAAGCAACTCAGCCGTGGGAGCGCGTAAGTATTGATTTTAAGGGGCCGCTTCCCAACTCCAGTCGTCACCATCAATACCTGCTGATGGAAATTGATGAGTACAGTAGATTTCCTTTTGTCTTTGTTTGCAGTGACACTTCCGCTTCGTCGGTTATAAAATGCTTGTGTTCTTTATTTAGCCTAGTTGGTTTTCCTTCGTTTGTTCATAGCGATCGGGGAAGTGCCTTCATGAGTAAAGAACTTAAGATTATCTTCACGGGAGAGGAATAGCAACAAGTCACACCACTCCCTACCACCCGACTGGAAGTTCACAATGGGAGAGGTACAACAAAACTGTATGGAATACGATTCTTCTTATGCTGAACGGAAGTTAGCTTGCATCTCGGGAAGACTTGCTTCCAGAAGCCTTGCACGCTGTCAGAACGCTGCTCTGCACAGCCACGAATGAAACGCCTCATGAACGGTTCTTTCCTTTTCCTCGGAGGTCGAGGCTTGGGACTTCGCTTCCTTCCTGGTTGGTCACGCCGGGCAAGGTTCTCCTAAGAAAGTTTGTGCGCAGCAAGCACGACCCTGTGTGTGAGGAAATTGAAATATTGGACGCTAACCCACGGTCCTCTCTGGTACATTTTCCAGATGGAAGGGAAACAACGGTCTCTACATCAGACCTAGCGCCAGCGGGAGATCCAACGCCGCAACCAGAATCAGATACTGTAGTTGGCACTAAAGAGTCTGACCACGAAGCGGTGGGCGATTCGTACAATGAATCAAGTTCAAGCAAAGAGGGTACTGCCGAGGCGAATAAAAGTTGTAGTGATGTCGGGCCGCCTTCCGAAAATTTGGAAACAACCTGTGAGACGTTCATCGCGAATACGTCGTCCCCCAGACCGCTATGGCTACGGTGTCCCACATAGATGGGTCTTGGGAGAAACGGTTTTCCTTAGCGCTGTAATATGCTTCTAAGGAGGGAAGAGTGTAATTTAATGTGTATGTATGTAAGTCAACGTGCACGGGATGATTTTGTTGTCATTGTCAATTAAACAATCAACGCTTTGCTCTTGTCGTGGATTGGTAAAGGGGTAACACAGAAGCCATAAACTACAAAATGCATGTACAACAGGCCGATGTACTTCCCAGCGGCAATCCAGACAGGGACAGTTTGAGGCGGCCAGACCTGCCTTGTAATATGAAGCACATATGCTACACGTAGGCTACAGTACTCAAATTCGACAGCAAGCACAATGAGTAGGAAGTAAATCATGAGCTGTAATGTATCTGTACGCCACGGTTCACCATTCTTTTGCAATTTTGATGCAATCAACCACAGATACAGCGCTCACTTACATGAGCAAAAACAGCAGTCTACGAGGTATAAACCATTTTCCAATATTATTTTTTTATGACGTAACCTTGCTGCTGGGGTCTCATTTTAAAACAGCCGCTCAGTTCACTGGATATTCATTGCCCAACGCCCATGCTCCTATTGTGAAGAAGAGTCACAACCATTTTATGATTTTCTGGAGTTTTTCCTAGAAGTAATGCAAGTATGTAGACTAGTGCGTGCAGCGTGGACTTCGAGTTTGTAGTTTTGAACGCTCTGAAAAAGCATTGAAACATGAAGACATGGCGGTTGACGCGTCATCTGTGACGTGAACTTTACAACGTAGTGTACCTACGTGCGTCGCAGCTTTGCAAAACTGAAAAACACTTATTATCTAAACCAGGGGTTCCCAACCTTTTGTTTGCCATGTACCCCTTCAGCATTTCGACAGATGAACATGCGCCCCGAAAATCTCGTATGACAAAATATTTTATCATCAATATTAATAGATATAATTAACAATAAGCATATAATGATTTTTGAAAATAATATTAAGTGATATATGTATAAATATTGCAAAACAAATATTAATTTTTTTTCTTTTTTTGCTACCCTTAAATGTACCCCTTCAGGTAGGCAAATGTACCCCTGGGGTACATGTGCCCCAGGTTGGGAACCTCTGATCTTAACCATGGGTTCTTAACCCGGGGTCCTTGAACCGCAGTTGTCAGTGAAGGTGATTTAAAGGGTAGGCTTTGCTCTGACATTTAGACAGGGTTTTAGTAGGTTTTGCACATATTTCGATTACTGCTACGATGACTAAGACCTACTTTCAAATAGATATTGCAACGTTTCTTCTTGAGTGATCCGTAAACTTTATTAGGAAGTATTAGGGACAGGGCCGGCCCTAGCAGATGCGGGGCCCAATGCAAGACCTGAGCGCGGGGCCCAATGCAAGACCTAAGCGCGGGGCCATTCTGAGCAGTGATTTTATGACGGCATCGTGTTCAGTCAACCGTGATACGAACATGGTAGAGCGCAAAGGCAGTACAGCACTAACCCGAGAATTGAGCACGTTTGCTAACGTTCGAGAGGAAATTTGCTGGTTCTAACGAGAGTATTCTTTGTTAACAGTGTAATCTATATGGCGTTTCTACTGGATTCACAAGCGCAAGGTGCATCTGGCAAAATGAATAATCTACCCAAACACCATGGGGCGGGGTCCCCAGAGGCGCGGGGCCCAATGCAGCTGCATCGGTTGCACCGGCTTAAGGCCGGCCCTGAGTAGGGATCTGTAACCCGGAAATGTTTTCAGAAATGCCGATTTATACTATGCTATCTTCCTGACAGCGCACGCTTCGAATATCGCACTTTCTGCCTTAGAATCGCCGCACCTTTTAGTCTGGCATCAATTCGTTTTTGAACTGCGAAGTAATCAAAATAAAAGGTTCCGACCGGCGGTAACATTTTGCGTGAGACTTTGCATTGAGCTGTTTGCGTTACAAAATTCACTGGCACATTGTTGCAGCAAATACAAAGCTTTACGACTCATGTGAACAATAAGGCACGATAGAAGAAATAAATAAATCATTCATAGTCGGCATGTTGGCTATGCCTGTACATTAAAAGTTCCTTGGTAGTAGTAGTAAGTTTATTGGCGATAAGGAAGATATTGCATTTGCATTTTCATCGTAAATAGTTTGCCAGGACACCGAAAAAACAGTACGGTTATCAAGTCAGGTGTCCCTAAACAAGCTAACATTAAAGACACATTTAAGTTAATGAAAGAATGAAGTCAACGATGAAATAGTGGAAAATAAATGATTTTTTTCATTTAAATGTTCAGGCCTAGCCCCAGGGGTCCGCAGCACTCTCAATCTGAATTTGGAGTGTAGATTGAGAAAGTTTGATTCGTTTACGTGCGAGAATGATGTTCTGTACCTCGTGCAAATCTTATTTCAACTTTCTGGTAGGCTACTTGCATACGGAGGATTTCTGGCTCAAACATTTGGATTTATAGCGTTTCGTTAACAACAAGCATTGCAAGTGCATTATGCAAACCAGCTAAGTTTATGAAAATCTGAAAACTCCAAAGTGATACCGAGAATGCACTACAATTTGTTTTAAAGCGACAAATCGTTTTGCAGAGGCATGTATTAAGACTCAATTGTATAGCTTATGGACTGCTCGTAATCTAATCAGCATCCTTGTTTTGTCTCCGGCCAGTTTACTCATACATCAGGGCATGGGCGTAACTTGCTGGGGGACACGTCCGGGAGAGGTTTCAAAAATAAGTGACGTTTATCATATTTTGTGAGAAGAGCTTTTCATGTTAGATGTTACACATAGCCAAATTGATGTTAAAGCAGAGTTGGTGTGGTATCACTGTTTCTCATAATTTTATAAAGTTTAGCTTGGACAAAAAAATGAATTTTAGCATTTTGCAAGTTTCTAGAGGCCGCGAATGATTGTTAACTGCTTCTGTCCGACATTTTACCGTGTGTGGTATACTGTAAGAAAGGTCATTGTTTTGAAACAATGATGATTTGACAGCTGCGTGTGTGAGAAACCACAGAACAGCCATAATTTGTTCGGAATGGGACAGTTCGGCCACGCCGTTTTGGCGATAAATCTCAGTTTTGCTGTAAATCTTTGAGCCACACTTCGTTCAAGGCGTTGGAATAAACGAGCGATTTTTGACACACCTGTGTAGTGAAGTCACTGGAATACAGATACGTACAAGTTTGAATCATCGCAAAAGGATGAAGCAGAGCCAGGCGCGTAACGAGGGGGGCAAGGGGGGCACAATTCCCCGGGCGCCAAATTACTGCGGGTGGCGCCGAAAAGTCCCAACAATGCCACATGTACATTCTTCAATACAGTAAATTTGCTTCCGAAAGATCTCAGTTTCGAAGAGTGGGGCGTCAACTTGTTTCTTGCCCCGGGTGCCATTTAACATCGTTACGCCCCTGAGCAGAGCCCAGTTGGATGATTCCTTGAAAGCCTACAGAAAACCTAGAGCTTTTAATTGTCGATTTTCATAGATTGCTGATTTTCATGTAGTGTGACGATCATCAGTTGATGGATAGCCTCACTTATGGTGGCGGTCTCCAACGTAGTGAAAACTAGTACATTATCGTAATTGCATTAAGTTTGTCAAAAAAGCAGTCTGGACAAACCCCATCGCCCCGTTCTTTTATAGAACATTATTTTGAAAGACCTTATCTACTATGTTTGGCGATGCATCAGCATTAAAAGATGCATGATATAAACCCCGCTGTTACAATGACTGAAGGTAACGGTGTTTTGTAATGACATACGTTTTTAACATTGCTTATGAAGTTTTACGCGAAGTTGTGCTTTTTTTCAAAAATAAGTAAGTTTTTCCAATTCACTCTTAGATTAGCTGAGAAATGCAATGAGAATAAAAATAACTACGCGAAAGCTCAAGCAACAATTGCTGTCCAGGCATAACTTTTGTATGAATTCACAAACGCCTCATTCCAACAAAAAGAAACGTCACAAGCCATATTTCCTTACAAATATGGTCACGGTCGCACTGAACTTTTCCAAACTTCCGGCGGAAGGAAAACCACACGTCTGGCCCCTGGCTCTCAGGGTGACAACAAAAGCACAGATCAAGCAGGCATCCGTTGCTAGCAAACCTCTGAAATATTTCAAAAACACTTTTTTCGTATAAAACATTTGCGATTACACTCGCCGATACGTAGCGTCACCGAACTGTCCTAAATCGCGATTTCTTTCGTGCAGAAATGTAACTGGTTTTGTGTAACGTTGGTTGTCGCGTATTCAGAAAGAGACAGCGTAAAATTTAAAGATGCAAATTGATAATGTTAGCAAATATCTGCGAAGTTTTTGCCGAAGACAAAAAGCAGCACTACTGTGAAGACTTGGTTTTCAGGATTTCAATCAAAACGACGTAAACGTAGGTGAAGTACTGACTTAGCTATCTATTGACCTATAGCTCAAAACTTAGGGTCTTGCCAAAAATTAAAGATATCCTACACTAATTATTAAGTATGGGCTATTAGTAACAAATTTAAATCTATTAATTTGTAAATCATCTGTAAAGATAAAGCAATGCGTAGTTAGTGTTGCTTTCAAATCGCCTCTAAAAATGAGATTGCGAATCTATATTTATAAAGCTTCGCTTCTGCATCAACGCGATGACTATATTGGTTTCACACCAAGCCGTCCTTCCTTATAAGTTTATTTACTTTTGCGTTTTCCTCAGCTTTAAAAGATTGTTCCGGCATTGTATCTCCGTCCGTTCGTTTACCTCTGCCGAAAGATAAGCCACCTTTTCATTGTCTTTAGTTTATCAATATCGAGAAGAAAAAGGGCCAAGTTAGAATTGACATGTGTACCAAGACGCGGTGACATGTTTTTTTTCGCATATTTCGGGCTGGTACTATTATTTCAAACCGCTCTTCCCAAAGATAATTATAATTAGAAATCTACTACGAACCTTCGCCTCACACTGGCAAAAGATAACTCTGCTCTTGTTGAGGTTGGTACAAATGGCGGTGTTGTCTAATGCTGCTCCTGAGGATTTTCACTACAAATAGTTTAGCTCAAAATTGATTGACATTTGAGTTTTATGTTAATTTTATCATTATCTGTAGTAAACCCACCTTCGGTAGCCGTGCTTGGGTATTTCCATTAAGTACAAAAATCCTGTCATGAACGTGCACAACAGCACAAATATCACATGATAAGTCTTGACCATTTCTTGTCGGACATCTACCGTAGTCAAGATAACATTCTTATGTTTGGTTGCATCTGTAACACATAGAGGAAATACACTTACGGTTGCACAACGTGAACACGAAAAGCAACTCGCCAAGAACACGCAAATTCCTGAAACCTGTTCTTGAATTATCACAGCTGCCAACAATAGTCGTTAGAAAACTGAGCATATGTAGGATGAAAATAAAAAAATCGAATGACATCGATTGAAAAAACGATGAAAATCGAAAACTATCGACTAAATCATCGATAATGGAAAACTAAAAAGAAACGTCGAGCAGAGACAATTTATCAAACTTAAAAGTGTATTTAAAACATTATTCTGACTTTTTTGTAAATTATTCTTCCTGAACGAAAATCGGGAAATTAAAGCTATTGAAATTTCAACTCTCCGGAAGTGTTTAATTTGCGATAGTTTGGGTACGGTATATCAGAGAAGAACCCAGGCTGAGGCCATTACTGTTCTATACTCGAAACATGTGATTTAACAAAAACAAGTTCGCGATCAGATGTACTGCACTGCTGATAAAGTGGCATTTAAATATGATGTAAAACGCATGCTAAGCGCTTTTGGTATAGAAACTCTTTCAGCACTGAAATATCCTAATCTGACTATGAACAACAGAGGTTGCAAACTCTGCTGATAAGCTTGGAGCACTTTGACACATTGCCTCGTAAAGAATCAACCCAACATAGCTGATTTTTCTGGTGGGCCAATATCACTTTACAGTATGACAGAAATCTAAGCGACAATGTTCTCTAACCGATGCCTATACACTATGCGGATAAAAATCTGAAGGTTTGCTCGTCTGATCAAAACGGTTTTACTCGTGTTCTACGCTTGCGCATTCTGGTGAAAGACAATTTTTAAAACAAATCTGCTCTGTGACACTCAGATGAATGTGACTGGTTTCATGCGTTTTGTACGATTACCACTATGAAAAGCAATCTTTCGTAACGATTGTTTCTCCTGTCTAACCTGTTTCACTTCTGAGCAACCTTAAACAATTTCATCTGGTCTCTGACCTCGGCACTACTCAATACTTCTCATCACTGAAGGTCGGGAGAACCGAAAATGAACGTTTGGCAGGAACTGCTCTGTGCCATGCACTGTGACACATGACCAGTTCAAAGTAAAAAAACTGGTATGTTAGGGTATGAAGCGGAGGAAGCAGCTTGTGAGGCTTTCCCGCCACAATGACTAACTGTGTGCTAGCCTCGGGCGATTGATATTAGTCTCTGTCCTCAAGAGAACTTGACGTAAAAGTTAAACGCCCTTTCGTAATCTCACGGGATTAAAATTTTTCCACTCTGCTTCGGGCTACCAGAAGCGCAAGCTTACCTTGAAATTATGTCAAAAAGTATTGATGCATTTCTGCATTGTCGGGTGACTGAAATCAAAGTCTTTATTGTGAAAATGGTCTGAACGGAAGATGCTTGTGATTTCACAAGTGTGCCTTCTGTTCCAAGCAACCTTACCAAACAGCATTAATTTAGCAGAGACAAAATATGCAACAGCTCGTTCTTCGTGGTCTTCCGCTAATAATCTACCTTACTCGATCCGAATACCCTGATAAGAAGGCCACAATTGACCATACGCGCTCTACTGCCCTGTTGTACTATATTCAATCAACACTCATAAAGCTGTCTCGAAAAATCGTATTTCGAAGACTTTTTAGTAAAATACATTGGTGTATTAGGTTCTAAGACGATTATTTGCATTCACCTGTATATTTCATTAAACAGATTTGAAACAATACGAACTTATTCTCAATGAAAAATATTTCAAACTTTAAATGGTTGAAAATATCTGTACTAGCATCTAACTGCATTCTAATGGATTTCCGCCACGAAATTCGCGTGTGATTTTCAACGATTTTGTCAGCGGCTAAAAATGTTGACTAAATTTATTAGAAATGAGTCACAAGCAGTTAAAGGAAGCTGTGGTGAATAATCATACCACCAGCGTTTCCATTTGTCACAGTACCTCACAATTGGACTGAAGTTCGATCCTGCCAAACAATATGTCTCAAAAAGTGAACTTTCTGCCTTGTTTGATTTATTGCATGAGTTGAGGGAGCGGAAAACCCTGCAATGCCTAAAATAAGCATCAAAATCCTTCATCAATTTTTTTTATTGATATGGTGGTTTGTTGTCGGCGCTTTATAACTGCAATGGTCTTGCAGCGCGACGACTGAGTGTGTACAAATTCTGCTTTCATTTCACCCGGTTTGTTTTTGTGTTCTGGGTGTGTTCCCTGCAGATCTTCCCGCACACCGTGCGCCTGGTAAGAAGGTTGCAGTACCAATTTACAAGGTCTTGGTAAGACCCGGCAAGGAAGCTTGAATTTGGTGTCATTTAGACAGTGTTTTTTTAAGGTTTTTGAAAGGGTGTCGTGGTGGAGCTTTAGGGTGTCAATACCACTTTTCCTTCTATGTCTGATACTTTTAAGGCATTTTCACAAAAACGCAAGTGTTCGTCCAATATGCTTGATTATTTGAATACGACATTCACATCTGGCAAGCAAACCAAAGACAATTTCATAAATAGAAAGGTTCATTGTAGGCCTACACACTCATTCATTTACTCCTTTTCCTGCCAGCTTTTCCTCTGGGGAGAGTCGCGGGGGTAGCAGCCCTAGGAGCAGTCTCGTCGCCACAGGGGCTTTGGTGGGCTTAGCCCCACAAACAAAGCTCCAAGCCCCCCTCAAATTGAAATTTGAAACACTATAAATCAGTGAAAGTTTTGATAAATTTTAATGTCAAGCTCCCCTGCGATTTTCTGGCGACGATTCTGCCTAGGAGGACCCGATACCTCACAATCAACAGCAATATCAGATAGTTCTGCTGGCTCCACCAAAACGGGACCAAGCAAGGTCGGAGATGTAGTCACGCTACCAGGTCTTTGGACAAACTTTGGGCCGCTTTCCCGTGGGTGGAGACTGTAGCCTGAAAAATTCTTTCCTGGGACATTTTGGACACATGGCCGATAGTTGGGATCTCTCGATTCGGAGAAGTGGCTTGGCATCCTGGGTTTTACAGGTTTCAGACCTGTGCTCTTTGTTACGAAGTGTCGCACCGAGAACTCTTCGCAAACATCCCATCTCTGCCGTTTATTTTTTGACAGTATTCTTTCAGTCGTCACCTAAGATTCATGACCACAGGTGATGATCGGAACAAAGACCGATATAAAAACTGAAAGCTTGCGTTCCTTGAAAGTCACCGTTTAGTCACCACAGAGCAATAAAGCTCACGTAGAACTGCGTTTGCTTTGCCAATCTGTGTATCAATCCCTTTGTTCCGACTTTCGTCACACGTGAATACCACCCCAAGGGACCTGATCTCCACCTGCTGCAGTGTATTGCCGCTTACTTGCAGAAAACACTGCCTTGGGCGTCTGCCCAGGAAGCACTGTCTTGGGCGAGACATAATACCTCAATCTTTTTAGAGCTGATTTTCGTTTCTTCTTGTTCGCACGCAGCGGAAAACTAATCAAACGCGTGGTGCAGACCCTGTTGCGAAGATCCACGCGTGCAGCACCAATTTGCCCGCACAAAGCAAACGGTTCATCAAGCAGTTTCCAACAGTGACACCCGTGTCGACGCGTCTATGACTGTCTGTCCCTCCTATGTCCAACCCAGATGGCTTACTGAGCAAAAAATCATGTCAGTATCTTAACCAGGGCCGCACAATGAATGACATATTATTGAGGGCCGCACATTGGATGGCTTATTTTAATCTTATCAAACCAAATTTAGCTTAGCCTAATGTACTGAAAGCGTGAAAGCGCTAACTGCAGGGTAACAGACGTGAATAAGTGTCACTGAGAACCACCTGCATGAAAAATGTCAAATTCAAGATTATCAAAATAAGAACAGGTTGTCAGTATGTAGGATATTTCTACTATAGCGAGCACCTAAACAGGGCCGAACAAAAACTTTGGCTGGGCCGCATGCGGCCCGCCGGTTGGACATAGCAGTTCTATCCAATTCATATAGACCAGGGCCCTTCAAATTAATTGGGAGAGGCCACATAGGTTATTGCACAACAGTTCGAGGGCCATATATCTTGCGTAATGTGTTTTTCTGGATATGTTACATTCTACCAAATTAACTCATTTTCTATAAATATATTATTTTTTCACTATTGGCAAAATGTGTTTTGCAACCGGGTGAAATGGCTTCATAGGTCGGATTTGGCCCGCCGGTCGTAGTGTGCAGAACCCTGATATAGACTATGAAGAGGAGTGGTGACTGCGCACACCATTGTCGGAGTCCAACACCCACGGTGAACGGTTGTGAGTTAACTCCATCGACACGGGCACAATCTTCTGAACGGGAATACGGTGACTTGGCGGCCAACAATAGGCATCCGTCAACACTATGCTCCCACAAAACCCCCCAAAACTTTTCACGAAGAACACGGTCATATACCTTCCCGAGGTCGACGAAACCGTGTATACGTCTTTGGCACACACCCACAAAATTTGCTGGAGAGAAGACATTTATTCTGTAATGATACGGTCGCGACAAAAAACGCACTGGGTATCATCCAGCTTTGGTTTTCACGGCATCTTGGCATTGCATCATTTTTTTCTCGACAGCTGCTTCAGTGCAGCCCAAAAGCCAAAATCTCACTTCTAGCTCTCACTGTTGCCTCACTCGACAGCCACATTGTTTTGCATGCGCGCTGCAACTGCCGACCTATTGTCTGATGCATCGGCAAGCAAGCGGATAGGTACGGTGAAACAGTAAAACACTTCAATAATTGCACTAAAGTGCTTTCGCAGTTTCGTACACCATACTGTACAAATCTGCGGCAGTGTAGCAAGAGGCCGAAGCGAAGCGGTGCGCATGACTATGCACAGCAGGGCCGGCCTTAGCAAGGGCGGGGCCCGATTGGAAACAAGTTTGCGGGGACCCACTCAGTGTTGTGCAGAGACGGGCAACCGCTACTTTATTCATAGCGTCGCTACCGCTCCTGCTATTTGTTAAATTTAATAGCGGTGCTACCGCAGCCGTTCCTGAATAAAAATAGTAGCGAGCTATCGCTACCGCTATTCGCTACCGCTCCTTTTGCTGCACTTAAAAAAATTTTTGGTCTTGTTTTACAGACGTAGGATCTATTTTGAAAAACCTAACCCTGAAATGCTTTTTTGTAAATAGTTGTTAAAGAAAAAAATGTGATCTGAAAAAAATAGTCATTGAACAGTTATGATATAGGAAATATTATTTTACAGTGTATGCGCATATAAATGAAACACAGACTGCAGAAACGCCCATATGCAGGCCATTTGGTTTTGTGGGTGAATTGTTGTAGGCTAGCAATCGCCTTTATCAATGCAAGTTTCGCGCTGTATGTATAGTACTGAAGAGAATGGTCAAGCAATAAAAGATCAAATCTGTTTGTCACAGAGTTTAATGCGCGTGTAAATTGAAACAGGCCCGCAACCAGGTGGGGGACAAACCGAGCTATCAAAGCCT
>JGI24158J21664_10007100_pt1 | contig 14841 bp, 9 predicted proteins | sample Ectturendosymbi3_FD_21664 | JGI IMG/M metagenome (IMG submission 21664) | reverse complement strand
AAAGTACGTTTTTAACTGCATTTGAACAACGGGAAAAAGAGGCTCGCAGCTTGTTTGCTGCGCAATATTGATATCGCAGTTGTCTCTGAATGTCTTTGTCAACTGAGAGCTCAGTATCCAATAAACGTCATTACAACCTTTCACGAAAAGCAGAGGCGTGATTATGTCTTCAAAGAGAGTTTCATGTCGGAATGGCCTCGACTATACCCTAAAATTCTGGTAATAACCTTTCCGGCCTGCATTGAAATGCATGCGGTAAAATATTTCCTTAAAATGTTTTAATGGTCACCTCGGCTACCTGCAAACGATGATGATTCTGCGTTACGAAACGATTGCAAACTGCAAAGCTTGTAGTAGACCTAAATATTAACGAAGATATAGCTCAGATATAAAACACGTCCATGAGACTTTGTAATGCCATTCACACTAAGTGTAGACTGTGGAAAATTTTATACGATAAGCTTGTTCGACTGGCTGTATTGGTCTATGTTTTGCAATTCAAATTTTCTTAGAAACACGCTCAAAGAGGTTTATCAATGTCACTTGACTTGCCTTGTAGCTAAGCCAACGTCTTTGAAACAATTATAGTTGCCATTACTAAAATTCAAAGAAAACGGAGAAGTAATGGAGTGCGATTAAACTTTGTGTTGGTGCGAACTGCCCGACTCCATTTCCGGGGTTGACGTGTTTCTATTGATCCATATGATGTTCGAAAAAGCGTGCTGCTGCGACAGATGGTAGTGAAGGCGCTGGTCAACAGCGGTTCCCGGCTCACAGCACTTGTGCAAGCGGTGGACGTACACAGGCAGGACATGCCGCGCATCGCTTGCATGTAAGATTAAGCTCTTTATTTATGTCGGCCGAACGACACGTAAGTGACTTGCCTTCTAAACGCCCTGCGCCAAGCCCAGTTCTTACAGCGGTCGACCACCGTCAGGATGACGAGTCTATCTCCTCAGGTGGCACTGCGCGACGAGCCGTTTCTGTTTCATAAATTCTTTAGGCATTTGTGACGTAACCATCTGGTGACGATTTTGCATTCTCTTCGGCACTTTTGCTTGTGTATTGGACGTCGTGAAAAGCCTGGAGCGTTTTAATTATATCTTACCAGCAGGCGCTTGCAGTCAGGCAGGAATAATATTGACGAGATACGATAAACTACCGTTCCGCTCCAGTGGCTGTCACAACCGAGCACTAAGTCGATGTTTAAAAATCCACAAGGTGACAGCAATATTGAAACCTTGTTGATCTAATACGTGGTCGTTTATTTTACTGACAACAATCTTCGACCAAACTTGCAAAACTTTGCCTGTATCCTAAAATCTTTAACCAACGCCTGCAGAACTTCTGAATATAGCCGGTATTCAAAGCACTGCAGACTGACAACGTCGGCAAAAAATCAATTAATGATTATAATCTATGTCCTCTTTGACTTCAGAGCAGAGGAGCGTGGCAGCGCTTACAGCGTGCCGAATATTTTGTAAATCAATTTGTTGCACGTTTCACAGAATACAGAACTTCAGCATTTTATGGATGTCATAAAACAGACAACTGCAAAATATAGCTGAAATTCACCACGATGTCAAATACACCAAATAAAATATTCGCACCAAGAACTTTCAAAATATATCCATTTTTCGCATCTTGGTATTGAAATCTACCAGTGGGCAACAATGGCATCCATTGAGAACAACGTCATTTTTTGATCAATATACAAAAAAGCTCGATATTGAATATCAGTTGCTATGTGCAGATGTACAAACGTAAGTAGCAGATGCTTATGATGATCTGAAAAGCACCTTCAATTACTTTCATGAAAACTAAGGCAGGAGACTGGAAACTAATCACAAGTGAACGCAAAACAGGCATCAGAGGTCCTTGCATGACACGTTCAAACGATAAACTGTAGCAAAACAGCCATTTAATCTTGCCGGTTGGCCAGTTGATATGGTTCGGTGCTTAAAACTAGTAAATTGCTGATAAAGTTTAATCCAGAGTTTGTGACAGATTTTTTCGTACTTATCCGGGATGCGAACTTAATTGTGGTCGTACTTAAATGGGAGTTAGCTGTAGTTGAAGCTACGTGTGGGGTTACATAATGTGCATTCACAACAAACACTATTTTCACTTTTGCTTTGCAACTTAGCTCCTTTAATTGTAGGCAGAGGAGATTGCCGTGAAGTTTTGATTCTTATCACTTCGTAAGGCAGTGATCGTTGTAAAAGGTAGTGAGCGTTCGAAAGGTAGTGATCCTTACTTCGAAAAGTAGTGATCGTTGTCATACTGCAAAAGGTTTCGCTACGATGTTTTATTAACGTATGCCATATAACAGCAGAAAATAGAAATGGCAGAAAGTTTGAATGTAAGCTGAGTATCGATCCAATGTGTCTAGCAGATGCGCTTTTAGTGCCTAATTTTTCGCACACATCTCTCTACCGCGTAAGTGTGCAGTTTGTTTTTTAAAATTGAAACACGTTGACGTCTCCGAAGGAAAGATTCTCAAATTACGGAAGGAATGTAAAGCAAATGTTGTTCAAGACAGCCCGCGCAAATGCACTTAGGGTGTTCCCAAAAAGCAGGAAAGTCTAGCAAGCTTTGCGCACCTTTGCTCTTACGCCCTAAACATCTGTAAGTGTAAAGAAAAGCAATGCTATTGCGGCATGTCATTTATCTGCCTACAGTATAAGTGCGAATGAATGACGCAGTGTGAGACTTGTTCGGAATGGTTCAGCCCAATTTGTGTGATTTCTCGTGAAGACACAGCTGCTTGTTTGCAAAGGTGTGATTTGAAGGTGGCACACTTAGTTGGTGAAAAAATGAATCTTGCGCTAAATGACGACGCTGTGGTTTCCAGATTTTCCGTGCTTGACCCCGTCAGAAGTTCAGCTGTACTTTCTTACAATGCTTTTTCGCTACAACCAAGCGAATCGGATGACAACATTGTCATTCCTGACTGCTATGAGTATAAAACGGAGAAAAACAGCCAATGTAGTAAGAAACAAACAAGAAGCAAGAACAACAATAAACGAAGTTGGCCCAAAACAACAAGCAGTTGCTTGCTTAAAGTAAAAAGATTTGTCCCCAGCAAAAATTGTGGGCTGGCTACGCCACTGATCGTGCATGCATGCTTTACGGCAGGCATGCAAAAATTTTGCAAATGCAAAGTTGTGTATTTAAGGCGCGTTTCATTTCGTGTCAGAGATATATGTAAGCCTCCTTTAAAGTCAATGGTCGTAGGTTACATCACTAATTTTGCTGCAAAATCCACCGCGTATTATATTCAAGGCTTAGTCACCAGTCGAAATATTACAAGTGCACACGAACATCGTCAAAAAATAAAAGTAGCCCGCGTCACGAGTGCTTTCAAGACTTTTGTCTGGAAAATGCTGACGAAAGTTGACAAGGAGTTTAAAAAGGGCTTGACCAAAGAAGGAACACATTTTCACTTCCCACACGAATTCCCTACTTCAAGGTTCGGGAACCTGTGGCTCGCCAGCCAGATGTGGTTCTTTTGATGACGGCATCTGGCTCGCTTGATGTTTTCTTAACACGATTGTTTCAAATGAAATTTCAATTTCAGACAGTTCTGCTGGCTCCACACCAAGACCGGACCAAGCAAGGTCGGAGATGCAGCTACTCCGCCTAGGCCTTAGACGACATCTGGGTCGCTTTCCCGTGGGTTTAGTCAGCAGGGCTTGCCTCACCATTCTTTCGTTCGGCATTCTGGACACATGGCCGAACTAAAATAGTTGTGTTCTCTCATCAATTAGGAGAAGTGGTTCGACATTCCTGGCTCTGCGAATTTCACAGCTACGCACTTTGTCGCGAAGTGTCACACCAGGGGCCTAATGAGGGGGGCACAATGCCCCGGGTACCGAATCACTGGGGGGTGCCGAAAAGTCGCAACAATATCGTACGTTTTTTCGTCAATGCAATACATTTACTCCCAAAATACCTTAGGTTGAAATATGGAGGCGCCAAACTTTGTTTCTTGCCCCGGGCACAATCTAACCCCTGTACGCCCCTTTGTCACACGGTGGACTTTACTCAAAAATCCCATATTTGGTGCTTACACTGAGTTAATATTCTTTCGGTCATTACCCAAGATTCATGACCATAGGTAAGGATCGGAACAAAGATCGATTTGAAAACTGATAGCGTTGCGGTGTTTGCAAGCTCCCATTCTGTGGCCACAGAGCGATAAAGTTCACGCAGAACTGCGTTAGCTTTACCAATCCGTGTATCAATCTCCTGGCGCTCCGCTTTCCGTCACACGTAAATACCACCCTAGGTACTTGAACTCCTCCACCAGCTGCAGTGCATTGTTGCTCACTTGCCGCATACACTGCCTTGGGTTTGCAGAGAGACATTATACCTCGGTATTTTTAGTGTTGATTTTCATTCCGGCTCGGTCGCACGCAGCAGAAACCGAGCGAGTGCATGCTGGAGACTGTTGAGAAGATGCTAGCAGTACCAAATCGTCTCCAAAAAGTAAATGTTTGATCATGCAGCTGCCGACTGTGACACCCTCGTCGACTCGGCTGTGACTGTCTGACCAATTCATGTAGACTAGTGGTTCTCAAACGTGGTTCTAAGGGCCACATTCGGCTCGTAAGTATCCTTTGTGCGGCCCTCAGCTGTCTTTCAATAAAACGTCTAATATTTTATGTAACAGACTTCGTTCTGCTGTAAAATAAAGCGTGTAAATTGAATTGTATTAAAAAATTTTAATGAAACTCTCCAACAAAACCGTAGGTCTTGATTTGGCTCCCTTCCGCGAAAAGGTTGAGAATCACTGACATAGACTTTGAAAAGGAGCGGTGACAGCACACACCCTTGTCAGAGTCCAACCCCAACGATGAACGGTCGTGATTTAACTCTCCCTGCACGGACGCAAACGTCTGAGCAGGAACACAGTGACTTGACGGCCAGTAACATGCGACCATCAACACCGTGCTCACGCAACACTCCCCGTAGCCTTTCACAAGGAACCTGGTGGTATACTTTCTCGAGTTCGACAAAGCATGTGAAGACGTCTTTAGCATACTCTCAAGATTTCTGAAAATTTTGCTGGAGAGTGAAATATGGTCTGTAGTTCTGCGGCCGGGACGAAAACCGCATTGGGTATTATTCATTTTTGATTCAATTATATCGCGGCATCTATTTTCAAGGCACGTGGCAACGAAATGTTTAATTATTTGAAAATTCCCAAAATGCATCGCGGGCCGCACAAAAGGCCCTCGCGGGCCGCGTGTTTGAGACCCCTGCCCTAGAGGAAAAACGGGCACACTTTGCAAAATTGGGAGCACAGTATGCCTGCCCCTACAACAATTTCGTTGCATGTCATTTGGATATCGCCCTTTGTTCTTTTGCGGAAGAAAGCAACAATTGTTCGCTTCTTTCCACATTATCGATTGGAAGCCAATCAACGTGAGCGATGACTTCGTGTGCAAGTTGGCCTTGTTCATTTGCTAAAAGTTCTCAAATCTGCGGCGTGTGAATACTCAAAAAATCAAACTTGTTAACATTTCGATCAGGCTTAAAATGGAAGCTTTAAGTCAAGCATATTTGGACAATATGAACTACTGAAATTGAAAAGACGTGGAACTATCTTTTGCGAAGAACGTATGTGCAGTTTGCGCAGAATTAAAGAAATAGTTTTTTAATTTCTTTAAAAAGACATATTTTGATTACAAAACAACATCCCAATCAATCATTCTTCCAAGCGTGATATTTGAGGATATTGCAATTTGAAAAGCATAAAAAGCATTCTCACAATTAAATGGTTTCGGTAGAATAATAATAAATAGAAAAAAATGTATAGCCTTCAAAAGAAGAGTGTGATATCCAGTGTTTCTAAGGCGCTTTGAGGGACCGAAACGGTCTCTCAAATTTTTCCAACCGTCTCTCAGAACATACATCTACCCCAGAAACTGTGTATTTAAGCCTAATACAGGCGGACAGCGCCTAGCAGTGAGTTTTTCAGCCTGGTGCATCTGTTTTCATGACGTTACTTCCTGCTTCAGTGCGTGTGGTGAAAGAAATTTGATTTCGAGTTGAATATGTTTCAACTTCTACGCCACAACGTAAGCTTGTAAAAATCAGGAGAAATGTGCTGTAGGAAATCCAAAAATTAGACACTGACTGGCCATTAGGTTAGCCCAAGTCCAGTTAGTTTAGGCTAGATTAGTCAGCATGAGTTTCTAGACCTAATTTGTTGAAACAGGTTTTCCAGTCTTTCATGTAAACTTGCAACTTCCTTCACTAACCGTCAGTGTAAGTGGTAGTTTAGCTGTTACTTTATTGCTTCAGGGATTAAAGTTCAAGTCATGCAACCGTATGTGCTAGCAGCCAGGCGCGTAGCCGGAGATTTTTATTGGGGGGGCAAACAACAACCAAGTCTCAACATGTGAATATTTAATCCCCCGTGTTTTCAAAGCATCATCAATGAAGGTGAATTTTTCTGATCCTTTTTTTCTGAATAATTATGTTCAGGTTTAAGTTGGCAAATGAAAGTCTATCTTCATTGAATTGACAAGTTTTTCAAGTTTGTTTTTAGTGAAGTTCCAAGCTTCCACTTTGGATCAAAGTCACCATTTTCTCGTAAAACTTTCTTGCAAAAGCGCTTGTGAAAATCTCGCTGCTGTAGTACAAGATCTGCAGTATGCCTTATACAGCCACTTTTGCAGTTGAGCAAGAAGTCATCGTGGCGGCCATTTCGATTGCGTTTTTTTATATTTGCACACCTGCTGATGTATACCAACACACGTTTAGTCGAAGCCGAGTAGTGACGTTGCTTTTAAGACGACTCCCGAAATTGGTCTACTAAACTTGCGCGCATATAAGACGTGGATCTTATCCAACTCTTGAGCGACTGGTTGATGTATGCAGGTGAAAACGTAAAGGCTAGAGGCCCTCAACGCCTTTGAAAAATGTTTGGATTTTATTTCATTAAACACTTGGACATGCGGAAGTTACACATGTCCTCTAAACAAACGTGCATATGTTTGACGTTTGACCCACTCAGTCTACACAAAGTGTGAAAATGGTTGTGGTTTTGTGAAAACGAAGCCACAATCGATTTTATCACCACGGGTCTGCAGTGAAGTTAAGAAATACTTGTCGCCGCAGCTTAACACATCGGTTGGTTAGTTGATATAGCCCAGTGGTTCCGAAAGTATGCGTCGAAACCCGAACAAGGGTCGCGAAGGGCCAAAAAATGAGTCGCGCTGAGGTGATCCAAACCGGGGTTGGGTGTTTTCAAAGTTACAACTGATTGTCTGTGGGTAGCTTAGGTACTTGAGAAAAGAGTAGATTGCTGGCATTAAGAACGAGCTAAGCAATTTACTGTCAAAATCTCTCATACAACCATTATATTTTCATAAGTTTTTTCAGGCTTAGGTCGTTGTTTGAGGCGTTTTCACCAAACTCAGATTTGGGTCGTGCTCAAAAAGTTTGAGAACTGGTGATCTAGCCATTCCAGAGTAGGCAGTTTAAGTCTTTTTCAAATCCATGAGTTTTGAAATAACGAAATCACATCCACTGGTAAAAAATTCAAGTTTTTTCATTTTTGTCACATGCGCTTTATCGATGAAACAGATTGCAAGGTATCTGAAAGTTATAGGTGTGTCAATGCCAGTGGCGTAACTGACGGGGGTTAAGGTGTGCGTGCCGCCCCCCCTGGCAGGCTAAATGCACAAAATGGGCCCCCGTGTTAGCTTGTATTTCGCTATTTAGTATTCATTTGATTTTTATTAGGTTTATGTTTTTAGCGTTTATCAAAAAATCTTCTGCTTGTTTTCCGGTGATTTCAGTTGTTAGTACAGACGACACAGGGGGGGGGCAAAAATCAGTGCGTTTGTGGGCCTAGCCCCCTAAACAAAGTTTCAACACCCAAATTGAAATGTGGACTAGAAATCAGTGTGTTTTTTATCAATGTGTATTCTGCTTTGTCCTGTAATTTGTAGTCAAAGTGGTACCTGCTGCTGTTACCTAGAATAATATCGCCTTATCAATTTTGGTACATTTGTGGGGTAATAAACCTATTTGAGGCTTGAGCAGTGCTCTCACTTTCATAGGGTTTCTTCGCTAAATTGGAACTTTTGACCCTGTTTAAGGATCTTTTAGGGATTTCCGGAAAAGTTTGAAAATGTGCAAAAATGAATCATTTCAGTTTATTTTGCAAATCATGTTTGGTTCAGTTTTTAAAATGTTTGGTTGTTTGGTTCAATTTAACAAATTTTAACACACTATTGCGCTCCGATTTTATGTTGCATCACCACAGATTTACGGATTTTTTAGGTAAAACAGGGAGTTTGTGGCACTGTTCCAGGGATTTTTGGAGTTGCAGTTGTGAGAGCCCTGCGCTTGAGCGTAAAGCGTCACCATTCATGGCTTGGAGTGATGAACGTGAAGCTAGCCTATATGCGTAGTTGTATACGTCCAGAAGTCAGAGTTACACCTAACCAATGTATTTTGTGTAGTGATGTGAATAAATGTTTTATGGCTAACGCAAGCAGTCTCGTCGTATTTTGTACTGCATAGAAGCAAGATACCTTCAAGTGCTTAAGACCAAAGTTACACATTTGCGCAGCCTACTGTTCAGACAGCAAGAGGGAGTTAATGGTGTAGTTAGAAGAGTTTATTTAGCAATCACTGCTAAGCTTGTCCCAACCGAGTCGGGCAGTAGTGGTTTATGGATGTTAACCATGTTGCGTCCACGGAGGCCCCCTTGGTCCATATTTGTCAACATTTATAGCCTATTTGAGATACAAAATGTTATTAATCTAAACATCTGCCATGCACCAGGAGATTAACAAGTCTAAACATCAGAAAGGTTCAAGTCTAAACATCAGAAAGGTTTATTTTTTTCTTCTGTGTTAGTCTTTGGGTGCCAATGAGCTCTTCAGGCCTTGGCCTGCCTTCATTGGCTGTTTGTCAATAAATTCAAATTCAAATAAAAAGCTACAATCATCAAATTATCAAAGGTTTATGCATGCGTATTTCGGCCAGTTAAAACACGATACTCATGCTTTTCTAGCAAAATCCACTTAAGCCAGGGTTTCTTAACCTGGGGTGCTGAAATCAATTTCAGGGGGTTCTGGGGAAGGTCATATATGTGGCGGTGAAATGAGTTTCTCCATGAGCTTTCATTTATTTTTTTATTGTTTTTGTCAATGATATTGCCATAATTGCTGTTTTTGTTTGGGAGAATGAACCAAGCATATGATCAAGATGTACTGCACTTGTCTTTACTTTATCCTTATAGTAACCAGGTGTTAGCCAATGGTAGGGGTTGGTGGACTGCTTATGCGTGACCAAAATGGGTGCTGAGGTAGAAAAAGGTTAAGAAACGCTGACTTAAGCGCTGATGAAAGTAAACGTTCATCGCGGCGCATTGCTTTGATCGGCCTCAAGTTTGTTCCTGCGGTAATAGTGTTTTCATAACTGAACGATAGGCTAGATTCTGATTTCCTGCAAATTTTTCTTAAAGTTTACATTTTATTAAAACATCTCTAAATAATCGTCGTTAAGCAAATGACAATGAAAGACCCAATTCCTTTTGTTAAGCTTTATTCTCAAGACACGTCTTGATAACGTTTATCCTAACCTATTTATTGCACTTCGGATTACGCTAAACTGACCCGATACTATTGCCAGCGCTGAAAGAAGTTTCAGCAAATTGAAGCTAATCAAACAGGTCTCATATGACTGGTTGGAGGCTATCCTCATTAGCCATGTCGTCAATCGAAACTTCATGTGCGTGACCTCTAGATTTGGATGATGTCATAAAGGCTTTTGCATGCCAAAAGACTCGCTCCAAGCCGTTTTGATAATACTATAACGTGACAACGTTTATGACATTTTCATGGTTATTGTTATATTTTCATGTGTGCTACTGTGCCACTATACAGTGATTTCTTTTGTTTTGCTGTATGACTACGGTTTGCCAGTTGAGTTAGTAGCCTGCATTTTGGTCGGGGGCAGAGTTGGGCTACTACGGAACTGTTCATATCTACTTGTAATTGTTTGGTGTGCAGCTCCACATTTAGATAAATTTTTTGGCATTGTTCGCTCAGTAGTCGCTAAATGAATATGGTTTTATCACTGATGCGGAGAGATCAATGGTCTGCTAAAAAAATTAGGTTTTGGACTGACCACATTTATTTTGTTGTTTGGTCAGGCTGCGCCCTTAATCTACGCCTATGCCCTATTAATATGTCAAGCATTTGGTGCGTAGAAGAAAGTGGAATTAATTTAGGAGTTAATTACCAAGATCCAGACCTGTGGTGAGTCTTACAACAAATCATAAGCCTACCTTACCCAGTCAAAGTCATTGATGGGTATCAGGCGCGCAAGCAGGGGGGGCATTTGGGGTATTTCCCCCGTAATTTTCAAAACATTGCATAGCAATTTTGACATTTGTAGAAACTTTGAAAGAATAGAGATGAAATTTTATATTCTAATCATTTTTAAGAAAACTTATTTGAATTTTTCTTTGTCTTGCTCGTTAATTATCTCCTTACAAGATTTATCTTGAGCCAGGTTATCTGATCGAAAATTTTATAAATGATTGGTATTCAACCACAAATATGCTGGAAGTGCCAACTTGGGAGATAGTTTGAAATGTTAGTATTTTTAAAGCATTTTTTGTCTATTTGTTCGTGTACTATTTTGTCGTAGACTGACCTCAATTTTCCCTCATGAAATTTTATAACATTAGGGTATTGTTGAACCGTGCAAATTGCTGGAACTTTCAAATTGATAAGAGAAATCTTTTCATAGCAGTTAGTGCCTCACCAAACCGCTGGTTCTTCTATACAACCTTTTGATTATTATTTTTGTTAGGGGCAAAGCGGATCACCATTATTAACATAGTGGATTTCTTAAAAAAGCGTTGTTTAGCTACTTTTTCGCTTCGAAACCTGATAGTTTTTAACTAAATTTAGGTTGAGGACTGTTTCACGTTTTAGTGTCCTTCTGGGTTGATCCCAGTACCACGCCCTGGAGGGCCGGTAGCCCAGTGGTAGAGTGCCCGCCTCTCAATTGTAAAGAGTGAGTGGTGGATCCACGGCCACTGAGTGAATCGCCGTAGCGCTTCTTGGGCAAGAGCGTTCACCTTAACTTCCCCGGTAAGAAGCGTAATTTAGGCGTTGGCCTACCCCTAATTGCCGTCACCAAAATTGTAAAAAAACATTTCTTGGCGCATCTTATGCTGTTTTTTAATATTCAGCAGGATATTTCCAATGAGTGCCATAAGCTATAGCCTAGTCAATAAAACCCTGCTCAGGAATCGTGGGTGGTCCACTACCCAGGGTCTTGTTTTTTTGTTGATTTCATATACTTAGTCTTAGAAACCTGTGCTTCCATAACTTTTCCAGATTTTCAGAGAAAAATGGAATAGCGCCAGAGTTATTTTACAAAAATGTCCCTGAAAGCCTATATATAGGATGAATGGGTACTATACTAGCCAGGGTTACCTAATGTGTAGCAAATTTTGGTCACCTCACTAAGTAAACATTTCAATGCAATTTTAAGAGCAAAACCTGTTTGGCCAGATATTACCACCAATACCTTATATGTGAAGAGTCTTCCAACACCATGACTTGATCAGAAATAAACGTATCTAACACGTGCATGACGTTTTCTACGCACAAACAAAATATCTCCTCTAAACAATCCTTTTTTGGTGGTACCCTGCATAAAATTTGTATGATATGTACGTCTCGCTGGGCAGATACAATTTTGTTGCGAAAGTGATTAACAATGGACATATGAATGTAAAAAATAGTTTGGTCTGGAAATAATGGATGTCACGTGTCCCAAGAAGATGTATGCAAATCATTGGTAGAATTATACCCTACTTTTACTGACGCGTACAGTAAAATAGGAATTCCTGGGCAGGGTTTTTCAACATTAAAATTTGGCGATTGAAGTGAAGAACTCTACAAAGGTAACGTTACTGAGTTTCAATGCAACTGTTGTTTTTCTGCATGACGTAATGGTGTCGGAAAATGACGTTCATGAAGAGGGATAGTGCAGTTGGTGTACTTGCGTGGGTAACTTTGAGTTCAGGTTATATCGGTTTGAACTGCAAGTGAGTGAATCAGAGACAGCTGATAGGCAGTGTGAGTTTCGTAAAAGTCTCCTTCGTTAAACAATATACTTGACATTAGCAGTCATAGAAAAATTCGTTTCAACAAGAAAAGCTTAGAAAAGTTGTTTTTCTCATTTTGATGAATTTGTGGCAAGGTGTTTGGCTGAAAATCTAACGCAAGGGCAAACGATATGTTTAGATATGATGTGGAGGTGGTGAGGGATTTTATTAAAGGGGCGTTGAGCGAAACAGTTATACAACTTGGCAATGGCTGTACTGAATAAAGTTGTTCAACACAACTGCAGTCGAACGTAAGACGTTGTAATCACTGCTAAGTATTAAAAAGGCTTTTGTCTTACCTGGCATGGTTTGGAAATAAAGTTTTCGAAATAGACGTTTGTTGGTAACCCGTTCCGTCGCCACAGCGTCTTTGGTGGGCTTATCAGCCCCCAAAAAAGCCCTAAGCCTCCCCAAATTGAACCGTGAAGCACCACAAAACAGTGGATTTTTTGTCAAATTTTGTGATGTCATGCCCCCCCTGCACAAACCTGAAGTCCCTCTAATTGAAGACTCTCTGGCGATGGTTCTATTGGTAACGAACAAAGGCAAGGAATAACACTCTCATGTGTAATTGGAGGAAGTCCAACATCTAGACCAGGGGTGAACAACCTTTTGCTATTGCCTGCTGCATTACTTTTATTTATATGTAGTACGGCCGCCAATGTGTTCGAGTTATATTTATGAGATACGTTTAATTAAACCGTAGGTTATATCCGGTATATGTCATTTACTTGTGTCTAAAAATATAATAAGATGTCAGACATTTCCAGATTGTTACACATCGTGTCGACTGATTTTCTTGCCTTGCGTTTGTTTTGCTTCAATATACGCCAGCACGGCCGCCAAATCTTATATTTTAAATTACATGTGGACGGCTGCAAATTTCGTTATCAAAGGCCGCATGCGCCCGTACAGCCGCAGGTTGTGCACCGTTAATCTAGACTAAGTGTGCAGGCAGGGGAGGATCCAGCCAGTAAGTTCAGGAGGGGCAATTTCAGCAGTATTTCGTAGTCAAGTCTCATTACGGGTTCACTGCTGTAAGATATACGAAGTAAACTTCACAACACTGCTGCGACAACACAATGGGCGGCAAAATGACCTTATATCACGAATGCTGTTTTGCGAATTGTACAAAATCGTGGTCGGTTAAGTTACTTTCGCAGGTTTTAGGGGGGGGATCGCCCCAATCGACATCCCCTGGATCCGTTCCTGTGTGCAGGTCACAATGAAGGCTGCAAGTTAAACGTTTCCCAACCAGAACCAGTTTTAAGCCTATTTGACCTCTTTTATCAAAATGGATCCCAGCACCTTCAGAGGACCCCCGCAAGTGCCGACAGAGTTAACGTTTGAAGCCTTGTATATATTCTAAGAAGAACTAAAACGTGAAGTGAACAGTGAAACCTCCTTTGCATCACTGAGATTATATTATCAGATTTGTTATTATAGCCTGCTATATGCAGTATATATACTTTTTTAAGTGAAAGATTACCGCACGAAATATTTACATACATAAATGTTTACATCCAGTGGCGTACGAGGCGGGGGCTTGAAAAATCCCGGGCAAACTCTGTTTTCAGGGCAAGCTCAAGTTGCTCAAAAATCCTGAAAGATAAAAAATATTTCAATGCAGTGAAAAATTTGAGGGCAAATTCTGTTTTTCAAGGCAAGCGCAGGTTGTTCAAAATTCTGAATGATAAAAAATATATATTCAATACAGTGAATTCAGGGCACATTCTATTTTTCAGGGCAAGCACAAGTTACTCAAACACCCTGAATGTAAAAACAACTATTTTCAATACAGTGAAAATTTTCAGGGAAAACTTTGTTTTCAGGGCAAGCGCAAGTTGCTCAAAAGTCCTGAAAGATAAAAAATATTTCCACAAAGTGAAAAGTTTCAGGGCAACTCTGCTTTTCAGGGAAAGAAAGTTGTTTTAAAATCTGAATGATGAAAAATCAGTGACGAGCAGTCAGGGGAGGCAAGGAAGGAAGTTCCTCCCCTACCATAATCATGAAATGTGCAAAACGAATTAGGGATCCAAAATAACAAACTGAATACAAATTTATCCTTTCATGTTGAAAAGGTGCAATTATTGTATGATTCTAACCATTTTCATAGTCAGTACATCTTAATTTGCGTATTTTTTCTTCAATTCAGGGGAAAGCCATGAAGGGAGGCAGCGACTGCTTGCGTTCCTCTCACCGGGTGGCTTTCGCACTGAGCAGTTTGTCACAAACTGTGGTGGTGAGCGCTTGCCATATGATTACCTTTATGTCAGCTCTGTAACCTTCATGTCAGAAACAGTGTAATGTTTGTGTACACTTTTACTGTATGTACTCCTTCTACTATATGCTCTCGCATTCCATAGACTGGCACTTACTTCACGTTGTGCATAACATACTGAATATGCAGTGTTCTGCCGCATCAGTAGCTGGTCAGACATGCAGCTACAGTGGCAAAGCGGCGAAGGGAGGCAGCCAATATCGCTGCCTCAATGAAAACGTTCGATTGTTACGACATAGTTAGGCAATTCTCTTCTACTGATATGGCATCATGGCGTGACCGACAAGTCGCGTTGCGTAAAATTGCTATGAAAATGTGTGGACTACAACAGGATTTTGTGACATGAAAAATCTACCAAGAAGCCTCAGCAGACATGCCAGGTCAAAAAATAACATTCAAAACA
>JGI24158J21664_10007097_pt1 | contig 14842 bp, 10 predicted proteins | sample Ectturendosymbi3_FD_21664 | JGI IMG/M metagenome (IMG submission 21664) | reverse complement strand
GGCCAACGGCATTTTCTCGGTTTCGACCGGCTTCCGGCTTACTTAAAATTGTTTTAAGTTGGCCACAAGCCGGTTCGTAAGCCGTAACCGGATTCTGTGTGGAGCCGCCTTTAGAACTGTCCGGTAAGGACGTGCAACTCACCGATAGCGTCTTTGCGTTGCCACTGACGTCGATTGTGCGCCATGTACATGAAACACTCCTTCGACGCGTTGGAGAGCGTGCGCGAGACAGTCGACCGGTTGCTGAGGCTGGGTCTGCACAGGAGGGTCATAACCCTGTTAGTCACGACAAGGAACTGCCGTCTTTTGCGTCACGCTGCTAGTACTTTCCTCGTATGGACATGGAGACAAGTCTACAGTTCCCGAGAAAGCACACAAAATTTTTTGCTGCCTAGTCTTTCCGGTCACTGGTTGTAACGTTTTTTTTTTTCGGAGACAGCGAATTCGCGACCCAGTGTATCTGCGAAGGTTTTGATCTACAAATGGAAATGGCTGCTTTATCCAGGGCAAGGTTACAAGAAACTCTTCTTGAAGTAATTGTTACCAGGCGAGGCGAACGGAATCATAAAACGCCCTCACCATAATGCTAAAGAAATACAAACCGCAACGCATACACTCGAATCAGCGAAAAATAACGACGAAACAAGAACAACTCAAAAGAGCGAACAGAAAGTTTGCATCAGGCTTGATGTAAGGAAAGCAGACGATAGCTCGAACAAGACCAAAGCGAAAACATATTTTTTTTCTGCAAAGCAGCTCATACGCTCTTCAGAATTTTCCGGAGGTTGAAAGCTCTGAGAGCAAGTTAACTGCTCTGATATATTCGTTTAACCAAATTGCGCTTTTCGGTGCAAAGTCACCAAGAATGTATCGAAGAAGAACAACGACAGCTTAGAGAGATCGAGCCCATCTACTTACACATAGCAGCCAGCGTCACTGAAGCGCCGTTTCAGAACATCCCCGGGAGCAAGGGACGGTCTCCCATCGTTCGCTGACGATTCCGAGGCGCCGACACTGCAGCGTTTGGAGGGCGCAGCGCCCATCACCAGGTTGTTCACTTGGCGAAAAATTTCGTACAGCAGGGAAAACGTCGGTTCGATGACGTAGTCGATGAAGCCTGCGCGGCAAAGCGACGGCATCGAACACCGCAAGTGTGGCGCGCATTTCTAAACTTCCTGATCAAGTACTGCGTAATTTTCGCCCAATCAGGCCAGACACTCGTCCCAGCACGCGCGAACCCTGTTTCCAGCCGTAGCGATTGACTTGGACGAAACGCATCAGCATCGCAACGGCACGACTGCCTTGATGCTGAGCATTAAAAACGCTGCGAACGATCTGCGTTTTTGTTCACTGATTTTACGCAAAGCGCATCGATGATCTGTCAAAGAGCGAAAAACGCATCGGAAGCGATCTGCCGCACTGCCATGCGCGAACTGTTTACATGCAGTATTCGAACCGCGTATTGAAAACGTTGAATTCCTTCAAGTTCTATCTCTTCCACAAAGTTTTGCCCATCAACTGCTTCAGCAAGGTCAGATCATGAGCAAAAGTCCACAAGAATGTCGTTCAGGTTGGTTGGAAGCCTAACATTTCTTTCTTCTACATTTAGTAATGAAGAGGCGGCCCAACACCACACGGTAAAAACAAGATGCGACGGACAACACTGCATGCGCTTCACAAAGTGGTCACATCTGTTTTGAATCAAAGAACACAGGTGTGAAGTCTCTTAGTCATAGGTACATGAAAGAAGTGGGAACAGAGTCACGTTTTTAATAAAACGATTTGTATCAAGTTCTTTCTTTTCATCAAATGACTTAATCACAGTCGCTAATCTTGAAATGACTGGCATCAATTTCGACACACAAACACACGAAATTTGCGCCTCATGATAGGAGACTTGGGTAAAACGTTTTGAGAAAGCAAAGTGCAGGAGCTTTGATGCCTTGTGTCAGTTGATTATGTTGCAGACCCCTGGGGGAAGGGCAGAAACATTTAAGTAATAAAAAAAATGTTCTTTTCAAAGTTACAGTTTAATTCCAAGGAGTTTTCTATTCAGATGCATTGACGTTGTCATATTGTCGACTAAGAAAGATATCTCGCATCACACTTTATTGTTCTCATTTATGAGACATGAAGTTGCACTTTTGTTGCAGCAAATGAGCCAATGAGCTTGATAATGCGAATAGTGCAAGGCCGAGCGACCTCGCGAAATGCTACCACCAGCAAGAACTTTCTGTTTTGATCATTTCACACTTGAAAAATCAAATTGATGCCAGAATAAAAAGCATGGGAATTGGAAGGCAGACTATCTGCAGAGCTGCAGAGTTCATTATTCGAATCGTGCCTTATCAGAAGAGAGTACGCCTTACATGGCTACATAGCAAGTGTTTTTCAGTTCCGCAAGCCTGCGACACGCGCAGGTGCGCCGGAAAGCTTTACGTCACAAATGATTCCTCGTCGTCAAGCGCAATGTCTTCGTGCCACGAAACTATTTCGCTGTGGTTTGAACAAGTTCATAGCGTTCAAAACAACATCTCGAAGTCTACGCTGCACAGACTGATTGGTTTGCAAGACAGCATTACTTTCAGGAATAAAATTTTAATGAACTTTTATGAAAAAATTGTATGTGACCCTACGTCACAATCATAACTTGACCCAGCTGGGTCTGGGTGGACACTACAGTCGACTCAGAAATGCAAGGACTCAAGACCCGACGATTTTTTTGGGTCGCGATTTGCCACTCTTGTCCGTCTTTGTCTTTGGATTACAATTCTGTTAGGATTTAGTAAACATAGATTAAAATGAATTTAGGTAAGGCCTTCTTTCGTGAATACACTTGAATTTCAGAGAAAAATGGTAGTTTTGCCAATATTTGATAAGGTTTCCATCACAGGACACGGCATCATTTGCTCTTGTGACCAATTATTTGTGGCATCATGATACAATTCCAAAACTCAACTACAAGAATCGATGGGTGTGAGACGTTCAAGGTGTTGTCCAACAAAGAGTTTAGACGGTTTTTGTAAATGAGGACGACGAGCAACCGAAACGTCTTTCCAGGGCAGTGTTTACAGTTATACGCAGGCCACATAACCTGGACTGCCTGCGAAGATAGTAATCGCGGCCGAAATAAGAAGCTAGCAAACAGATCTTTCAGGATCACACTCGGAAGAATCAGCACCGCAAGAAAAACGCATACCTATCTGTGATTGAGCCACCAAAGTCGTCTCCCTGTCGCACAGCGGCGAAACCGGCAAAAACAGCTCCCGTTCCTTGTCCCCCTGCTCGAAGAACTCGAACACCAACCGCTCGGTCCACCTGGTGCCAAATGCAACTGTCGTGGTCAGAGCTGCTGTGCACGTTTACAGACATCCTTATACTTTTGTAGCTGAAAGATTGTATCATTGTATTCGCTTTATGCTCCTAGTTAGGGTGTCAGTTGTGCGGGCGCCCGACTCCACTTAAAAGGCCTTGAGTGCCGTTTTGCAAGTCTTCGGTAAACCCGATAAGGAATCAACCAATTCTACGAACTTGAAAAGATGCGAGCTGTACCACTGTACAACTCAACCAATTTTACGAATACCTGACACAGTTTCGAGGATCAACCAGTCAGAAAGGTTACAAGCTGTTATGCAACACCTTCGCAAACGATGACATAGACAGGCTAAAGCCAAGTAAAGTGGCGCTTTGATTCCATCTTATGCATACTTGCGAATGAGTAAACTACACAGGTGTTGAAAAACTATGGCTCCAAAAAACGTAACCAGATATGGGCGAAAAAGATCAGAAGCTTTATAACTAATTGTGTAAATGCTCCTTCCTTGATGTTTACTCCTGTGCGTTTCAGAAAAACGATAGTTGTTGCTTTCCCCTTGCGCCTCCTGCGGCCGAGTGGTCGGCAAGTCAATAGCTTCAACGTGCTTTGAGACAACAACAGCTGTACGAAAACAAAATTCAACGCGATTTCGTAAACATACGACTCTTTTCACGATCACCCTGTAAAATGATGCTCCGAATCCTAAACCTTCATTCCTAGTTTTTCAATTTCAAGTCATATGGGGTAAGTGGGTGAGGTCGTATTGGGCGCTGCATTGCATTCACTGACTGAAGACCCACAGCCAGGAAGCTTAAACCTCGAAGTTCCAACCTTGCATTCGCAAGCTCAATTTCGAAAAACAGGCAGCAAAGCCGAGGTCCCGATAAACGCCGCACTCCCACATCCCGACTGCTGATGGAAGCTGTCTTTCCAGAAGAATACATGTCAATAAACAGGCGGCGTAGAACAAACCGCCTGCGCGTACCTGTAATGTAGATGCCAGGGCTTGGTGGGGTGATTGACGTCGGCTGCGTGAATCATCAAACACATCGCCTTTGATTTTTCCAAACTGCAAAGCGTAAGAAAAGCGCGTGGCTCAGTGCTTTTTTCTAACCTCAAATCAAGTTCACGTTTGCACGTCTGAATCGGCTTATTTCAACACATGCCTTCCAGTGCAGACGGCATGAGAGAAGTAAGCACTTTGTCAAGACACGACAAAACGGCACTCACCATTCAGGATGCTGCACGGCCGCCTTGAGTCTTTGTATCTGCCCAAAATGTTGACTCATATCTGTCGCCAGAACCATGTCTATGATCAGCGCTCTGCATTCCCTGAAGAAAAAAGGCGCTTGACACGTTATCGTAATTTAAAGAAACGACTAACTTCGAACAACCGTAAAAAACATGGTTGCTGGCGAATTGCTCGCAAGAAGCGGATTGCTGGCAATAGTGTCATTCTTTTGATACATACCAAAGCATTTAGGAAGTAGAATCTTTGAGGGCCAGCCCAACTGCTAACTATATTCAATTTTTTTCTTTGATTAGCCTAACTGTAAGAACGCAAAAGCCAAATATTTTCATTCCATTGTGTAAAGGGGGGCAAAGTTTCTATTGGAAAGAGGGAAGTGCTCTATTCGTGAACTGCCGCATACTTTATTTAAAAACAAGCAAGAGTTCGTTTTTGTCCCAAAATAAGCTCAGGTCGTCAGAGGCCAGCGAGTGGAAGCTTTGCTTTTGTTAAGCGCTTCAGATTAACCTACAAGATTTTTTGCCCTCACGTAATATTTCTTTATTCGAACCCCTACGTTCAAGCAATTATCTCTAGGTTATGTTGCACATACCAATCAAACAGTGGTGGATATGTTAATCAGAATTAATTTCACGTGTACAAGCGCATCTTCAGTGCAACTCATTTAAAGTGCATCTTATCAAAAAAAAAAACTTTCTAGCGGAATAAGATATACCATGGCCAAAAATGCGTTTGTTATCTATGCAAAGACAGTCTGGAGACGGTTGCTTGAAAACCGTTGTTGGTATTTGCAATCAAATGCTTTTAAATGGTGTTTTCTTGACATGAAAAATTATTCTCTTGCTCATACGTTTAAAATTTTACGCTTTGTGCACCGCTTGATGCTTATGCATTTGCAAGTGAAGCTTGCAACAAGGAAATGATCAGAACGTCATTTTACAACGTATCAAGAAGCTCAACCTCGTTATGGAAAGTCACGTTGCAAGCGACATTACACAGGCGTGCTGTCTGTTATACTTTTGAAAGGTAGTCTTTCAATAGAGAAAACATTTACCACCAAACAAAGGCAGTGCGTGGGTGAAAACAACGTGTACTGCTGCACGTGAAACTCGCTGATACTGGTAACAGTTGCCCATTGAAACATCACTAATCAAAAGGTACGAAACGGTCATCTGAAGCGGCAGAGGGCAATCCTCATGGGGTAATTTCCGGGCTTGTGTGAAGGAGAAAATAAGCGTAGAGGATTCCGCGGTGATGTTTTGTTAGTATCTAAATTATTTGAGCCACTCATTTGCATTTAGAAAACTGTTTTACGTCATCTGACGCGTTGTGTTTGAATAGAAACGAGACCAACATGGTTTTTAAGGATTATAAACTCTAATTGCTTTTATATGTTCATTGAATAGGTGTTTGCAGTCTATTGCCGCGGGCATTCATGTCTATTAGCATACATACTTACCAAGTCTACTGACATACTTACAACTGCTGGATTTTTTTAATGAGACATTTCGGTCATTTGCCCCATAATTGTATTAAAACTCTCCGTAGCAGTATTCACTAAGACTATATTTACAGACATTATGACCGAATTGACTTAATGTCAAAACAATTTCGGTCTGTGACCGAAAAAAAACAGTACCATTGTATTAATCATGCACTTGACACAAGAAGTTCAACAACACGTGTTCAGCTGTTTGTAAGGGTAGGAACATAGCGTTCACGAATAGAATGCTCCGCAAGTCGTACGTAACCGTGATTCAGGCAAGAAAAAGTCATTTCAACAAGACTGGCAACTCACTGGTAATCTTCTTTCTCCAAGTTGCGCAGGATGTCGCAGTCCTCGTCCTGCATTATCCTGAACGCGGTGCTCACGTGATGGTTTTCAAGTATTGATCGATCATTGTAGAGCTGCGCCAATTCGGACCTGAGCGAAACGTTGTGTCGGATTTGTGTGAATATCCCGGATGTCAAAAACCGCTTCTTGACAACAAAGCTTAACTTTCTGATGGTGGCGAGTCGAGGAGAGATCCTCGCCTTGCAAAGGATTAAGCAACGCCGCAAGCTGTCTACAAAAGTTTCATAGTTTGCCGCCACTTACGAAGGTGTATGCGCTTGAGAGGGCAATGTCAGTTCATTACAAACAGTGACTTGATCGTCAACGATTCTGATGAATGCCGATTGAGGTGCGGTAGAAAACAGCTTACAAAAATGCAGCATAAGGAATTCCGCCGGAAACACAAACAAGAACTGCAGTCTATAACGCAACTTTATTGAAAATGACCGAGCGTTTGCTTTAAAATACGAACGAAACAGTGAGGATAAATTGTGTTTTATCAACTGTCCAGTTTCAGAAGCATTATGTTTTCAACACTTGCCTGCAGCCTGGCCAGTGAACAGTTAAACGAAAACAGCAAACCCCTGTCTTGAGGTCCTGTTGCGAGGTAGCTTTTTAGGTTTTGGCAGAAAAAAAACAGAACTAAATACCAAATAATTTGTTAGACCCTGAGGGCCCTTGTCTTTCGGATCGCTGCAGAGAACAGTTTACGCGCGGCTGTCAAAACGCATTTTCAGCGAATGACAGCGAGAAAAATTTCTTCAAATAATCGCACTCGCACCTGGTGTTCATGTGGAACGTATTCGTGGTGCCGGTGTGCTCCACGTCGTGAACAACGGCGGCAGTTATCATGGCGAACATTTCTATGTCCGAGAGCCAATGCTGAAAAGAAAAAGGTTTATTTGCAGCAGATCTTTTGCTATTTAAAAACGCGCTGCGAAACTCGCAAAGTCAGAGGAACTTTTGAAAATTCCTGATTCCAAAGACTTCAACATGTGTCTTGGCACGCGAAACCGGATGCACAAGCATGTTGTGTCAAAGATAGGTTTACGTTAAGGATAAAAATGTAGTGTAGCGAGCTTAAGCAACTATCACATGATTTTGTCACTCCTCTCAGAGTCTTCTTTAACATATTATTTCAGTTACAACATCGATAAAACCACAAAGCCAAAAATCCAATTGATCCCAGTGTGGACGAGTTTTGTGATATGACTAGAACAGGGGTGGCCAAACTACGGCCCGCCGACCAGTTTAATCCGGCCTGCCAAATACCTTGCACATTTTTTCAAGCACCACGTTTCCGACTGTGGTCAGCAGTGCAATAGCATTGGCTGCTACCTATCAAATAAACTGCACTGTATCCGGTCCTGCAGTGGCCAGACGGTCGCAAATTCGGCCCTCGGGTCAAAAAGTTTGGCCATCCCTGTACTGAGAAGATTTTCCGGTTAGTAAACGTCGCTTGATTTTTTATGTTATTCCGTCTTACGAAACACCCGGCTTAGCGTTTTCTCGATAAAACAATAAAACCTGTATTTTTTTATCAATGCTTGAACAAACTTCAACGCCTTTTCTGTATATTGCGCATACTTGCAGCAACACGGCCTTTCTTACAAAGAAGCGTACATTAGTTAAAGCTCGGCTAAAAATCTGAAGCATCAAAACATCTTAACATTGCGAAACAACAAGCCACATTCTTTGCAAGGAACTTCGCGCAGCCCACATGTTAATTGCTCTCAGGTACTTGCAAATGCGCCTGGAAAAAATTAATAAAACGAGAGCTTTCACGCAACTTTTTATGTTGACCTTGACTTTCGAAAATCGTTTTGGAGAAGATAACTGAAAAAATTCAGTTGTAAAATGTTCTCCAAATATTTCACCATTTTGTTGTAAAATTAAGATAAACATAAATTACCTTCAGAAGTGGGTAATTTTTTTCAGTTCGACCCTACGCGTTGCACCACGTAAAACACTGTATCATAGTCAAAGCAGCTGCTAACAATGGTGGCTTTCTGCGATCTTGTCGCAACGAGCATCAGAATTTCTGCTAACGTAGGTACATATCGCAGCCGAGAGATTGACGGAACGACATGTAGATATCACGGTTCGTTAGACCGTGCAACGCAAGGTCACAGACCTGTCCTGTGCTGCCATTTTCGTACGAACAATAAAGTAATTAAAACACGAGCCAAGCTCCCAACGTCAGACAGAATGCACCAAAAAGCGGGCAGGCGATTCGATGAGGTTTGCAGGGCTGGCAGAATCCCCGATCATCAATCAAACGCCGCCGCGTTCCCGCCGCGTTCAGACGACGTTTCAACCACATTTTTTTTCGAAATCACGTGCCCATAGTGCAGGCTCCATCAAAGCAAGGTTAACAGCTGTGAAGGAGTTAGTCTAAGTGCGCGGCGCGACCCAACGTCAATCCAGAATCATGTAAGCTGCTGGATAGTGTCAGAGGATGCGCCGGGACAGAGACATTAATTATCTTACGCGTGACGCGTGCTGTGGGTTAACGCACACACGCGTTAGGTGCACTGGGTGCACGCGTTTACTTTTCGAAAATGACTTCACGCAGTCGCTGGGTGACGCTGCATGAACGCCCGATTTCCTATCGCCAGAAACGCAGCCCGCATGTTGATTTTACAAACAGCAAACAACCAGAACAGGGTGAAAACGAAAAATGTGTTCAATAGCTGTACAGAATCTGGCTTGCAACAGTTAGGTGTGACATAATAAATCCTCCTCGACGAAGATCATAGGTCTTCTTTTTCTGACATTCACGTTATCAAAGTCGTGTGAAATCAAAAACGCACATTCCAACACGCCATGAACTTTCAAAAATACAATGCTTGTGGGATGTGGGTTCACAGGAAGGGAGCCCTTGGTGCCGCTTTGTAACTAGGGCTACATGGGTAATCTTAAAATGAAAAAGCTGCAATAATTTTCAGGCAAACTCCCTGCTATAAGCCGGATTGCAATAAAAACACGAAGCAGTAAACGAGGGCTATCATCAAACAGATCGCACTTTTACGAATGCTCAATGTTCTCGAAACCACGCTTGCAAAGAACAGAAGCTTTCTGGCCAATATACAATACACTCGAAGGAAGACGTTTCTCAGTCTGGTTCTACTTTGAAGCGCTTCAAAATTTTAGTCATACCCAGAAGCAATTCGCAATAATACTGCAGTCAGTTCTGGGTCAGTCCGACCCTGCTGTGGCCCGCAATCACCTCTTGTGGGTTTGCCCTGACGTTGAACACGACCACCCAAACGTTCTACCATTTACCACACGCGAGGAACCAGACTGCGACTCACTGTTAAGCCTGAATTGGCCAACAGGCAGTGGAGGGTTTGGGCGACGTCAGCGGCGTGCATCGGGTTGTGGTAGCGGTTGTCGTGCTTCCTGTAGCCTTGCTCAAGACGGTGGCAATAGGAGAAGAGCGATTTTGTTCGAATCTGAAATAGATGCACACGTGAGAACCGTCCCTAGTAGTCGTACAGGCAATGTAAGCATGAGTCAGGAATCGATAGATTCGATTATTATGGTCATTCGGAATGCATCCCAATGCCAAGTCACTTCGGAAATCCTTTGGAATTCGAACAAAAAATAACTTAAATGAAGTGAAAGGTATTATTAAGCATATCAAAAAAATCTCCGTCATCAGCACAAAGACTTCGGTAAAGTAGAAAAAAGAAATTTGTCATTTTTTTCTTTGCGTCGGTATGAAAACAGTAGGAGTGCAATGAGCACACGGCACGAAGCACAGATTGTAATCATGCCATCATGCCGAAAAAACAACGTTAAATTTAAAACTGAATTTACCACAAAACACCCGAGTAATTTTACCAAAAAGGTGCAGCGTATTTCATTAGCATCCGACGCCCTAATTAAATTTCAAGCAAATGAGGCTGTTTCTAAACCATAATTTCCATAAATGTTGTGAAAGCAGGTTGCAGCTTAACTCTGCGCTTAACATAATGTTTACCACTCACTCAAGCCTTAAAGTTTGTTGTCGTGCCACGATTTGACCATGCACTAGTGTTGACACCCCAATGTCTTGTTAAGATAAATACAAACAAGTCAGCTGAATCAAGAAAACAAAACTAACCAGTGAACTTGCACATGAGCAAACAGTTCATCACTAACTTCATCATTTGTGGAGCGACCAGTAACGTATTGACATTATTCAGGCCTTATTCTATTTGTAGCGCGGTTCTCAAAAAACAAAATTTTCGTAGAAATGCCGGTCGCTGTTGGACTAACTTGCACGACGTATTTCGTTTAACGCTCTGTAGCGAGACAACTGCAAGCGAAAAAAAGAAACGGCAACGTGTAATTTCCTTTCAAGTACCTTGAACTTGTGAAGAAAGTTGTATTTGTTGAGAAGTTGGTAAAAAACATATTTGAGCGAATGTCCTTCACTGACTTCTTCGAGATCAAAGACATTGAACGTCCACCTGTCGATGCCCTGCGGCGAAAAAAATGAACTTCGTAAAATGAAAGCAACATTAGTAACTTGTGATTGATAACACTTCTCGTGGTAAACAGTAGTTTATTCCGCTGCAGTTGGACTTCCAAATATTTCGAAAGGCAAGGCACAAGCAAGTCAATACCGTCAAACAATAACTGCTGCCAGAGGCTTTAAGAAAAAACCTGCTGAACCACAGCTCCACAGGATGTAGCAATGTCTGCACGTCTGAATCGGACTGCAGCCCTATAGACAAGTATAACTGCAGCCCTAGACAAGTATAAACTACCTTTAATTTCTCTTCCACCACTGGAGGGAGTTGATAAGCGGCCTCCGAGTGTTTGCGAAAAATCCGGTCGACGAACATTCCCGCCTGAACAGCGTGGACCACGCTCCGCAAGGACCTCTTCTCCTTGTCGCGTTTCCTCCTAATATCTGATCCCAAAATATTAATCGTGAAGAAGGCTTGGAAAAAAATCCGGTGGCAAAATTTTCATCTAGCAACACCCTTACGTAATTGGCAAGTTGAGTTTTCCGGGTTTGGAGTCCACAGTTTAGGAAATTGAGATCTGTTAGTTCCTTGTTTGTCGTTATTACCAACATCTGTGTTTTTTTTTCTACGATTTAAATAAAACGCGCTATGCCTGAACCACACATCTTTCTCCCTTAGTCCTTCGTTATACTTTTTTAGGTCTGCATCTGCCTTGGGTGACAAATAAAAACTTTTATCATCAACAAACTATAATAAGTTAGAAACTATTACCATGTAGCAAAAATAACACGGGACAAACATGGACCTTTGAGGAAGCCCAAAATTTACATTACCGTTTTCAGACAGTCACTTATCTACAGCAACAAAATGTTAAAAAATTTTCCAGGGAGCTTTCAAGCAGTTGTAATGGTAAGTCCCTTATTCTTTAAGTTCTCCATGGTCGACGATATCAGAAGCTTTTGTCAGTTCTAGAAAGATGGCACATAATGTNGTGGGCTGCCTTCCTAGTCTCCAAACACATTGCAATCTCCGGAAATCGTACATCTACCGAGCANTAATTGAATTTCCGTTTCGATGTGTGAGCCACCCCATTGACCGAAAATTATCAGTCTGTTTAATTGCAGCTCTGCACTTGACTGACGCATTTTTACCTTCGGCTATCACGAATATTTACAATATAAGCGAAAATTGCAAGAATTTTATATGGCAAGGTTGAACTAATTTCTTATGGTGGTTTTAACATTGCCTGCATCGTCATTTTGCTTCCATTAACCGTATAAACGCAACACGCATATAAAACCTTATGCTCAGCCTAATAATTCCATTAACCAACTTTTCCCTGTACACTGTAAGAAGCTTCGCCCTGGGGAGGTCTGCAGCCCAAATGGCCCCAAGTTTCGCAGCCTCTCACTCCCTCATACATTTTATGAACCGAGCTACACGGAACGTATCACAGCACTGTGCCGCGGTGCTAAACATCGTAACAACGATGTTGACGCCATCTATGCGTGTGCTCTTTGCTACTGCCGCATATCCATGCTCTCGTTCTTTCATGCAACGCGTATATTGCTTCTTTACAATGTGTGCTCAAGTTATATTCCGTTGCGTGTTGGTGTGAAGACGTTGAAGGATGAACATGTATTTGCACCTTTGTCTAAATTTTTTATTGGATAATTGGAGATGTCATTAAAGACTTGTTCGGTGGATGATTTTCGGGTGTATATTAATAATCTAAAGTGATTTTTGTTATCACAAACACAAAAATGATTAAAGTTGATGCATGTTCACTCACTTTCGTGGGCTGGTTGATGAGACATTTAAAAATATAGCAATTAAGTGAATCAATCAACACAATTAGCAAATTAATTGATATTAAGATCTCCGAAAATACAAGACTCCACAGATAATTGAAGATCTTTGTTCCTTTCAAACTTTTTCATCTGGCTATAAACCTTAGCACCTTTTCGTTTGAAACAAGTCGTGATGTGATTTTCCTAGGCTCTTTGAAACTGACTTCCTTCCAAGTCTACGCACCCGCTGCACATCATTAAATGAAGTCAAGTCATGTTTGTGTTGTGAGTGTGCAACAGTTTATTCATTCTGTAACAGCAATCAAGCAATCAGCATAGGGTACAGGGCTCAAGACGGCCAAAGTAGTCACCTATTCCAGCCCAGCCTACATCCAACGATTACCGAATTGCAAACGCACAGGTGAGACTCAAAACATGAGTTCAAAATATGCGCATGTTGTAAATTAAAAACAAAAAGAGTCCGAAACTAATCTGTAAAACACTCGCCTGCCTCACATGAGAATCAACACTCAACAAGTACTTTGTGTGTCCCAAACAGCAGGTCCTACATATTACAACGCTTTTGCCATAGCCAGTTCTAACAGGTTTGTATGATAAAAATTTCCTGATACTTGTTGCCCTGGGCTATATCATGTATGCTGTGTAATTTCCAATCAATGTTCAGTTGTTCCACAGTTTTGGATAACTGAGTCTCACCATCATTCACTTCACTGTTTGTTCCAGGTATACCAAATTTGCGTACATTTTACTTGGTGGTGTCATATTGAGCGGGTCCATCTATTTTTGAAAGTTCAATCTGCAGCACGTTTTTTAACTTTTCATTTCTTTTTCAGCATACCACTTTCATGATCAATGGCCTGCAACTTTGTTTCAGATCCTAATTACTTGTCAAGTACACTGGCAACAGTACTTTTCAATTCTAAAGAGCAAGAGTGATTGATTCCATTTGCATGATGATTCTGTCAGATCGCATACAAATCCATCTTTCACACAACAGCAAATCACAATATTTTCATGAACTTAACCTTAATTTTTCAACTTTCGTGAGCTTATTCGCTTCGAAGGTAACATGTCAGGCAAAAGCATAAAACACTTGCCTGTTGCTGCGTTGCTGAAGGTTTGAAGCAACCATCTCTTGATCTCCGGAGGAACAGTGGTTTCCCCGCTAACATTACTGGACATTTCTTCTTCGAAGGAGCTTTCATCCGGCGTCCTGCACAAACGGCACGAAAAAAGCATCATTGCACCAACTGAAAACTAAACGATCATAGGAGTGCAACTCAACAACAGCATCAGAATTTTGGAATCCTCTGCTAGTTCAACAAGGGGTTAAAGGTTGAGCGAAGAGAAATGCGTCATTGCAGTGTTTCTTGTTTTTTTGTACGATGTTCCATAAAACTTTGATACTGTTGCAGTGCAGTTACAAGGAACTACTTTGTAGGTTTAACTACAATTGCACGCCCGGCCGTGGACAGGGGTAATACCAGGACACTGCCCCTCGAGAGACTCACAAAGCTAAGTTAGGGCAAAGGTTTTGATATCAGCTAGTTTTTTGCGTAACTTTTGCCGGCTTTCTCTTCCCAAAAGTAAGTTTACCTGTTGCCCTCGCTGGACAAAAATACTTTTTGGCCCAGTGTTTAGACCGCAAACAGACAATAAATGTGATTTTAATAATAAAGACAAAAGCAAACGAAGCAATAGTCATAACGTACACGTTTAGATGTACGCTGAAAACATCATCAGTGCAGTAAGATACGAGCGCCAGCAAACTTGCTGCAAGCTTTTTTAAACCAGCAGGGAGAGCAGCGCGTAGAAATGTGCAGGAAAGGCGTGTGACTGTGCCCGCAGTGACAAATGGGCGCGAAGCGTTAGCAGTCACGTGATCCCGCTGAACGCGCACGTGACATCACGATTGATGGACGAGGTGGTGTTACAGGTTAATATTGCATCGGAGTATCAAGGGGATAGAAGTTCACGTTGAGCACCTGAACCAAAAGAAATTCAAGAATCTGCGGCCGGAGTCAACTGTCGCCGACGATGATTTCAATGGGGTTGTGAAAGCCAAGGTCTCCTAGGACAGTGTTTTTCAACCTTTTTTGCATCACGGACCACTTTATGCAATAAAAAAATTTTGGGGAACACCAAACAAAATTTTATAATCACAATTATGAT
>JGI24158J21664_10007094_pt1 | contig 14846 bp, 10 predicted proteins | sample Ectturendosymbi3_FD_21664 | JGI IMG/M metagenome (IMG submission 21664) | reverse complement strand
TGTTTATTTAAGATCATAACTTTTGAACCAGAAACGCTAGAAAGTCGATCAAAGGCTCAAAAGACTCGGACTCGAGCCTAGTTTCCAATGAAAACTTTAGCGAAATACTTTGGCCTAGCGGTTGGGCCCTAGGCCAGGCAACATGAGCCAAAATGGCCCAAAAGCTACTTCACTTATGACGTCAGTCACAAAAAATCCACAACCCCCAACCAAAAAAATTTTTTCGAGTGCAATCTAGAAGACTGTCCGTTCCGTTTGAGCCCTTGAACAGCTCTCTAGCGCAATCGGCAGAGGAGCTAGGGCATTGGCAAGGCAACTGACAACTGCTAGTTTTAGGCCGAAATCGAAGTACGAATATATCGTACCCCGGCTCTCAAAGTGTTAACACTCATTTTGATTACAGAAGTGCGCATAAACTAGTGTAATCCGATACCAAATTTTTATAACTCTATTTTTTGGAATTACTATACCTTATTTTTAAATATTGTATGAAATTTTGCAGAACACTTGGCAAGAACACATCGATGGCCAAGAAACTGTACATTGTCTGCAACCAGGGTAACATCACAGTATGAATCAACATCAGATCTGTCTCTGCAAAAGCAAATTAACATTGAGAGTATTTTTGTTGTTTGGTAAAGTCACAAAACAGAGTCAACAAACATTTTTGAAATTAAAAATACAATTTCAAGTAATCTTTGCAATTTTCCAAGTTTTTCTTACATACCACAACTACAACATCAAAAGAAATAGATAAACACACTTTTATAACGTTAACAGAAAAATTGTATTCCTTTATGAAAATGTCAAAATTAAGAATTTTGATAAAACAAAATTAATGTAAAGGTGTAAAGAACTAAATTTAAACATAAAATAGATGTTTTTGGAAAAGTAGCATCAGTGTCTTGATTGATTTTTTGAGCTACCAGCAAGTGCAACCTACTCTACAGCAATTGAGCATTTCTGCATGTGCAAGATTTTTTAAAACGTTTCTTTGCACGTGGTGATTTTGCCAAGACATATCTTGTCTCTCACACAGAACTTGGAAAGTCACACATAGAAATAGATGGATACAATATTTGATGTCACATAACCAATATTTGCCTTGTCACACCTGAGTACGTGTTGAAAGACCATTTTAATTCCAATAGGGCCTTCAACATTATTATTTACTTATTAGGATACAAAATTGCTTTCAATAAACTTCATGAAGACTTGGCACAAGGTTTTAATTTAAGATTCCTGAAGAATTTGGTTGATGCTTGCAAATTCAACAGTATTAGAGAACTGTCATGATTGGATGTTTAAACATCAATTACAAGCCATATTTTTCTTGGCATACCTACCAGTTACTATATCCCACAGCAACACAGATATGTAATAATAGTGCAAATCTATTGTATTTGAAGCCATGACACTACAGTACAACTGTAACATTGCTAAGTAACAAAAATAAAGAAACAAACACACAAGAAGTTCATACTTACTTATTCAAATCTTCCAAAATCGAAGAATAGTGAGAACCAAAAAATGTAATACACTGGGTTGTCATTTTTAATTCAAAAGATATCTTTTAACCAAAAGTGAAACAGGCAATAATTTTCATGATTTACAGACTGTGCTGAAGGTTACAAAAGGTGCACAAAATTACATGAACATGATGCATTGACCATAGGCAACACTTATGTGTTGTTGTACACAATGTCACTGTCATCACTGTAATGGGGGATACAAGCTCATGTGCCCCTAGCCACTAAAGCAACTTTCAAGATTTTTGAATATGGCCACTGAAGACTGAAAGCAGGCAGATTCCTCAGAAGCTTGCCGCAAGGCTAAAGTTTGTTTACTGGCCTGAACCAATGATAAAATCAATACTAATGTACAAAATATTCATTAGTAAACATTTATATCAAAAAAAATGTGCATACAGGGTACATATGTCATTATGTTTATATAATATAGGCCTACACATTACTTAATTATAGCTTTCATTGTTTTGTTAGTTGCAAGCTCATCAATCACAGAACTGTTAAGCCAATTTCATGTGGCAACTTTTTTCAATCCACAGAAGTGCCAGGACATCAAGGCGGTGCTGACTCATTGTGGATTGCTTCACATCCAGGGTTCCCACAAATGTTGACTAGAAATTCCCTGTAGTTGATCTGAAAATTGATATTCCCGAAATTTCACAAAAGTTCCCTAGATTTTACACAAAGCAGGAGGTTCATTTAACTTTCATCACTTCAATATATAGACTAAGCCCCTGTTTATTGCATATTCGCACTTTGGTGTCACATAAACTAATGTGCTTTAAGAGCATTTTTGGAATGATTCTAAATGTGCTCTCGATTGAGCAAGGGACAACAATGGCTTAACATCTTAGCCAGAGTGAAAGGCAGCTGACAAGTTCTGCTATAAAACTAACCAACTGCAGTTTTATACTTTCCTTGTTATTGTAGCAGCACTTAAGAGTCTCCTGTTGAAAAAAGCTTTTTTTCTGTAACTTTTTCTTTGCTTTTCATAAAACTAACGTGAGATTGGCTGTTTCTATGCTTTATTAGCGCTGACCTATGACAAGGGACAGTTATGTCAACATACTCAATACTGAACAACTTGGATCTCTGTGAACTAGCTTGATGAAGGGCCAAATAACCAGTCTTTTATTATGACTGATACAATCATTCACTGCAAAAGTTAGCTTAAACTGTTTGTTTTTTTGTTGTTGAAGGTTTAGCTTATTAGCTGATCAATGATGTCTCATCGGCAGCAGCCCTTACATGAGCATATGCATAATAATGATTACAGCACACATCATGATCAGTAGGCCTACACTATAAAATCAAATGGAACCAGTGGAAGAACTGTCGCCAGAAAATCTTCAATAGGGAAACTTTACGTTTGTGCAGAGGGGCTTGATATTCTAAAATTTGGCAAGAACTCTACTGATTTATAGTGTTTCATATTTCAATTTGGGGGAGCTTTGAGCTTTGTTTGGGGGACTAAGCTGACCCCCATGGCGACGAGACTGACCAGTAGAGTAGCATAATTAAATTTAGAGAGGCAAAAATTTAGCTAATAAGAGTCCCACTAGCCGACACTTAGAAAAATGAGAGAAATCATGGTGAATCCAAACGTGGATGGCTATAGTATACCAAAGGCAGTGGCTATAGATACGCTTGTGGATCTTGAAATTTGAAAATTTATTCATACGCCACCTGTGATGTAACAGTAACGCATGACAAGAGTGTAGTAGGCTTGGTAGAAACAAACTAAACCTAAAAGATAAATCCTAAACCTAACCTTAACCATAGCCCTAACCCTAGAGTAATCCTAACCCCAACCTAACACTAATCCAACCCTAATGCTAAACTAACCCTAACCTAACACTAACCCCTAAACGTAACATCTAAGCCTGAAAAAAACTAAAGAAAAAAAAGAAAGTCAGCAAGGTGAGAGTCGAACCGAAAACCATTGGCATAGCAACCGTAACACATAATAAACCCCTAGGCTACAAGCCAGGCGTATGCGTAGTCACTTCACCAAAACCTTAAGCCACCAGAAAATTACTCCGAAAAATGCAAAAAACAACCCAAACGCATACTAAAACTAAAAAATATAACCTAAATGGAGGTCTGGTTTTTACATTTAGCTCACCAGGGGGCGATTCACCCCTTTGCCCTCCATCAGTTATGCCACTGAATGAAATGAATGAATGGAACTAGTCAACTTTTCACGATCAAGATATGTTCTGCTGGTTCTTCCGTTGGGGATCTTAAGAAAAATATCTTTTAGTTTCACTATAACTATGCATTAAGTCTTTCCATCAACTCTAACATAGACAGAGATCACAATAGTAGCTATTATTTTCTCATGTTTACAATCCTTTCAATTTACTATCCAGTTTCCACCATCGCCGTCCATTTTAGAATTGACCAAGCGACAGGTTGAGGTTCCCTGATAAAGTAACCCTAATGATTATGGTTAGTATCCTTGCAAGTCCTACCACAAACATAAATCCCACTTTAAAACCATTCCCAACTGAATTCATCAATTTTAGCAGCAATTAGCTACATGCCTCATCTCTGTACATGCCTCATCTCTTCACCCATTGCTTGCCCACCATCATCTCAGATGACATCTGTGTGTGTTGTGTTGATGTCTATTGCGTTTTTTTTAATTTTTATTTTTGCTATGTGTGCTACATTTCTTTGTGACTCCATTTTGGCTTGTTTGTGTACATATTTTCTCTTTCGTTTACCTTGTGTTGTAGTTTTATGTGCTTTGATTTCTTTTTAATTTTATATGATTTGGTATGGCCCAATATCATTCATTCCTCTTTTATGCTTTGATTTCAGCAGCAGTAGACTCAAAACCCACTTGCATAATGCATTTGACCATAGAGATCAGAGGTGGCCGGAGTCACTTTTTCAGACTCCGACTCCGCTCCTGTTCCAAGGACCAACATTTTTGAATCCGGTATCAAGCGAAATTTCTGACCTCTGCGAAAAATCTGACATAGTGTTGAGTTCCCGTTGCATCCTCAACATGAAACGTCTTGTTACTCTGAAACAAGTTTAAAGCAAGTTTAGAAAACAACTTGGAAGTTTAGCGCTAATGTCATTGAACAGCACAGACAAAGACGAAGCATTAGAATATCAATGTTAAAAGTCGGATCACCGAATGGACTGAATTCCAGGAGAATGATGTTGGAACAAAGTAACAACTAAAGAAACTTGGTTTACAAGGACGTTTTATTGTGTATTTATTCAAACTATCGTATATGTATACTCCACATGTATTGCAAGCAACACCTAGGAAGAGAGTAACCCACAGTATTATAGAAATCATTTGCAGTAACATCCCATACGAAATTATCAATAATATTCCCGACCTAAACGGATAAAAACGATACGCACTGACGCGTAACCTAATTTTGGATCCGACGTAATCATGCGCCGAACGCGTGACCACTAGCGTGGCGGACGTACTCCGCCGCGAGTAATTCCTTGTCATGAGATGGAATCGACCAATGAAAATGCCCGAGAAAATTTATATATACCTGTGTCCTTGCTAGGTTCAGTCAGTCGTGTGGCCTCCCAGACTTAACAGCTAAACTCGACCGTGGGCAATACCAAGCGGGTTTAGTCTGATTGGGGATATCAAGCGATCCTATTACCCAGTAGAGGTTCATGGTTTAGTGGCCATGATGTGATTGACAATTTGGATTGCTCTCTCCTCCATGAAAAGAATTGAATTCGCATTACCTGTTGTTTACAGAAACGTTGATTACGCATTGTAATGCATGTATAACCCTTGTTCTTGCACATTATAAACCCCTGTTGTGATGAATATCACAGTGCTTAAAGTTACCAGAATAAAACCATGAGTGAATACAATCCTATTGTGATAAACTGAGCGGGTCGAGCAAAACACGCAGGTCTAAGTTTCTTAATTGTTAACTTGGGTGTGCCTTGGGCACTCCGGACAAATTCAACAGTGCTCTTGCGGAGTTGTCCTAAATGTGTTGTGGTCTTCTTTAGAAGAGGACTGCAGCATAAAAAAATGGTACCACCAGTGAGGTAGTGCCTAGCTTAAAAGGGCGCTACCTTGGCTTGACTTCTCTAAAACGATTGAACTAAAATTTGACGAAGTACAGTGCATACACTTAACCAATTAGGTGCCACTATTGTTCGGCTTTTTCTTTCAATGGGGGAGAGAGTGAAGCCACTCAAAAACTTTTGTGTCTTTACCCAATAACCTACCATACTCTGGGAAGTGTGAATTAGCACAGAAGATAGAAAATTTAGACAGAACAGAGTCTTGTATGCTGAAAACAGCAACAGAAAAGGTGTGACTTACATTGGAGTACAAAAGTCACTAGAATAGACGTCTATTAGAAAGGTTTGTAACATTATGACAACAAGTGCTAAGTTTATGAATTCTTATTTTGTTTTTCAGATCTTTTGTAGGTATCAGAAGTAGCAAGTAATAGTAAAAATGTCGACAGACACACATGATAGATGTTTTAGAGCAATACAATCTTTACGTTTTAACTGGATTCAAAATCCAGAAGTAATATTGAATGAAAAACTACAAACTGTTGGTTTAACTTCTGATTATCTTAAAAATAATCCTGAATTATTTCAAGTATTTCGAAAACAGTTGTATAGAAGACTAAACAAACGATGATATGGATTATTAAATCTTATAGTTCCTGCACATTTCGTCTGGGAAATAAAAATTATGTGGAAAATGTTGAAGTGTAGACCAAGAAATGAACAAACTTATGAATAGATAAGAAATATTATCACAATAGCACAACCTAGAAAAAGACCTATTTCCGGAAAGGTTAGTGAAAAACTCGTTTTTGACAAAAGGCTTAAACAATCAAAAGATAATGATTTTTACAAATCCTTTAGGAAGTTGACACCCTTAGAGCAAGAAAATAAGATGCTTGAGGGCCAGGAGAAGAATGTTATGGGTTACCAGAAAATATTGTTATATAACACAGAGGTTGTAAAGGTTAACTAGAATGATGGCTATTTTACAGTGCATCTTTTAAAATGTTTTAATGTTTCAAATAAGTTATTATTCTCTGCTGGAGTTATAAATTGAGTTATGATAAGAAATTGTTATTACTTGTAAAGAATGTATCTTGGATGTTTTTGCAACACTTTTTATCGTTAATTTTTGAACCTGTGAATTTCCGAGTACCTATTCTGGCTATCATAGAATTGAGAGACAATACAATAAGTAAGGATAAAAATGACTGCTGCACATGAAAAGTGTTCTAAAGTTCTCCGTAGCTTACGTTTTGATTGGGCTCAAGACCCTGAGGTAGTCTTGAATGAGAGACTAAAGACAATTGGTTTGGAATCTGAATATTTGAAGACAGAATTGGAACTATTTAAAGTTTTTCACCAAAAGCTATATCAATATTTGGAAAGAAAGTATCGCCCACTTTTAGACTTCGTGGTACCAATTCACTTTAGATGGCAAACGACTGTCATGTGGTTCTTGATAAAATGCATACCGACTAACGCTTTTACCTATGATTATAAATTTAAGCTGTGCCAGAGTTTTGAAATAATTCGTTTTTTCTTTTTTGTTTTTGTTGATATGTATATGACCCCAGGGGTAAGAAATTAATGAATAATACGATAAACGCAACGTCCCGTTTTTGCCTTTGCGTTTCCAGTACTTTAGATAAACTAACAAAAAGTATTCATGGCTGCGCGGTGTAGACCGATTCAGCCCATAAGGTATATAAAGGAAGAACAACAATCTATTGAAGAGCAGAGGATGAATCAAGAGGAAGACTAAAAGAACCAAATTAGAATAAACCGGGCACTTTTCATCCTCAAATCTACAAACTTTAGATGGATACGAAGCCCAATTGACGACTTATGGGACAAACTGCAATATTATGGGTTGGACTGGACTGTTTTTGACGAAGCTCCAATATTATTCTGTACCCTTAAAGCACAGACTGCAAGGAAAATTTGGGGGAAATTTTCTACAATATAGACCATTGTTGGGATTGATAAATCAGAAACATTGGCGTTGGCAAATTGATAAGATTTGGAAAGCGTTGTTCAACAGACCAATCCAAGCAGATAGCTATTCAATGATAGAGATTTTAATCAATTTACCTTAATTGATTCAGATAGGTTCTCGATAGCAAGCAATATTTATTTGTATGCAGGAGGTTCGCATGGTGCACTGAAACATTATCGACAATTTTAACACCGAAAAGATGTGATTGAAAATGAAGGGTTGTGAAAAGTTGAGTGTTTTATGCAGTCCGTTGTTCATTTTCTGCGTAATGTTTGGTTCAATTATTTTGTTAAAACGTAGCTTTGAAAATCTGCTAAGGGGAATCGCGAGTTGTCAGAGATGGAGAACATGTCAAGCGGAGAGTTACTGATAGTTGGTTAAAATAGCGATTTGTATTGATTTACATCAGGTAGATAAAATTTGACTCAAATCACACTTTTGTGCCACTAAAGAGAATATTTGGACATTTATTATAGTTAACTGAACGCGACAATGAGGTGGAGATCGGGTAGATCACGTTAACTAGTCAACAGTCAGACATATGCTGTAAACTGTACTTTTTAATCGTGTTATGGTAGAATACCGAGCCGAAAATATTTTTGTTTAGAATAGACTGTTACAACAATAACCAAAATGATGGTAAAAGCTACTAAAAATTGCAAAGAAAAATTGATAGTCGAAGGATCAAGTGCCTCCGAGATCACAGAAATGACCCTATCTATTGTGTTGACACCTGTGCCATTATTTAGTGAGAAGGTGGATCAAGCCTGTCAAGTTGTTGAAAGTGACTTAGTTGACTCAAGCCTAAAGAAACTGTTTGAGAATTATATGCAAGATATTGGTTGCACTGAGGCTGAAGCCCAAGCAGTTGTGTTAGGCCTTGATAAGAAATGCCTGTTGACTGGCAAATCAGCTCGTGCATTACAAGTGATTAGAAGTGTGAATTTTGATTGGGACAAGAGCCCCATAAAGGTGCTTGAAGACAGTCTGCAGGAGAAGAATTTAGGATTAGAAATTCTGGATGATAACCCAATGTTGTTTTCAGTGTTCAAACGAAAATTGTACAGCAAATTTCGAGATTCTTTTCAATTATATCGACCTCTTCTTCAACTTGTAAATATTAAATTCCATCGATGGCAAGTAACTTGGCTTTGGGAATATTTAGTAAATATTCCTATAACAGCTGACACTTATGAGCACATTTATACTCTGATAGATCTGTAAACACAAAGCGGTTCAGATTGAATATGTACATAAAATGGAAAGTGGGTAGATCCCTAATTAACATAGATGAAAGAGGAACAAAATGCATATTGTCTGAACCTTGTGGAGTGGTTTTTATTGTAAACAATTTATGGTCACATTGGATTTGTGTATATATTTGTTAGAGAGAATAGATAGTCGGACCCATACGTTTTCGCCAGTATATAAGTGCATATGGCTGTTCCCACAAGTTACTATTCAGGTATTAATATTTTTAGCGATATAGTTAACTTTGAGTGTGTGGTCGATTATGTTTTGTATATACGTCCGATAATCTTGAATAACAACCCTAGAGGAACCAATAGAAACCTGCAAATGATAGGACAGCGAAAAATAATTAAATGTGTATGAATAGATTGCTTGATTGCTATGAGTAATCCCATGATATCCATGTACGATTTTAATAAACACCACTTGAAATTTTGGGTAAAATAATACGTAATGATGTATTTTCGTTCTTAGGAACTTAGATGAGTTACAATTTACAATGGCTGCAATTTATGAAAATGACCATGTTAATTCCAGTATAAGAGAAGATTATCAGAGAGATGGAAAACTGCAAGAAACGATGTCACATCTTATCAAAACCGAACCAGACAGAAAATGCGAAAATAAATTTACTCAAGTACTCCGGATCATTGAGTCTACTCGTTTCACTCGGATTGAAAACCCAGTAGAAGTTTTACAGAACGAATTGCACTCTGTAGGATTAGATGGAAGTGTTCTGGATGAAGATCAAGTATTGGTTTTTGCACTTGAAACGAGACTATCTAGGAAATTTCGACGGATACTTTTGAAGTATAAACCCTTATTAAAATTGATAAACCAGAAACATTGGTGAGGGCAAATTAAAATGGTATGGATATTACTGTTCAAGAGACCAATTCAAGAAGATAGTTATTCGTTGACAGAAATATTAATAAATTTGTAAGAACTGTGATTCAGATAGTATGTTATTCGCCAAGATTCGTTTTGTTTAGCAAAGCTATTACGAACTGGACATCTGTCAATGATCGGTGAAGATATTAAATTGTGACACTGGTGATGGACTTTTAAGATAGTACATGCCATTAGATAAAGTTTACAATCAATTTATATATCTACACGTAGAATTGACATAATTAAATTGACTGACAGTCTTGTTTTGACAGACATGAATTTTCGTTTCAAAATACTTTTATTAGTGTTCTCCTAGTACTATATGTCCTTGTTTGTAATTGTCAACATTATTCTGTTGATACCGCTCTTTCATGTATAAACATTGTGTTTTATGAGTACCGTTAATAGTATTCCCTTTTTGGCCTCGAAGGGGCGTAATGAAAATGTTATAGATCTTATGCCCTGATAAATATTTGATTCATGAAGGGTAATGATTGTATCTCGAAGCTTATTATAATACTGTTGCGTTTCAGGAAAGATTTCTGTTAATTCTGACTGTTAATTTTTTTCTCCTTTTCTTTCCTTTCTCAGGAAAGAGAAGTACAGGAATTTAAGTCGCGTTTTATAAATAAATAGAATTTTGAAAAGTGCTTGATAAAGTATATGAAGAAAAGATCATCACAAATTTGGGAGGCCAGCACATTTTCAGGAAACTCTGAATCAAGGCTCATGCAACATGACTACAAGAAAAGTGGAACTATTTTATTATCCAGTGTTCAAGGGTTTCAAGATACCTACGATCGAAGAACTTCGACGAAAAATTGTCTACTTTACACATCATCCAGAACTAAAGGAAGGTGAAACCCTGGTACTGCTGTAAAGTTTCACCTGGTTTCAACCATGAAGCTGTGGATTGTTACATGATTGTGTCACCCACATCCTTGAAAGAACCTGGCTGTTCAGATGGTACAGTTCGTTACTTAAGTATTGAACTGTACAATTTCATAAAGAAAGGTACTCGTATCATGGCGACCGCTGAAAATCTATTTAAAAGCCTCAAATTGGTGTGAAGAGACTGATTGCAACACAAGTCATTCATTCATCTCCAGTATTATGGAAGATTATTTATTCACTTCTTTTCCACATCAGTTTAATATGAACTGAACTTCGTTCTGTGTGGGTGTAATATGAAACTGTTTATAAAACTAATGATCTGAGCCTGGGAAACTTGATCTTGCATTACTCATGAGCTCATTGTACAAGGATGTACGAAATTTTGAGAAAAATCAAATAATTGTGATCAAAATTATACACGCTGTTGGCAGCCGATTTGTTGACAAATATCTTGAGTTCTCTTTCCATTTGTTCTTCATATTCCGCATGTGCATTTTCAGTGATACAAAATGCATGGAAATTATACTCGTGTACAAAACAAATATGAAACCTTGTGGTTTTTACTCTGTCTACTTAGACACCCAGCCGTAGGCTGAATAGCAATATCATGGTAAAAATGTACGCTGAGGTCGTCAACAGTGGAATTTTTATTATACCAGAAGTTTTCAGGAAGATTTGATGTCAAAAATCTTCTAGACGTTAAATATTCCTTTCATTGAGGAGCTTATAGCTTGGAACATGAGACCTAATTTTTGAGTTAAGAAAGACAGAATCTAACCAAACATTTTAATAACAACGAAATTCATTTGACAAAAAGAACAGGAAGTTAAAATTGAAAGGAATAGGAAATCAATTTGAAAAGGAAACACACATGAAGAAAAAGGTAAAATCACATGTCTCAAAATTTGATGATGGTAGTTTCCGTTTAAATAAAACGGCCGGCAGAGAGCTCCAGGTCTCCAAGCAATCGAGATCGATCCCAGGCGACATGAGCATAGAGTTGATCTGGAACTGAATACTCGAAACGAATGTAGACCCGGTTATGATATTGCTGTTCCCTTCCGATGAACCACACCAAACGAAATGACGCATTGTCTAGTGGAAGCAATGCCCCACTGTAATCGAAAATGTCCTCCGTTTGTCTCAGGGCGGAAATAGGGTCAAGATACCGACCCTGTAGGGCTAAGATGGTTTCACCCTGAAAGATTTCTTCGGTAAGCATCTTTGATAGCAGCTGCACGTTTCACTACCAATCGCTGTCTGTCGATGACCAACTTCGAATGTCGTATCAAGCCCAAAATGCTTTGTTTATATAGTCAATACGGGTGGAGTTCCCCGGATGATGCAATATTGCATCACCTCCCATTAAGGGGAAATTTCGATTGAGACTTAGAAGACAAAAGGGGAGTATCTTACCTTAGATTTCTTGAATACTAGAATTCCGATGATTACTATTGGCTTGGAAAACAACCAGGCAAACAGAAATCAAACGTAGTTTTTGCCCGCAATGATTTTCTGACATAACTCTTTTTACAGGTTCCTTGATAATCATTCTAGTAATGGAAATTTTCAATAATACCCTTATGTTGTAGGACATTTGTAATCAACAGACGAATAAGGAGTAAAATTAAGTTTTTATATTGTATCTTCAGCGACACTTAGGTAAACATTTATATTGGAATTATTTAAAAATGTTCAAATTGTTACGTGTATATTTCATTTTACAACTAGAAAAATCTGACAGTTTACGTTAACAAAGAAATTGTACTAATGAATTGGAACCTTTGCTTAAAGGATTTCCAAAAATGCAGACTAAACAGAAATTGCAACTGATTATTGCACTTATGAAATTTCATACCGAAGCTAAAAACATGGCCCTAGTAAAACTTCTTTTTATAAGGTTTTGATTTTCTCTCTTCCTAGTGGTGACTTGCTATTGCAAACGGAGTGTGAATATGCAATAGTTCAAATAAATACACAATACAACGTCCTTGTAAATCAAGTGTTAACATATCCAGTGTCCGTCTTCATTCTTCTTAAGTCCAGTTCATGACTTTAGACACTCCAATGTTTCTTCTTTGCCTTCACTACTTAATGAGGTTGTCGGCAAACTTTCAAGTTCTTTCTGAACTTGTTTTTGGAGTCTTTTCCAGTTTGTATTTCGGAGTCACCAGACACTTCATGTTGAGGATGCAATGCGAACTCAACATTTCTTCCCACTCTGTGAAATTGAAGATGTCTGGTATCTTCGAAAGAATCGGAGAAAGGTTTCAACAAAAGTTTCAGTGCCATTGTGGCACATTCCTCACAACGTTGTCACTTCCCCAAGCTGTACGAGGAGCGTTAATTTCTGGAAGCCGCGAGGTTAGACGTTGGTTCCTCCGATGCTTCATCTAAGCATTGGGTTGATCTTGAATGCGCATGTATAAATAATGATGATTGATTTAACTTTTCGTGGATCCCGACAGTAATTTTTGCTATTTATAAACTTTGTACTATATTACTTGAAATACAAATGAAATTTTCTAGGAGATCTTCGAACGATAACTAGATGCATCGTCATTCACAGATTTTCTTTCATATATGTCATAAGAATGTGAAACAATATTTCTTGTTAATGGTTTTTACGACGATAATGGTTTTGGCTTAAATGAATATGTAATGTTATCAGAGAAGTTCTCAATGACAAGCGCATAACATTTTTAATCAACTATGATAGTAATGTCGTTTTCTGCCTAATCATAGTCGAGCACGTATAAATGTGAAAAGAAGTAAGAACTCGTTAAACCTGAAGAGTTGCAAAGTAATTTTATGAGAACCTTCTTGATTCGGGGGGTATGTCGCCGAAGCGTATTACTCCTTATACTCAAAACAATTTCATGACACGTAGTATTTGCTTCACAAAATAAGGTTCTTTTCACAAAGTTTCTAAACCAGAAGTTATGTTCAATAACTAGCAAGTAATTTTTCTCAACACTATCTGAGTGCTGTGAGACATCCACTTGCTCATTAGCCACAATAGTAATATTGTTTAGCTACGTCCTTTTCATGAAGCTTATAAAACGGAAATGTTCTTTATCTTCCCCTTAATCCACCAACCTTCCCCATCTAGGGTATGCGCTATGTTGGGATTTAATAGGATTTCCTTCTCCAGTTTTAAGGCTCTGGTGAGTTTGATGTTAAACGATATTACCTCACCTTTCGAAATCTTTGCCCCATACTGTGAGGCGATCTATTTTGATATCGTGTAAAACCTTAGGTGTTCTCATCAGGCATGATCTTTTATCAATTTTTGTCCTAATTGTTTTAACATGCCTGGTTATCTCCAATGTGGCTATTATGAAACCACATATTTTCAACTTAATACATTTCCTCACATTTCGCTTTATTATCCAACTAGCAGTGAAGGGATTTGTTTCAAAATTCAGGGTTTGTAGTTTTTCATATCAGACATGACCTACCTTTCCACATTTTATGTGTGGAATGTTTGGTCACTCCGAATATGGTTACTGGTAAGAATTTATTTTCCAAATTTGTTTTTAAGGCATCTAATATAAGCTGTGGCTATAAAATGGCATTATGAATTCTATACATCAAGAGGTCTGAGTTAAATTTTGCTCTAAATTGGTCGTCAACGAATGCTACTTACTGACAATATTTATTTTTCGAAGTCTCCTGAGAAGACTTCTCATCACAGTTCTTTAATACTCTCAACAGATTTCCCTATTGGACTGTCTTTTTTAGTATATATGGTTACTCATCTAAGGATTTAATAGATCTTCTTTTCGTGTGGCAATTTAACTACGGCTGGAAACAATGTCAAGATTTCTTCCAATCTTAGTTGCGGTAACATTTTTATGGAACATTACTGTTAATTCTAGTACTGTTATTGAGGTGTTCAATTTTATGAAAAAATCCATTTTGTCATTTATTTACAAGGAAAACAAAGGAAACAATACATTTTTAGCTGAGATTGTCCATAATAAGTTAGCTCACGTCCTATACTCGTCTTCTTTCCTCCTGTAGAACCAACTCTGTGTAGAGTTCAATACTCATTTTTCTTATACATCCTGTNCCAAGAGAACATTGTTATACTCTCCAATAATATTTTTCTTTGGCTTCAATTCACTACGCAACAAAAATNTTTTTATGTCGTGGNTGGGATGTTTTCTGGATAATTTTTGGCCGCTGAATCCGAATTTGGCATCTTGTTTCTCCTGCTGTCAGTATTTTTCAAGATATTTACAATATTA
>JGI24158J21664_10007093_pt1 | contig 14847 bp, 7 predicted proteins | sample Ectturendosymbi3_FD_21664 | JGI IMG/M metagenome (IMG submission 21664) | reverse complement strand
ATGAGCCAAAATGACCCCAAAACTACTTCACTTATGACGTCAGTCACAAAAAATCCGCAACCCCCAACCAAAAAATTTTTTTCAAGTGCAATCTACTAGACTGGCCGATCTGTTGGAGCCCTTGAACAGCTCTCTAGCGCAATCGGCGGAGGAGCTAGGGCGTTGGTAAGGCAACCGAAAAATGCTGGTTTTTAGGCTGAAATCAAAGTACGAATATATCGTACGCCGGTTCTCAAAGTGTTAAAAAAGTACATATGTGCACGGAAATTGCTTAAAAAAGTACTGTTCCAAGTCTTGTTGCTCCTTACAAATATTTTCAATAGAGGTCAACATGGATTTTAAAAAACTGCAGTGTTAACTAACTACAAATGCAACAAAAGTTGACAAATGATCATCATTGCTGTTGATGAGCATTATCACTGACTCGACATCAGCCCACACTCCTTTAACACCTGCTTTTCATCTTAGTAGGTTGCCGGGATAGCAATTTTAGGGAGTCTATAAATGCCTTATAGTTCTCAGCAACCTGCCAGTTCTATTGGCTCCATGCCAAGATAAGATCAAACCACGATAAGATCAAAGATCAAACCAAGATAAGTCTTTTGATACTTTGGATGACTTGATGGGGTTTCAGGTTCAAAAGTTATGATCTAAAGTAATAAAAATATTTGACTAATTAGCTAATATATTTGTTTATTTTAGATCATAACTTATGAATCAGAAACGCTAGAAAGTTGATCAAAAGCTCAAAAGACTCGAGCCTAGTTTCCTATTAAAACTTCAGCGAAATACTTTGGTTCAGCGGTTGAGCCCTAGGCCAGGTAACATGAGCCAAAATGACCCAAAAACTACTTCACTTATGACGTCACTCACAAAAAATCCACAACCCCCAAGCAAATGCTTTTTCAGGGCATACAAAACAAGGGTAAATACCTTCAACATGTTGTCAAGATTTCTCCAAAATTTGTTGGAGAGTGAAAATTTTATCTATAGTGCCACAGCCACTAAAAAATCACACTGCATCTTTCAACATGGTTCAAATTATCTCACATTATCTTTTTGCAAGGCACAAGGGGAGTGGAGAGTGACATGACTATTTTTAATCACCGCCTATATTTTGGGGAAAAAATTGGTTTAATTGAAGTTACCAACTTATTGCACACTTCTCATCACAAGCCATATGGTGATAAAACGTAAAAATTTTTAAAGACCAGTTATTCATGAAGCATGATGAAAAAATTGTTTTCAAAATTTTTGTGTGTATTTGACTTGAAATCCAGTAAAGCAAAAGTTAATTTTTGACATTAACTTTTAGCCTATGTTGCAACCACTCGTTCAGTGCAGGTTTGAACTTTTAACCACTTTCATGAGGCATGAGTTTGCGGGATTTCCTTACTGGTCATTACAGACATTTCTTATTGGTCTGTTTATATTTCTGTTCAATTAACCTGTTTAGATGAATCATAACGTTGATTTGCATATAAAAGGTGTCTTCATTCTGAGAGGGTGTGTGCCAGCATCTGGAATGAAAATGCGAAGTCTTGTGGGGTTGTCCACCCACTCTGCATTCCACTGGTGATCCACCCACTGTGCTGCACGTATGTTGTTGTTGTCAGATGAACTGATGAGTTGTTGTGCAGTGGGTACAAATGGATGTCTCGATTTGAGGTGCCGTGCATCCGCACTCGACGAGTGAGCGCTGAGTGGAGGTGTATAGGCTCCATGGCATGGGGTATGGCTCCACTGCGACTAGAGACAGTGTGGCTCCACTGCGACGAAGCTCAGCAGGTTGGATGCCTTCGAGGATTGGAAAGTTGTGTAGGACGTAGGCATCCAGTCACAATTCGCAAGGCATTATTGATGGCAGGGTCGATGAGGCGGGTATGAGCACTGCGGCACCAAACTGGAGTGCAGTGCTCTGCAGTTGAACGCACCAGGGCTAGGGTGGCTATTCGCAATGTTGTTGCTCCAGCACCCCAACCGGAGACAGCAAGCTGCCTCAGAAGTGCAAAGCGTGATGCTAGCTTCTTGCGAAGTGACTCAAGGTGTCAGCGAAACGTGAGCAACCTGTCCAACGTTACTCCAATGTATTTAGTCTCAGAGCAGAAGGGCAGGGTTTTGTTGTACAAGTTGACTTTCAGCTCACGTTTAGCTTCCTTGTTGTTGAGGTGGAAGACTGCCGACACCGTTTTTGTAGTGCTAAGCTTTAGCTTCCAAGACTAGAGGTGTTCACCTTACATTGTCACGTCCTTGCTTAGCACCCCTTCCATTGCCTGCCGGTCTCTATCAGCATGCATGATTGCTCTGGGTCATCAGCATATGCATATTTTTTGGAGATGGTGGTTAGCAGGTCAGAGATGTAGATGTTGAAGAGAAGGGGTGCCAGGACAGATCCCTGTGGGACACTGTTCTTGAGGCATCATAACCTGCTTCTTTTGCCATTTGCGGTGGTAAGGGTAAAGCAGCAATTGCTAACCATCTCCATGATCATGTAGACCATGTATCTATCAAGCAGCAATTGCAGCAGCTTGCAGGTGAGGCCGTGGTGCCATACAGTGTTGTAGGCTGCTGTGAGGTTGACAAACACAGCTCCAGCCTTCTTCTTAGCTGAAAAGCTATCCTCGATGTACTGTGTCAACAGGGTGACCTGGTCTACGACCAACCTCCCGTGTCGAAAGCCTGCCTGCTCCTGTGGGAGCAGTGGGTCGATGATTGGTTCAACACGAGCGTAGATGAGCCTCTCAAGGACTTTAAAGTGGATGCATAGCAGAGATATGGGATGATATCTCTTTGGTCCCCCAGTGGCTTTTCTGGCTTAGGGATCGCAACTACTAGTGCTCTTCTCCAGATCTTTGGAATTTTGAGTTGGCGCATGCAGGAAGTGAGGAGGTCATAAAACCAAGATTTGAGAGTCGACCTGGCAGATACTGTGACCCTCAGGTGTTGGAATCTTCCATAGGTCAGACAGCTCCTTGTTGACGAACCTGGTGGACTCACGGCCTCCGGTCCTATGTGCCCCGTTCTTTACAAGTTGCAAAGCGATGGAATTTGCCGAGACGGAGCACTGGTGAAAGGAACGTCCAGACTTGCTAGTAATTTTGTTGATTGTTCTCCATGCCTTGCAGCTAGAGTGCAAGAAGTCAATGGAATTAACAGCTTCCTCCCATCGCTCCTGCTTCTGTTGTAGCCAAGATAGTGGGGATGAAGCGGCTATATCGGAGTCAGTCCCCACTGGTGCTTGGATGAAGGAGCGATAGAGGGTCTCGCACTCTCTGTACCAGCATGGCACGTAGTTCTTCTGACAGCGATGTGGGATACATTGTTTAGCCACAGATAGCAGGCTCTCGCAAAAATCCTGGTATGCCCTCTCAATATTAGGTGTGTCCAGGTGTGGCAGTTTCTCAATGGATTCACCTGTGCGAAGACAAAAGCGCTTCTAATCGGCCTTGTGAAAGTTCCAACGCTTCACCCGATCGCTGTGGGTAGGAACCTTGAGTCTTGGTGGCATTATGAGGGAGCACCGATGTTGTGACCACAGGAACTTTCCTAGAACACATCTGTCTGGCAGTTGGCTGTCCTGGCCGAAGCTCGCGAAGGCCACGTCTGGATTGGTGTCTGCATTCCAATGGCAAGAGAAGAAACTGGCTGTTTCCTTTGGGTTGTACATCAGTCCAAGGTTGTTGGATGTTGCTCAGGAATCCAGGCTCTCACTGTCAGGGGATGTTTTGTTGCGACTTCAGCTGCCTGCAGTTGACATGCTGGCAGCTGAAGTCGCCAACATACAGACTGGGGTGTGGGAACGTTGGGATGGCCATTGGGGTGAGTCACGAGCGTGGAGGTTTGTAGCTGTTAATGATCTTGTATCCTGCGATGTGCATGCACAACTACTCAGTCTCTGATTATTTTGCAGACTGATCAACCAGTGACCATTCCAACTGCTCGTAGACAAACTTGGCAAGGCCGTAATTCCTGCTCAAGATTGAGTCAGCTAGTGAGAAGTTAGGAATCACTGGCTTGTCTGCAGTTGTACAGTGAGTCTTCTGTGGGATGATGATTAAAGCCTTGTTCTTAAAGGATAGCTGCTCAATGACAGAGATCTTGTATTCAGTGAGCCCCTCAGTGTTCAGGTGGAGTATGTTGGATCGTTGGTCATCTTTGGCAGCATTTCTGCTGCCATGCCCTGAGAAGGGCATTATATGACCCATCCTACCCTGAACACATCCAGCGCAAGTAGCAGTGGTTGCTCTCGTAATGTCTGATTTGGTGAGCATTTCAAGAAATGCCACAATGGGGAGGCTCACGTGAAGGCATCTGTCCTCCCCTAACGTCTGGGCTAGTACAAGACAAAAGGTGTCCAAGTGTGTAGTGACTAGCTGGTATGTACCAACATCTGTTTGTTTGATAAATACAATGCCATGGTTATGTCACAGTAAGTAATGGCTAGCATTTTAGTAACTTTAGTCTTTTTACTAGCCCAGACGCTTTAACCAAACAATAGTGTCAAGAAAATGTCTGCCACACTGCTGTTCTACCTCCAACACCACTATTTATAATGTTCTGGTGTGTCTGATTATATCAGTTTGTGTTGTGCAGACTGTGTGTGTTTGTCCTCTATGGAGTTTGTCTGTTTCAAAATGTTAAAATTAAAAAAATTAAATTAAAATTCATTAAATCAGTGGGTGACTGTGAGGAAATTCTATAATATTTAAGCTGTACCAGGTTTTTTAAGGACCTGATTCAGGTCCTTAGAATCAGAGAAAATTATCATCAGGCCCCTAGAATCAAAGAAAATTGTGTCCGTAGAATCAGAGATATCAGATCCCAACAAGTACATACCTGGTACCTAACAGTTTCATTAAAAAAAGCCTGGGCTATACTGTGATAATAAGCTGTAATTCTTTACAGAAGCAATTAATCCATTTTCAGTTTGGAACAACTTTCTAGAAAATAAATGTCTTTTTTTATTCAAGAACTAAATCTTTATTCATACAAAATATGGCAGAGATTCAGTTTCAAGACATGAGCAATTAAAGAATATCAGAAATTGGGAACCACTTCTTATATAACAAACAACGCTCAACAGACACCAAAGTATAATTTGTATTCTGTTATACTAAAAGTGATTTAATCATCAAGACATTGATCAGCCATTTGAAATGAAAGCAGAGCATCCATGTTATTCATGAGGTGAAGACCACAAAACTATTCCAGCCATTGGTGTTGGAAAGTGGATGCAGGGGAGGCCTAGGAAGCCAAGGCCCCTTTCTAAATTTAGAAATTTTCCTATTAAACTTTTAGCAAAAAAAGGTTGTTTTCTTAGTTTGGAGTGGGCAAAAAAATTTCACTATTTTTGGCCCTCCCTTGAAAAAATCCACTATTAGCCACTTTTGGAGAAAATCTTTCTGACACCCATGATTTCAACGAAGAAAGATATCCGATCGCAAATTATGTAAAAGGAAATGATTCTTTTTGAGGCTACAAAAAAAGGGCTGATAACCTTGAAAAATTATACCATGGCCTTATTTACAATCAAGCCCACATCAGTGGAACTAGAAAGGGCTAGAACAGTGAAACCAGAACAATGGCAATGTTTTAATCTTCTTGCGTCAATATTGTAAAAATCAGTAAAAAACTGTACTTAATACTTTGCTAATAAACTACGCAATGAACAACAGTAGGCTTAATAATTTTAAAATTTTAGTTTTCAATAATTTATAGTATGGTTTTACCAGTCCGTGGTATATATGGATTTATTTACATTATGGATTTACCACCATGTCCACAAAATTTTCAAATACACCAAATTATACTGATTTTACTTTTTTGGAAAAAGCTTCCAAAGCGAAATCTGTATACATTTCAATCGTTTTTCTGTGTGGTATGGAAAAAGTTACAGCCGTTTTTGCATCAAAATAATAGACAATTTTGGTCACATGCTTTCCTATCCAAATGCATTGGATTTCGATTACATAAGTGTTCCCATTTTCCCACTCTTACAGTTTTTTCCATGTGTGAAATTTTTCACATCAGATTCAACTATAAAACCTAACTTCTATGTGTTCAGCAAGACCCAAGGAATACTATCACACAAAATCATAATTTTTGGGTAGTCGCAAGAGTCCTCATAGGTCAATGAACACAACCTCTAATGTAAAAATTCCACACTTGGAAATCAGCATAAAACAGCAGTTTTCAGTTGCTTTACCAACAGCACAGTTCCTCCACCGATTGAGCTAAAGAGCTGTTTAAACCCTCAAAAGATTCAGCAAGTCTCCAGTCTGCAATGATGAAAAAAATTTTTGCTTTTGGATTTTTTGTGAGTGACCTCATAAGTGAGGTAAGTTTTTGGCCATTTTGGCTCATGTTACCTGGCCCAAGGCCCAACCGCTAGACCAGTGGTTCTTAAACGTTTTTGTCTCATTTACACTAAAATCAAAACTTGATTTTACCCTTAACAATGTTTAGAGTGTCAAGGCATGACTTTTCTGGAAAGGGTCTGGGGCAGGCTCTGCTGGAAAAATGTTGTGAAGTTACACTCAGATACATGAATTGTTTTCTTACAGAGAACAAATTTTAGGGTAATGCTTGAATGAAACTTATTGAGATGAAACTTAAATATAATCATCTTATAAGCAAGCATGAATACTTTTAAGTAGTGGTTTGCTGCTATTTTTGAAATTCTGAAAACACTTGCATACGAACAGGCTTATCACTAAATCAAGAGGCAAAACATTTGCAAGAAAGAATGCACCAATGTTTAATTTTTTTTATTGAAAAATTACAAACAATTTCAACCAGTCAGTCACTCAGTAAGACTGTTNTGCTTGTTTTCCACGCACAATATCTAAGATTCTGGGAACAGTGGTTGAAAGAGATATTCTCACATCATCTTGGGGAATTAATTAAGATGTTTTGTTTTATGGTCATCATTGAGGAGAACCCTGTACAGCTAATTATTTTGAAAAGGTATAATGACTTCAAATGTGCACTTCAGCAGCGTTGGAAACTTCGCCCAATCTGCACCAAAATTTAGAAAAGTTGCAGTTGCAAGACATGGATTTGGAATAAAGCGTTGTTCAACATTGGAGATCCATTAATTCATCTTTGCAATGCACTTTGAAAAGACGAGCCTATGTCCTGATAAAATTTACATGTTCAGTTTCAAAACTATTTTCAAAATTCTGGAAGGGCTTTACTCGCCAGTGCATGCTGATGAAGAACGCATGTGGTAGAAATGATGTGCAATGCCCGTTTATTCACCAGAGTTGGCAAACCTGAATTCAATGAGCATAGAAGAACTAACGTGACTCCAAAAGTTATTTTGTTGAAATAAATAATTCATTTCTTCTTAATCATCTGTCACTTTGCTAGTCGTTTCTAGACTTTTGCATATGAAGAACTCAATCTTTCAACTCAACTGCATATATATATATCAACAGTAAACCAACAAATACGTGCAGTTCGACACGTCAGTTGGCTTTTCTAGCTGAAGGGTTACTCTTGCCTTATTACTTTGAATTTCATCTGCTGATCTAAAATATCACAAGACATAACACTTATATGACAAAATACTGCATGGTTTGATAGATAAATTTTCTTATGTTTCTTTTTTTGTTCTCGTTTCAATTGTATCCATAGTGTACTGTTTGATAAGACACTCGCAAATTGTATGCGGATTCTTTTCTTTTGCTATTCCAAAAGCAACACAACAGGGTGCTTCCAAGCATAACATGTTTTCAGAAACACACCCTGATATAGGCAGAGTTCTTACAGCACGAAATTGAGCGCAATAGGTCTGCAAAGACATGTGATTGTCATGTACATGTGTGAGATGGAGTGAAGCGAGCTTACGAAATACACGGCTTCATCAAATCATTAACAGGCACTTTGGAGAAAAAGATACACTGAAGTTTTTTAACATGGTCTTGTTGCAAGCTCTTGGTTAGTGTTGTGTTGAATGTGCAATTCACCATGAATGGGATGTGAGCAAAGAATAACACCCATATATATGTGGCGCGAACAAGCAATAATAGAGTAATCATGGCATGTGATCTCTATTGTTGCTTGCTGTCACAGTGTGACGCTTTGTGCACTTGCCACTCGGGCTTTCTGAACGCATCAAAACGGTGCTGAGACCAGGATATGAAAGCCATACCAGGTGCAGCCTACACAAAAAGAACAGGCGATCGGTACGGTTCGTTGTAAAAAGAGGGGATGTTGTTGCAACCTCAGCGTTGCGTTGAATGTGCGATTCAACAAGAAGGGGATATGTGCGAAGAATAACACCCATGTGTATGCGGTGCGAACAAGCAATAATAGAGTGATCATGGCACGTGATCTTTGTTATTGCTTGCTGCTACAGTGCGAATCTTTGCGCGCTTGTGCTCAGGCTTTCCGAATGCATCAGTCTGTTATGATGAAGCTGACACGAAGTCCACGTGCTATTCTAGAAAATTTTTTTTCTTCGACACAATAACTGATGATGTTGAAACCTGCATTTTTAACTCATGAATAACTCGTTCACTGGAAAGATAAAAAAAGGCTGCCCGCTGTCCAGTTTATAGCATGCTGTGAAAAGAAAGATAAAGATAGTGCTAGAGTCTGACCATTGTGAAAACAGTGAAATTTATTGCACAATAGAAGATTTTTTAATTCTGAAAGAGCCTTTTACATATTAAATCCAAATGAGTTCATGAACAGTGTTGCATACATGAGGTGCTCAAATGAATGTGGTAACACCTACTTGTGTAAAGATGAACTAAAAAGAGAAAGCTTGACACTAAGCATAACTCTGAATTATAAACCAAGGTGCAAAATCTCCAGTTGGTATGATATATCAGTAAAACTACTTCGTAGCAATGCTCTATGACGCCTGACATTAAGTCTCTCATCAATCTATGAACAAAACACTGTCGGATGTACTTGTTTTATCCTGATCGGATATACTTTGTTTTGTCGGATGTACTTGTTTTGTCCAAATCTATGAACAAAACATTGTCAGATGTACTTGTTTTGTCCCGTGTTTTGTCCTGTAACTAACTAGCCTAATAATCTAGGATATTACATTTTGCAAAAATTTGTAAAAATGCACGTTTACTATAATTTATCCCTTAGAAAGATGAAATTTACCCCAGGTTAAGAATCACTGCACTANACCAAAGTATTTCACTGAAGTTTTCATTGGAAACTAGGCTAGAATCCAACTCTTTTAAGCCTTTGATCGACTTTCTAACATTTCTGGTTCAAAGGTTATGATCTAAAATAAACTTAATTAATTATCTAATTATGGGATTAAATGAATTATTTTGCTTACTTAAGGTCATAACTTTTGAACCCAAAACCGCAGCTGAAAAAAGTATGAATTAAATGGAAATTCAAATTGTTTTTTGGTCTACTGACTTTTTCAACAGAAGATTTTTTAAGGTGTTTAAGGACCTGATTTGGGTCCCTAGAATCAGAGAAAATCAAGTCCCTATAGTCAGAGAAATCGGGTCCCTACAGGTCCATACCAGGTACCTAACATTTTCCTTAAATACAACCCTGATATATTTGTAACTAATATTTTAAAGTGTAATACAGTACATTAATTTTTGAAATAGCAACACTATTTAGTAACCAAATATTACAATAGCTTATAGCAATGAAGTTCACAAAAGGTTAATATCAGCGATGATCTGTAATAAAAATGAACAAACATAAAAAGATAGATTCATAAGTAAAAAAACATATAAATTATTGAAAACAAATATATAAGCATAACAGAGTTATAATGAGGGACCCGGGACAATGTAGCTTGAGTCAGTAAAACAAGCCTTCCGAATCTGCTACAAATTATTTTAAAAATATCAGTGGAAAACACTGTATGCCAAACCATAGGTTCTGAAAAGTCTTTGGATAGTGAAATACACTGAAGTTTTTAGCTTTCTAGGCTAGTAACTAAGTAAAAAATAAGGTGATAAAAATGCATATTGCTGTCTCAAATGTGCTGCGCTCTATGTCAATGTTAATCTCAAAAAAACAACAACAAACACTGCAATAATGCAACAGTAATTTATTTTATTTGCAATCCATAATATTTCATTGTTGTCTGCTAATCACCAAGATTTCCCTTCATAGCATAGCTACATAACAAGATTATCACTCACAGCAATGGCTGCAATTTTGCCGCATGTGAAACTGGTGGTCTACCTCAACATACTACAGGTTGTTGCATCTTCATCAATTTGACCACAAGCGCAGATAAATTTTTTTATGAAATTCGGCATGTAGGGAAAAATGGTATGCTTGATCTAAAAATTGCATCAAAATTTTGACAAATTTGCACAAAACATCTTATTTAAGATTTAAGACTTGCTTACAACTTTAACATTTAATATTTTCTTGACAATCTACATAAGTCAGAAAAAAATTTGTTGGTCTCTTAGAGAAAGTCTTTCCGAAGATATATGAACCGAAACCAAGTATCTACGTGCCATTAAACAGCCACTAGAGCTCCCAATGTACAACTAGTGGAAGTGCAAGTTTGCACTTTGCAAATGAAATTCATGGTATTCTTTGTCGCGCATTACACAATGAATGATTACTGGCACGTACCTACCACAGACTCATGGTCCATAGTAATTGAAAAGGACTAAATTGTTTAATGATGCCACATTACTGAGTTGGTGTTATAGAAATATAACACCGACTTTACACAACACACTACAGTTACTGTAATCGGAGTAGATGGAAGATATATTCAGTTTTTAATAGGAATTGGCTTTGGAACCACCCATGGATCTTCTCATTTCAGAACGTATTGTACCGCCTTGTATGATATGGTTCAAATAAAGCGATCAGTTTGTCACTCAAGTGGCGTAGTCCCAGTAGCCTAATAGTATAGCAGATGTCTCTCACGTCTACTGTGCCGATGGTTTTCAGTTTGCCTCTCACCTTGGTAACTTATGTTTTCATAGCAGTGACTGCTTGCACGTTTTAATTCGTTGGACCACTTTTTCTTTACTTTTTCAAAACTTTCCGAAGTCTTGCTTTAAGAGTTAGGTTTAGGGGTTAGGTTAGTGTTAAAGCTACGGTCACTTGGGCTGAAGTTAGGGTTAGGTTTACTTTTTGTGTTTACTTACGATGTTACTACCAAGCCTTCTGCATTGTCATGCGTTACTATCATGTTACAGGACATGGTCAAATAAGGTTTCAAATTTACAGATCTACAGGCAGTTCTGTAGCCACTGCCTTTTTAATGTATCACGCAAATCACATTAATTTGTTTCAAAAACCACAAAAACTCAGGTTTTCCCTGTTTTTTTCTTAGCCACCCAAATCCTAGAATTAAAAATTTGTCACGAATTGGAAACAATATACACCATCCATGTGTAAATTTAACTAGCCTAACATTAAACACAAAACAGAAGTTTGGGAATGGGGGCCACTTCTTGTACAACCCTTAACAAACATTAAAAGAGTGATTTGGGCTAAGCGTAACAACACTTAACAAACACTAAAATGCAAAAACAAGCACCACAAGTGTAGGATTTAAGTTGACAATTAACTTATCATTATGAAACAATTGAATAAGGTGGGTCGGTTCACCAGTATGCAGATGTAAACAAAATTTTACTGAATTAGCTATTTCTCAACAAATACATTATATAACATTTTCCAAATCTAACAACACTTTACAATAATCATCCTTTATCATACGAATTATTCACTATCCGATTTATTTCATTTGACATAACCCCAGTTACACGCCCCCAATTAAACCCATGCTTGGGCTCAAAATATGCGAATAAGAGCGCCAGTAAGCGGATGGTGCAAATGACGTAAATAACATGAAAAAATTTGATTATTTTCATTGAGAACAGGAGTGAAATGTCAAAATTATTTGCTTCCAGCTTTTTTTAAGTAAAAATTATGATAATGACTCATCTAATTCACTAAAATTTACAACATGTTGGTTTTTTAGTAGATACGGCATACCGTTCACATAGATCTGTATGATGTCACACGAACAATAAACCTTCGTCCGCTTTCTAGCGCCTAACACGCACAAGGACTTTCTCATAAATCTAAAAAAATGGGGAAAATAAAGAGGTACATTCGTAGAAGTTGGCAAGCTATTAGAAGATAGTTGCAAAAATAAGCACGTGAAAATCTGGAGCTTTAAGAGTAAGTTTGACGCGCAGTGGAGTTGTGTGGGCAGATGGGAATTTTGGTTTTTCAGGACAAACGCTATGAACAGATAGCTGGTTCAAGAAAAGTATGTGGTGAACAGTCAGATTCCGTTGAATCTGTGTGAAATTTGATAGAAGCATCCAAAAAAGATTAAGGAAACAACTATTATTTTAAAAGTTTTTTCTTTTTCTGTTTTTTCCATAATTGGTGTTTGTTTATTGAATTTCTGCATAATATGCCGATTCGCATACTACTAGTGGTCTAACCCTATACCGATAGCCTAGGCTAGCTATGTCCAACACAAATGGCTTACTATTACTGGGCCAAAAATTATGTCAACACCTTAACACTTTGATGTCCGGGTTAATTCAAGCTGTTCACACATGGCTTTGCGCAGGAATATCTCTACTCCGGTTAGCGTTATGGACCTGGTCGAAGTGTCAAAAGACGCAGGAAGTCTTGTAAAGTTGTAGTTTGCACTCGAAGAAAAAATTTTGGTTGGAGGGTGCAGATTTTTTGTGAGTGACGTCGTAAGTGGAGGACTTTTTAGCCACCTTGGCCAACTTTACCTAGCCCTGAGCGCCAACTGTTAGATGGTAGTATTTTGCTAAAGTTTTTATTAGAAATTAGGCTACAATCCAAGTCTATTGATACTTCAGATGACCTGCTGGGGTTTCGGGTTCAAAAGTTATGATCTAAGTTAATAAAAATATTTGACTAATTAGTTAATTAGATATAAGATAATTAATTAATTTGTTTATTTTAGATCATAACTTTTGAATCAGAAACGTTAGAAAGTTGATCAAAGGCTTAAAAGACTCGGACTCGAGCCTAGTTTACAATGAAAACTTCAGCGAAATACTTTGGCCTAGCGATTGGGCCCCAGGCCAGGCAACATGAGCCCAAATGACCCAAAAACTACTTCACTTATGACGTCACTCACAAAAAATCCACAACCCCCAACCAAAAATTTTTTTTCGGGTGCGGACTAGAAGACTGGCCGATTCGTTTAAGCCCTTGAACAGCTTTCTAGCGAAATCGGCGGAGCTAGGGCGTTGGTAAGGCAACTGACAACTGCTGGTTTTAGGCCGATTGCAAAGTACGAACATATCATATCCCAGCTTTCAAAGTGTTAAGCAGGGCTACAAATTAACTGACATAATGAGGGCCGCACATTTGAATGACTTTCTTTGATCTTAGAAAACCAAGTCTAGCTCAAGCTAATGTACAGAAAGCATTGGAATCCTAACTGCAAGTGCAATGGTAACAGACGTGATAAAGCGACACTTAAGACCACCTCCACCAAAAATGTCAAATTCAAGATTATCAAAACAAGGACAGGTTGTCAGCATATACGATACTTTTACTACAGCAAAATCCTAAACTGGGCCGCACAAAACATTCGACCGGGTTACATGCGGCCCGCGGGTTGGACATTGCTGGCTTATGGTGTACTGTTACTACTAGGCCTGCACTGCAGTACTGCTACTGTGCTAGTGCTACAGCAAAAAAGTAAACACAACAAGATGCCACGAAAAGTAAACACGTACACAGTTTCACACAGTGTTCAATTTTTCATAATTCATAACAAGAAAAACCACACAAACTCCTATCGTGATCATCTTGCACTGTTGTGGATCAAAAACTGCCGTGCTGGAACCTGACAGATACAACTTTTCGCAATTTCAAACCCACCACGGCGTTTGCTTCCCAACAAACAGATGACATGCTTCGTTGCACAATCACGAAATCAATCACATCGTTTCACAACGACTGTCTTGCAGAGGTAGCACCGGATCCTGGTTACCGGAGTCGACTCAGGAAGGATTCTGCGTTTTTCTTTCGGATCCGGAACCGGAACCGGAATCAAAAATTTGTGAAAAAACGGACCCGGATCCGGAGTCACTTTTTCATTTCGGCAGTAGCAGGAGTCTGTGCAGTCATTTCTTTGATAAAAACATGGGTAAATTACCGGTGGATCGATGATTGTAGCCGGAGTCTGAACAGGAGTCTGATTCTCAAATCTGAAAAATAGCCAGATCCGGACCCGGATTCAAAAATTTTGGAACAGGAGCGGAGTCGGAGTCTGAAAAAGTGACTCCGGCCACTTCTGCTCTCTTGACGTGACGTAACGAAAAAGTGTGACAAAAACCCGTGAGCTGAACTTATCGATTTCACTGTAAAATCAAACACGAGAGCAATGTTCGGAGTCTCAAAATCTAGTCGTCAGTCCAGTTCCATTCNCACGTTANATTCAAAATCTAATCCGAGCCATTCGAAAAAGCTTTCGAAGAAGTACAGTGGAAGCATTCTCCATTGCATGTCGATTCAAATCACAGACTCCTGTCATTCAAATACACCTATACATTTTCACTATCGAATCAACTGGTCATCAATTGTTTTTGTTTTTAACAACTTATCGGGTAGGTCGAAATACTTTATGAGGCATAAATGGAGTCTCGGGATTTACTTCGTGATGGTCTTGAGAGTCAGACTAGGTCTTTCAAAGACATTGAAGCATCTGACAACACGGCATGATTTTGCTGATAACACGGCATAATACAGACTTTTGGAAAAGCTTGCACATTGCACAATCATTCATTTATTATCTTCATTCAGAAGCATCTTTTCAGCCATCTGTGCCATGACTCCGAGTCTGTCTATGGTGTATTCTCT
>JGI24158J21664_10007090_pt1 | contig 14850 bp, 9 predicted proteins | sample Ectturendosymbi3_FD_21664 | JGI IMG/M metagenome (IMG submission 21664) | reverse complement strand
TGCCATCTGCTTTCGTCTTTTTGCGATGATTCAAACTTGCACATATCTCTATTCAAGTATGTACTTTCCACGATGGGTGTAAGCAAGGAATCGAAAATTTGCTGATCGATTCCTTGCTTACACCCATCGTGGAAAGTACATACTTAAGTAAGGGCATGTTGCAGAATGACGATCACGAATATTTTCTTTTCATGCGTTCATTACGTACCTGCGGGTTGTTGTCAATGAATTGAGTGGTGATTTGTCCATGCAGGAATGTGTCGTCAGTTATTACGTTGAGCAGGAAAGGTATGTTGGTCTGCAAACGAAGGAAGAATCCTTTTTGCTGTTCTTGTCAGACAACAACGCCCAGTCAACACACCTTATCTAGTCGATTGTAAGCCCCTCTTGCGTGTAAGTTGCATATAGTAAACTTAGAAAATAATGTAAGCCGCCCTTGAATATAAGTTGCGTCACTAAACACTTCGTAAACCTACGATTAAGCCCCAACTGGTGTAACGCTTTTTGACAGTATATTAGACAACAGACCTATTGGCACAGTAACAGTTCATACCTTTATTCTTTAAGAGCTGCCTTATGAACTTTGGCAAGATCTCACTGTGCGACTCACCACACCTCACTGAATACACAGACCTTCAGCAGTAAACCAGGCGGCTGTAGCCCGGAAGAAATGTAAGCTACCCTTGTGCATAAGCAGGATACAATGACAAAAACAAATGTACGCCACTGCTTTTGATCGAATAAACGTGGTAAGCATTCCACCCTAGACGAGACACAAAAACCAGCACAATATATTTGCGCAAACGAAAAAAGTGAAGAGAAAAATGCTCGGTTCAAATCACTGCAGTTGGAATCTGGTTATTTTCGACAAGTCATTGCTGTGGCAGAATATTTCAAGTAAGTTTTCCACAAACTGCACGTTTTTCTGAAAAATTAGTTTCATCACACGCAGATTGTTGAGAGTCGTGTTTGGACTAAGTCCAGCTAACGACTTCGCGAGCATTGCAAATATTTCCCGGTTCCAGGGAAACCAAAACTGACGTCTCTACTCAACAGCGCGTTCAAACGCTCTTTCTCAACTAAAATAACTTCGCTCCAAGCGCACAATTTGTCGACAAACCTGTCAGCGGGGGCGTTGCGGATACAAGCGCTGCACAACAGAGGTTGTAACAAAGAATGCTGCAATACTATATTTAAAACGCAGATATCCTGGCTGGCACATGTTGCTAAGTCAGTGCTCCCAACCACAAGGCATTTGCTACCGGGCCACTCAGTAAAAATAAACGTTGTGGTCATTTGCAAAAGCATACGACCACCAAGCCACGACATTTTGCAGCAAAGTTGGAACTAATGCATCATTCACTTGTCCAAATTACATTATTTTATCAAACGAAACACTTTTTAACGCCGCAGTCAATTCTGGATCGTTTCAAATGCCGGTATTTATTTGCTACAACTTGAAGGCATGCCCGTTAAAATAATGCCTACATTAAACCGGACCGCAGTGCAAAAAGGATGGCGACCCACTGGTCTACGCCGTTTGGTTTTGCCGCTTCAATATTCAGTCAATGGTACACCAACGCCCTTGAGGTGGTGGCGCCGTACCCAGTGGACTGCTCGAGTGCGTGGGATGTAACAACAAATTTATTTAAGAAAAAATCAAACTCACCTTCACGCCCCGAATCCGAAACTCTCTCAAGGCTCGGTGCATTTTCCGAGCAGCGGACGGCATGTCAGCAGCGTGCGCGATCACCTTGACCAGCAGGGAGTCGTAGTGCGGCGACACGATCGCCCCAGCAAAAGCCGATGCGCTGTCGAGGCGGATGCCCATGCCTTCGCCACTCCTGAAAACCTGGAAAATTCGAACGTAAGCGATCGGGTCCGGTGAGTGAAGCGGAAGAAACCGGAATAGAAAATAATGGAAGTTTAAACAACAGGGTTATAACCGGGAGTTTTCGTTTTATCTTGGAGCTAATCCGACCTTTTTTTCTCATTTTGCCAGGGTTGTAAATGAACCTATATATGTTGGCGATGGTTTGCATCTCTCCATCATTATCCTGGTGAAGCTGCTTTGGTCATATTTCAATGTTGTAGCTAAACAGATTTGACTGACAACGCGTTCTAGTGCAANAATTCNGGAAGATTCACTGGAAAAATTGCTTCATAGAAGACATCGTCAAACACAACAAAGCAAACAAGTTGATGTCTTTGCTTCTAATTAAGAATAAGAGCAACGATTCAAAACATATTAAGATGAGAAAGGGAAGTACTACGCATGAAAAGTAAGCGATAGCATAATGGGATTATAATAAAATAATGAGCCCAAAGAAGAAGCTGTGTGTCATGCTGTATGTTGAAGAACGAGCTGCAGCGCAACAACAAACGCAGCTATCGTTTACCTCTATCCTTCCGGTATCAGGTCTGAAATCGTGCGCTGGGTCTTCGGTGGTTACTCTGCACTGTATCGCGCAGCCGTTCACCTGGATTCTCTCTTGCGTCAACCCCAGGTCTGGAAGGAGATAACCTTCCGCAAGTCGGATTTGTGATTGCACCAAATCCACACTGAAAGAGTCGCGAAAGGCGTTTAATACGTAGCAGGGGACGTGCAAATAAACGTCTTCATTGGTCGATTGATATTCTGGTAATAAAGTATGTTGATCGACAGGTCGCAAACTACGCACGTTGCAACACGTGTGCAGAGTGAGCTTTTCTAATAGAGATAAAAAAAAAACAATAAACAGTGTATAATTGACGCACGCAAACATGTTGAATATTTTCACAAAAACGAATTGTTGAGATGAAGCGTTCAAAAAACACAAAAACCATTAAGAGCTTCAGGAAAAAATGTAGTAGGAATTTTTACATCTTTAAAAGCGTGAAAAAATCTGTGAAAATCTGCCGCACTGCGCTGAAACACCAGCCATCAATCAACGTTAAAGATATTTGTCTCTCTTTTCAAATACAAACATTAACCAGCCACGCAATAAAAATGCAAATATTGATCAACAATTTACCAAACGTCATTTTGACTACAGTTTAAAGTGAAATTCGCGGATTGGCCAGATGTGGAACCAGTCGTTAAGTGACCATGAAACGGATCCTGTTGCAGAACACTGGAAACTTCTAAAATAACCTAAAGAAAGTCAGAATTCGGCAAACAACAGTGTTTTCTTCAAATTGCTCGTCAGTTCTGCTCGCAGCGTTCTCCGCCGACCCTGCGGCGGCACGTGATCAACTCGACCGGCAAACAAGCAAAGACAGCGCGCTGGTAAACAAGCCATCGAGCGGCTACGCAGCAGCGCAAACAAATAGTGTGTACGTGCAGTCGTGCACTGACTTACCCGGTGATCTGCTCAGTTATTGTGTGCTCGACTTGAAGGCGTGAGTTAACTTCAATGAAGTAGTGTCTGCCCTGTTGGCGAAAGCAAACATCGCAACGATCAGCTGATGATTCGTAAAAACTTTCCATTACCAAGTGGTGTTTTCGCAACCGTGCACAAGATTAAAACAAATAAACAAACAAGTGATACGTTTCAAAACGCCCGTGTCTCGCATCGCTTTAAATTATACAAAAACAATGTGGCAACCGGACAAGTTTGCACACAGGAATACCTGTGAGTCGAGCAGAAATTCGACCGTGCCAGCGTTTTCGTAACCGACGTGACGCGCGATTTTTAGCGCGTCGTCGGCGAGCATCCGACGGAGCGTTATAGGTAAGTTGGAAGCGGGTGCAAGTTCGACGACCTTTTGGTATCGGCGCTGAATGGAACAGTCGCGTTCGTACAAATGCACCAGATTTCCGGCCTTGTCGCCTGCGCAACACCAGCTCAACTCATCTCACGCTGCGAATGGCCATCAGTCATGAGAAGTGAAACCGCTGCAGCACACGGCAAAACGCGGATTTATCGCAGCTGCTCTGCCTTTCCGGATTCTACCAATGGGAGTAACGCTCGTTGTCTGTTTTAACTTCGAGAATGAAAGCGAACAATTTCATGCAAAATATTTTTCAAGGTTTTTTTCGGATTTTTAACAAGACTTCTTATCAACACCCATGTTGCAACTGACTAGCGTTGAATAGACCGTACAAGTGTACAGTCAAAGCACGTCAAGCACAAACGAGTGCTGACCAAGGCATCTTTGAGTAAAAACGCCTGACGTGCGTTTACGAGGCTGTACAAATCAAAAGTAAAAACGACCCTTTCTATGCCCGCTTTTAGACGATGTTCGACCGACGCATGATTGCGCATGACTGAAACGCAACTGCCCCGAGGAAAGAACAGCAATTTATTTGCCGTTTACTGCGAAGCAGAAGAATGAGTGCCGAACACAATGACGCAAGTTCTGAAGCCTGTCACACTGGCTCACGCTTTAGGCAGCACAAAATTTCATACCATAACAAGAAAACTGCATGCGCAGTTTCTTGAAGTTGCATGTCAAGTAAATCAGGTCAAATTAGAGTATTTGCAGCAGTTAAAGCGGAATGACTAGGAATTCACTAAAGTTCTCCACGGTCAGTAGCGTTTTTTATCCAAGCAGACATAAATGCACTGACCTAGAATTTGAACTTCGATATGCCTGGGACCCTCCAAATATCTTTCAATAAACATTGCTCCATTCCCAAAAGCCTTCTCAGCTTCCGACACGGCCCGATGGAAGTTGTCCTCGAGCTCCTACACATGCAATGCAGCCGATGTAGTGCTTGAAAGTTGCAGACACAAAGAATTTTAAAGCTCTGCAAACCTATGGATAAAGCATCAAATGGGGGCATATGCCCAACAGAGACGACAGACTCTCAAAGCGCACCATTTAATTGATCTTATGTGGGCAATTTAAGTGGTATAAACGAACTTTTTTTACAGCATACGAAAACTTTCGCAATCAAAAAATACAGATATAACCAGAAAAGACATATGATACGAGTTTGGTTATTACATCTCTGGTCATATGGTAGCCTGAAAATTGACATTCTGATGGCTCAGTATATTCGCTAATAAGCAAACGTACCGCCATGTTGTTGACATATCTCATGCCGCGACCACCTCCACCAAAAGCAGCTTTGAAGATTACTGGAAATCCGTATTTCTGAACAAAATCTCGGGCTTCGTCGATCGTGGTGACGGGATTGTCTGTGCCAGGTATAACTGGCACTCCTGCGGCAAAAAAGTTCGATTTATTTCGACAGCAACTGACCAAATTTTTAATTCAAAACTGGTAATTTCGAGGTAGAAATGGCAACAAATCGAATCGACGCAGAAGTGTAAAACGCAGTACACTAAGACAAAAGCACGAGGCAATAGATATCATCGTTTTGCTAGAATAAAATGATTTCAGTGGATCAAATTTCAGGCGGACAAAACTACCTGCTTCCACTGCAATTTTTCTGGCTGCAACTTTATCCCCCATCTGCTGAACAACTTCCGGTGATGGCCCGATAAATCGCACGCCAGCGTCGATGCACGCTCGCGCGAAGTCTGACCGCTCCGACAAAAAACCGTAACCTGGATGAATTGCGTCGACTCCAACTTCCTAACAAGCAAAAAATCAGCTTTTGCGCAGACGCTCCTACGACTTTCACAAATTTTTGTCTTGAAATGCAGGAAACTTAGTCCGATTCCATGCATTAGCTTAATAAACGATCAATGTATGCGCGTGAGTAAACCGGGAAAGCACCTTTTGCGCGAACCTACCTTAGCAATTCTTATAATTTCAGGATAATTCAAGTACGCATCGACGGGCGGCAATCCTTTTCCTACAAGGTAGGACTCATCAGCTTTTTGCCGGTGCATGTGCTGAGTGTCTTGCTCAGAATAAACAGCGACTGTCCGAATGCCCAACTCCGTGCAGGCGCGGAATACTCGAATAGCGATTTCTCCCCTGTTTGCCACCATAACCTGCGGAAAGTTTATAAGGAAACTACGAGGTCAGCGACACTGAATAAATGAAGTTCCGGTCTATATACATTATTTTTGGTCTTCACTAAAAAAAAACAACTAAGTATCTGGTAATGATACCAGTTGAAGCATACTCTGATTTTAACAGCATGACTGTGCACTGAAGGCTGCTACACTAAAGGCAAACCGAAGTTCATAACTTCAAAATAGGTCATCACTGCTACAATTAGTCGTTTTGCTGGTACCAGGATGGGTCCACTACAAGTTTAAAACAATGGAATTGTGAAAATTATAAAAGTTTTTTAAAAGATCTGCTGTTTTATAAAGGACATTTGAAACAGCACCAAATATTAATGTTGGTTTCTGTTGATATTGTGAAGCAGCTCTTTCTCAATCTCATATGTCAGCAAGATCCTTGTCATTATATCTTTAAAGCAGTACATCAAACTTTTTCTGTAAAAGCAGGTAACACCAGCTACTAGCGCAACAAAACTCTGAAAACAGTGCCTTACCAAAATCATGACAAAGCACCAGTAATGATTTAACCAGTTTCAATTAACAAAAAAAACAGCATACTTTATTGATTGGGTTGATGGATGCATTGCTTTTGCTAGTGTTTGGATATGTCACTCCAGCAGGGCGAGAAGTTCTGTACTGCCGATACAGCTGCAATAAAAGAAACAAGGGAGCTCAAATCACAGCAATTTTAGTTTGAGAAATAGGTGCTGGTAACTCTTATTGTCTCCTTATAATAAAAAGTACAGTTATGCAAGAATCTCACATGATTACCTTTGGGATCTTTGAATTGGCTTATTGAAGTCTGAAGATATAAATTTTGAGCTATTTACAGTACTTGAAGAATCACCTGAATATATGCTACCGATGATGCATTCACTATCAGGCCAAATCATCACAACACTTGATTGCATGTATGAACTGTACCAAATGCACACCCAAGTAACTTAAACATACTCAGGGGTGGACAACCGACGGCAAGTGTGCCAAAACTTGGCATGCCAAACAATTTGTATTGGCAAATAGAAGCTCCAAGTTTTACATCAATTTTGTTATGATTTACAAAAAACATATTGCCCTTCACTTGTATAAAAATGCATGTTGTTGGCACACTTCACAATTTGAAAATTTAAGTTAGCATGCAGTAAGCAAAAGGACCCCTGTAATACTGGTCTGTGTTTGAAAAAAGTTTTTTCATTTCAGTTTAGTTTTTCATTTGGAGTTACCAAAAGTATAGATAGCCGATCGGCCAGGCTGATATACCGGGCCAATATTTGGGTTTCACAGATACATCGGTATCGGCCAAACAGCCGATTTTAACGGCCTCAGTAGGTGTTGACAAAACGCTGTTATATTCCTCGCGCATCCAGACAACTTGCTCAAGAAAGCACAAAGAATCAAGTCAAGACAGTTATCTTCCAGCAATGCTAGCAGGTGTGTTTTCAAAAACAAGCAGACAAGATGAACCATGAACCACGTGTCGGCTGTCGCAGCCGAAACAAAGCATCATCATACATTAGATTAATTAAAAATTACAGCAGAATACTGGAATTGCTCCAATTTGAAAATTTTCAGCTCATAACTCCCAATTTTTAAAGTTTTTGAAAAACAGGTGGGGGCATTGAAAACATTATATTTTTGCTAATGAAGCAGAAATCATGATTTAAAAATTTTGGAAATATGGGTTATCAGTATCGGCTATCGGTCTATGAATGGTTGATATATCGGCATCGGCCCTCAAAAAGCCATATCGGTCGTTCTCTAACCAAAAATACCTGGGTGATGTTCAATTTTCCACTCCACACATTGGAAGGTAAGGCACAAAGTTTTAGGTACAGAAACACAAATAACGCACACAACATGGTATCATTAGGACAATATACAGACATGTTGATAAGTCAATTATTGTAGCAGTACATAATTCAAATATGAATGCCTTGCCAAGGTAGAAGTAGGTAATACTAACTGTACTCTTTTTGTGATGTGTCAGCAAATAGCATTTCTGACTATATCCTACCTGTGCTGTGAGAGGAGCAGTATCATTCCGCAAAGCTGCTTGTTTGATGCCACCATACACAGGTCCAAGTCTTAACATTCGCATATTTTGTTCAGTTATAAGCCACCTTTCTTACAAAGATGCAAGAACTTACCAGCAAATACAACTGAACTTGAGTCACTAATATTGTGACATTTTACAGTGCCAGTGACGTTTATGCTACAAGAGTCCTTAATGCTACCAACAATCAAGAAAATTACTGAGGTAAAAAAATGCCACAGAAATCACGGAAGTAGCATACATTACCAGGCCTGTTTAACAGTAAAATGAACAGATGTGTCCACAGCATAAGACAACCTGGCTATTTTCTTGTTGTATAGCAACACAACAAGAATTACAAGAAATAAGCCAGTGATAAAACATTGCAAAATCATACACTAAGCAATTTCATCAAGATGGTATGCAAAATATCTGCACATCATGTTCTTTGAATCAGATGTCATTTCACTCAATTTCTCCTCTGCATTATAGAATACTGCATTTGTCTCATTACATAATAAATTCCAAAACAACCAGTGTGCAGATTGTTAAAATACTAGCATGGTCTCACAAAAAACTTTTTGGCTTGCACTTAAGTGATTTTACTTGCTGTTTTCAAAGTTTGTTAATAAGTAGATTCACTTTTATCAAATAATTTGAAGAATAATAATTCTTTTGAGGATTTCTTTTTTCTGCAGTCCAGTTTCTTGCATACCACAATTTATTTTGCCAAACTGTATTATTTGCACTGAAAACTTATTCATGTGAAGTGCAACAAATAAACTAAACGCTTAGCATGTGTATAAAACACACTTGTAGCATGCACTTTATCACAACGAGAACCACTGAAATATGTTGAATGAACATTTTACATTCATATAATGATCATCATTATTTCGGAGTAACTGCAGACAGACACTGAACTTAATAGGTCTTGCATAACAAGCACAGTAAAACATGTTATTGTGATGTAACAAAGTTTTCCCACTATTGTCTCCAATATATTCATTAGTCCATCCTCTGTCTGAAATAGGTACATCATTATTAGCAGTCACAGGCTCCAGCAATCAGGGTCATTGCAAAAAACTAAATATTTACTTTTCCAATATTGGCAAAGATCGATCCTCCAAAATTGCCCTTCTCCCTGAACGTTTTAATGACTTTCTTAATGAGTCATTTTCCAACTCGTGTTAATTTTCACATTCTACTGCTGGTGATGTAAGTCAAATACTTCCATCTATAAAATGCAAATCAGCATCAAACTCTAATGACATTTCAACAAAGTTTTTAAAACTGTCTGCTAAGATGTCATCTTCGTGGTTAACTGAATTTTTAAATAAATGTATGGCACAAGGTGAATTTCTCACCCTTTTGGAAATTGAACCATCCCTGAAATAGCCATTCCAAAATCTCTTAATGACTTATTCTTTCAACTCTCTCCAAAGTATTCACAAAAATGATTCATGGAAAATTGTATTCTTTTTCAAATAATTGCATTCTAAGCCCACAGCAATATGGTTTTCGCACTCACCATTCTTCTTAATTAGCAATTGTTGTCATCTGTGACGACATAACAAATTAATGACATGTACATTGTTCCTAGACTTGGAGCTTGATTGTGTTGATCATACTATTCTAATTCAAAAATTGTTCTACTAAGGAACAAGAAAAGCATATCGCTAGAACTTCTTGCTTCCTACTTGAATGACTGAGTGGGGTTTGAAGTAATAAAATAGCAGATATTAAATCTTCTAATTCTTAACTGTAACATGTGGCATTAAACAGGGTACTGTCCTTGGACCTACACTATTTCTGATATCTATAAATGATATTGCAAAAGACTAACTTCTATACTTCTATATTGTGCTAAATGCTTATGATATCAATCTTCATCTTTCAGGAAGATCTACAAAAATCTTCAAAAACTTATAAACAACAAACTCAAAAAATTAACTACTGAGTTCATGCCAACAAATTATGTTTCATCTATTTCAAAAAATAATTTCATGCTCATGAACAACCTTAAAACAATAAAAATTTCTGAATATATTAATAGTCAACCAATATCAAAACAAAGCAACTTAAAATACCTTGACATTACATTTGACAATAAACTTAACTGGAAGCCTCAAATAAAAAAATTGGCAACATAACTTTCTAAATCATGTGGAATTTTGTTGAAATTAAAACACTATGCCAACGTTTCACAGCTCAACAGTTCATTTTGATTATTTTATTCTTATCTAACATACTTACTTTATTGGGGAGGAGTCAATAAAACTACTTAACTACCTCTAACTGCATTGCACAATAAAGCTGTAATAACCAGATATTCTGAAACAGGTATATATTCTCTATTTTAAACACTGTGTTTAAAAAATTCCTATTTACTTACATTTAACATTATTAGTTGCCAAATTTTTGTACTCTTTTCGCATGGTTACTGTAGACTGCTTGAACATTTTTACAATTACTTTGTTTTTGTAAGATTGCATAAGTTGACAATTATCAAACAAGGCTTGCTTTTTTTTGCAAAAATACCATTTAGCCAGACTGAAAAAATCTCTGCATCAGTTGTTTGATATAAATTGGTCCCAAAGATTGGTTGGAAATTCCTGAATATTTGAAGTACCTTTCATTCTTTTCATTTGAACAACAATACAAATTGTCTTGTTTTCTTGCCAACATGCCAGTTGATTCTTCATTTGTGTAAATTTTTTTCTGTAAGATTGCATATAGTGCCTTTTCTTTCTGTAGTGCCTTTTCTTTCTGTTTTGTATTGTTTCATAGCTATATGACAATTTAACAGCCAAAAATTTACATTCAAAACATGTAGAAAATTTGAGAAATGACCATTTTCTTAGCAATGGCACAGCAAAAGATCTTACGATCACCTGGTATAACTGCACTGNAGACAGGGTTGAGAAAAACCTGTTTTTTTTTAAAAAAAAAACAACCCACCTGGGTTTTTTCAAAAAAACGTTTTTTGNTTTTTTTAAAAAGAAACAAGATTTTGTTCTTTCTTTAGAAAACAGAAAAACCTCATTCTAAATTGTTTTTATTCCATCATGCAATANCACTATTTTCAGAATGACACATTAATAACTTGTCATACCTATTATGGCATTCAAAATTAAGGGTAAAGAAATGTACCCCATCTTTGATTTCACAATGTGTTGTTGGTCAGTTCACTCCCAAATGGTAAGGCATGGCAAGCATACACACAGAGAAAAACCATTCCTACACAAATTCTGCAGTTTCACATCATATTTACGTGCATGCCTTGCTCATTCAGCATCTATAGAGTGTGTTTTTTCAATATATGATTTGGTATGTTCCAAAATCAGAAAAAGTTTAGATGTAGAGAAGGCAGAAAAATTGGTTAAAATATACCGATTGTGCAGAGCTGAAGAAGACAACCATTAGAATTTACTTAAACTGTTCAATTTATTATTCTCTTTTTTCAAGTCCTTTTAATTTTGTTGCTGTTCGTTTTGTTTGATTGAAAAAAATTACAGATAACTGTGCAAGTATCCTGCTTATTTTATTTTTTACTTCTTAGTAGATTTTTCAAAGGAAAAGTAGAGTGGGTGTTTTGGTGGGTTTTATTAGTTTTTTTTAAGTGGGGATTAGTTTTTTTTAAGTGCGTTTTTTTTTTAAAACCAGGTGGGTTTTTTTGGGTTGTTTTTTTTTACAACAACCCTGACTGTGGACCCCTTCAACCTTCTTATTAGTGCTCACCCAATTCTACTTGTTTAGCTGTGCTTTTCACTGTGTTTTTGCTTTTCATTGATGTTGTGTTTTGTGACTAACTTCTCCCTCATCTTCAAATTATTGCGTTTTTTCACTTTACATAAAATGTCTTGAATTGATTTACGACAACAATAACAAGGCTGGTTGAATAGTTGACCCATAAGGTCTCTTGCCAATCCTTTGCATCTTAAGTAAATATACAATTCACATTTATTTGCAGAATTCTTAAGTCCTCAATTAATTTCTCATTTTAGGTTTTACTGACAGATGTGACTACGGATATGCCTGGCCTGACACAATTCAAATAAAAGGGTCAGTTTGTCATTTCAATGGCGTGGATCTCATAGCCTAGGGGTTATGCGCTATGGCAGCTATGCCAATGGTTTTAAGGTTCGACTCCCACCTTGCTGACTTTTGTTTTTTTCTTTACTTTTTTTCAAGCTTATGTGTTACCTTTACGGGTCAGTACTAGCGTACAAAGGGGTGAAGGCCACTGTGCCATGGCCACCCCCTCAGACCCTAAAAATAAAAAAATGTAAAAACAGTATTGCCTAAAACTCGCTTCCACAATGCACAAAAATGCATATTTTTAAGTGTAATTTTGCAAAATTTTTCCAGGGGCATGCTCCCAGAAACCCTAGAATGGTTGTGCCTTTGACACTTCCCCTAAAGTTGATTTGTGACATCACACAATTGTGGCGAAACTTGGCCCTCTCCTCGGAAATTTTCTGCATACGCCACTGCGGGTCAGTGTTAGGTTAGGGTTAGGTTTATGGTTGAGCTTAGGGTTTATCTTTTACATTTACTTCGTTTCTACCAGGCCTACTGCACTCTCGTCATGCGTTACTGATACGTCACAGGTGGCGTATGAATAAGTTCTCAAATTTCAAGATCCACAAGCATATCTATAGCCACTGCCTTTACTAACATCAATTAATGTTTCTGCCCTTTGGTGTTTTGCTGTTTTTATTGCGTTTCTGGTACTTTGTGGTTTGAGTAACAAAATTGCATGAATAAACCTACCTGCAGGCACAGCAATAGAACACTGTTATTGTGACAATATAGTTTCTGTGTCTGAAACCAACAGTTCAGAGGTTTGTTTTGTTATTTTGTGTATATTCCTTTTGTGCTGTTGTTTTTATTTTTTATATTGTTATTCTCATAACAATAATGTATCAATTCTTACTAAATTGTCATTTAATTAAACCTCACTTTGTTACGCCAAATCATATCTGCAAGTAAATCAGGCTAGGCTGCTGCTGCAGTAAAAGTAAATAATGCTGCAATCAACCAAGGGAAATATCCCTACCTACTGCATTTATCTAGCAAGTTAGTTAACCACCACAAGGAGAAAATAGGCTACAGTATATAATCCAAAAATGTAAATCAATGTAGTTAATCCCATGGTTGGACGTGCAATATTAGCAGAGTACTGTACCATAAAAGTCACATACACACACACACACACACATGCGCGCGAAATAAGCATGCTGCAACCAGTGCAACAGTACTATAAACTGCAACAGTCTAAGCTCCGTTAGATCACGCGCTGAACTCGTGCACGCAGGGTAGCACCACTGCAGCTGCACCAGACTGATCAACAACTTCGCGCATTATCGTTCTATCGCTGTTATCGTCATTGCAGTTTGCAGCCCTTTCTGTAACGAGCTTGCTAGTTATGGTGCAATTTTAATGTCCTGTGAAAAGTCTCTTCCTAACAAAAACTACGTTTTTTGTAACTCAAATGTTGATATCATTATGGAAAGACCAATAATGGCAAGAGCTGACAAAATGTTTGACCAGAAGCTGCAGTAACACGTTACACATAATATTGTCGAAATGTCTAGCAGTCCATGCGGTTAACAAAGCTGCCCTTCGTCGCTTTCGGATTTTCCACTTGTGTTTCAAGCTATGTATACGTGCGCACGTCAGGAAGCGACAAGCGAGTAACAGGAAGCCACAATGAGAAACTGGGCCACGCACGTGCGTTTTGTTTACGTGTCGTGGACTTTGACCGTATGGATACGAAGTCAAGCAAATACGCAAATACTGTGGTCTTACTGAGTTCCGCGCAAACAAACAGCTCCGTGCAAATAAAAATCAAGCTTTCAGCCGCTGCCGGGCGTCGGAATGATTTTTTTCCAAGGGGGCTCCAACCAGGCCCGTAACTACGGGGCGCAGGGGGCGAAGCCCTCTTAGGAAATTTTTCGTCCCCTTGGAAAAATGTGTTGGTGCTATGGGTGTAAAATTTCGGCCTCCCTCAGAAAACTCTCCGCCTCCCCTGATGTCCCAAGCTGGTTACGGGCCTGGAGCCAGCAATGGTGAAATTTCATTTTACCAACTCGAAATGAAGAGAAAAACATTTTTCTACTCATAAGTTCAATCGGAAAATAACAAATTTTAAAATCCGTGGGTGGTCAAGTCCCCCTTCCCTCCGTTCCGACACCATGGTTGCTGCCCATTCGTGATGGTGCACTGATGTTTTTATTTTCTTCCAGTATTACAAAATCCAGTAACTAGAGGTTGCCAGATGCGTTTTGTAAAAATACCGGACATTTTGTCGAGTGCCAGATCCAAGCTGTGTCGTAAATCGTAAGTGGCACAGGAAAAACAGAGACAATCAGTAGGCTACCATTAAGCCACAATTAATTATTTGGCCGTATTTTCGCTGGCTCATTACATTTTGGTGTGTGTGTGTGATGTGAAAATTGCACCAAGGATTGCGTCAACAGCATGAAGGAACTGTCCTGATACGATTCAATATTAGAGTCAATATAATTTGAGAAATTCTGCGTTACTTCTCTTGAAGTTACGGAAAATTATTATTTTCAAATTACCGGCTTCAGGCACTGATTTTCGAAATACCGGCCTTTTACTGGTCTCTGCTAAATTACCAATAAAATACGGCCAGGCCGGTGAAATACCAGCCATCTGGCAACATAAGCGTACGGGAAGGCATTTTACTGGGGGGGCGGAAAAAATTTGCCCTGAAAATAACAATTTGTCCTAAAAATAAATAGTATGCCCCGAAACTAACTTTTTTAATTTAATCCGAATTAGGCCTGAAACCCCTTGTAAAGCTGTTCTATATAGTTGAATTCGTTTATAACCGCTTCGTATGTAACGTCAATTCGCCTATAACGTTGCATTTTGTTC
>JGI24158J21664_10007089_pt1 | contig 14851 bp, 10 predicted proteins | sample Ectturendosymbi3_FD_21664 | JGI IMG/M metagenome (IMG submission 21664) | reverse complement strand
AAATTTGCATGCAAATTTATTCCGTGGTATTTGCATTAAGTCGACAAATTAACAAGCAAAAAGTATGCGCAAACAATTAATCTCCTTGCGAAGGTAATAAAATTTTTGTAAAATATCAAGCTCAAGTGGGGGGTTTAACCCCAACCCCCCCTTGCGTACGCCCTTGCACACAACACATTGCCACTAGGTCAGTCTAAACAAGGTAAAGCTTTAGGGGTACTTTTGGAATGCAGCAGATAATAATTCTGATCTATGAGCACTTGTAGGTTTACAATGTGCTCAGAGACACATTATATTTGTATGGTAAAGCATGAATTTCAGCATACTGCATTGGTTTCATTTTATATTTGATAATCGTACAAATTTGTTTTGCCATGCAGTGATAGTGGGTAATTCGAATGTGAAAAAAGTGGAGAGGCGGTCAGCAAGTGCCTATTTCACATGGGATATCACGTGAACATGATGCAATGCATGTCACCCAACTTTTTATTGACCGGTCAGGGGTACCCCATGCTCATGTCGAGTGTGCCCCAGGCATGGGGCACAATCGACAGAACAAGTACCCTTTTTCAATTGATTGCAAAAAATTTTCTGAAGGGCGTTGTTTTCATGTTTCGGCATGATATTGTGTACGTATAGTTGCTTTATTGTGTGACAAATTTTGAGCTTGTTTGGATTTGAAATAAAGTAGCAGTGGTTGAAAATGCATAAGAGTGTCGACTGTACCCCACCTACCCCTACTTAAAAAAATTAATTTTCAATCATCAACTTGTTGCCCGCCAAAAGGTTCTGCCTGGAGCTGACAGTCCCCAGCTCCCCCTCGTTACGTCACTGGGAGTATGCCAAAGATATACCCTCTCTATCATTCTGTCAACTTCGAGTAATCGTACCAAGGAGTCCCTCGTGAAAATATTTTGGGAGTGATGTTGGAATGCGGTGTCGACGTCAGCCTGCTACTAGTTGTCAAGTCAACGTATTCCAGCTGAGAAATTTATGTCCATGTGTCGGCNGAATTNAATCCAAATCCTTCACAGTGGGTTTTGGACTCCAAGAGTGTCTACTGTCACCAGGAGCGTTACTGCATGTCTCTCCAGAAAAATAATCTAGTACAAGCGGTAATAGAGTACACTGCAGCACGTGGAGAAGTTCAAGTAGGCCTACCTTAGGGTGGTATTCACGGAACAGGGCTATTGATACACGAATTAGTAAAGCAAACGCAGTTTTGTGTGAGCTTTATCAATCTGTTGTGACAAAACGGGAGCTTTCCCAAAATAAAACGTTTTAACTTTTTAAAATGGTTTTTGCTCCGATCCTCGCCTGGGTAATGACTGAAAGAGTGTTCTCTCAATTACAAGCGGCAGAAGAGCTCACGGCTTGACACCTCGCGACAAAGTAAAATTGGTAAAGCCCTGAAATTTCGAGCCACTTCTCCGAATAGAGGAATCTTAGCTACGTTGGTTGGTTCGGACACGTCACCATGACGCTCCAGGAAAGACCGATTAGGCAAGTCTTGCTATATCCACGGGAAAGCGGTCCAGAGGTCGACCAAGGACCAGGTGTTGTGATTACACCTCCACCTGTTCTGGTCCCATTGTGGAGTGAAGCCAGCAGCACGAGATTGCTGAAAACGTGATGTGTTGCAAGTCCTCCTAGGGGTGCTGCCTCGGCCACCAGGGCCGCAATAAGCTGGTTATTTCGCGTGGAGGGAAATGATTCTAACCGGTTGCAACGTGTTGCACCTAACAACCAGAGGGTTGCGGAGTCAGAGGTAAAACGTCCGACCTTTCCAAAATTTCCAACTCTTAACCCAACTCAGGTCTATTTTGCCCGTACAAGGCAAATGTACTTGAGGCGTGATGCAGGCATACGAAAAATGACCGCTTCAAGCTGATCCTTGCAGGTAGGTGAATTTTTTATGTGGTCTTTCGAGCAGCATTCTCAAAATCTGCGTAAGCTTTGTATATATCAAGTTGGGGTTGCCAGGAGCGGGCAAAGTAGGCTTACACTTGAAGTGTTCCAACAAGAAGCTAAAGCCAACTTTGCCTGTCAGTGGCAAAAACGTTTTTGACATGTTCACGTGGTACCCAGGCCCGTAACCAGCTTGGAACACCAGTAGGGGGGCGAAGAGTTTTCTGAGTGGAGTCCAAATTTTTTAAAACATGTCCAACACATTTTTCCAAGGGGTCGAAAATATTTCTAGGGGGGTTTCGCCTCCCCTATTTACGGGCCTCGTGACAACAAGCGCGTTAGTTTGGCAGACCAATCAAAAGTTGACGAGAAGCGGAGTCGACCCGCGCGAGTCATTTCAACGTGCGGTAATTGCTTGCCAAGCACCAGAAACCTTTCTCTTCAGTAATTTTCCTTGGGAAGGCGAGCTAAAGTTTTCACTGTAAAGTTTGTGGTGTTCCACTTATACATGTGTTCCGGTTGTTGTCATTCAACACTGCAGAATTTTGAAAAACGCAGCCTGCACTTCGCTGCCTTTCCAAATCTTTTCAACTTGAAAGCTAAGCGGAATGTCTCGCTGTGACCAGAGCAGCATGGCCTACCAAAGCATCACGACGTTGCCTCCCGCCATGCGGTCCGCCACCTGCGGTACATTTATTTCCTGATTTGACGTCGGCAATAACCGGTGCAAGCCTATGAACCCCTGTCGGCAAGAAAACGCTGTCAAATTTGCGGCCCATCGCATCCAAACAGGACGAGGTTCGCGTGCCGGAAGTGTGGAGCTCCTGTCCACAAGGAACACTTTCGAATCTGCTGCCCACTGCTGAAAGGGAAGCGTTGCATGCAGTTCGGTTTTTGTTGTATATCGAATTTCAACGTTGCTACTGTGTGGAAGAAGTTTATGTGCAAGCGTTTGTGGTTGTGTGCATAAGCACTTAGACCAGTTACGCTTGTGAGAGAAGTCAGTAGCACATTAGCCCGTCAATAAAAACCCTGTTATTACAGTACTTTGTGAAAGGTACGTTACTACATGTTTGAAATCAATTTGTTTTTTCCTTTTTTTGATCGATTCTGTGCAACAGATTGCAGATATTATCGTTGAGGAATTTGTCCACTTTAGGCCAAACACACCGTATGTGCAAGAATTCTCAAAAATACCATAAAAATAACAAACTTTCACTAGGCGGGAACAAAGTCGGACCACAACGTGCGAAAACTTTTCCCAACTAAAACAACTGCAGTTTGGTTCAATGTATTGAAACTTATGTGAAATAGTTTGGTTCAATGGCGCATTTCAACGACGATCGTAAGCTCTTATCAACTGAAGCAGCTTTGATATGTGATTTAAAATCTGGCGGGACAAAAGCTTTGCTTCCTGGATAAGTTTACGCTGCACAATTAATCGTCACTTCGACAGCAAATCAGGGAGACTGTTTGAGGGGCGTCACTGTGGACATCACCTTCCGGCTCACCACCTCTGCTGTTGCAATCAACCGGATCGGAATCTTACAAATCAACATTTTAACGCAGAAAAACACATGCGACGAGTGAATCCCACCCGACACCTCCACCTCCAACACTGTATCAACGGCACTAGACTTTATGCGACATTTTCGAGGACACAGAACGATACGCAGGAAATGGAGCCAGGGCTTAACAAACTTTCACAGAGACGGAGGTGGTAGCTGATGCAAAGAAGTTGCGAGCTACCTAGAAACCACTGAACAAATTCAAAGCATGTGTTGTGTTGTTCTTAGTGTCAAATATGCGCTTTGCTGCGTTCCCCCCTTACTGCAACTAACCCGCCCTTGTCCTTCCGTCGAACCTGGACAAAAGCGGCGGGGGAGGAAGCACGCAAGCACCTGCTGTAAAAAGATGCAGAAAAATAAATAATGATCATAAAAAGCGATAAAACCTTAAGTACGGGTAGAACCTGTCGCTACGTACGGTTTGCTTTCATGCTTTCTAGGGATGTAGTGCTAACAATAAAGGTGTGGGAACGCGTCCAAAAAATAGCCATTTTAAAACAGCTTCGAACTCATTTTAAAGCAAAACGTGAAAAAGGTGTGGGAACGCCGTTCCCACGCGTTCCCGCCCCACTGCATCCCTGATGCTTCACTTCAGAAAAAAAGTTCCTGACGTTTGAAGCAAAAAGCATCAGGTGCAAGTGCCACGAACGTAGTGCATTTGAAAAGGGCGGTCGCGTGATGTGTCAAGAAAACAAGCCAGAAGCATGCGCTTATAATTCAGCCAAATAAAATTTGTTAAGCGACTGCTTTGCTGTTCAGCTGACTGAGCGGTAGCGATGGTGCACTAGAAACGACAATGCTTCGTCAACGATGTAACTTCCCTTTCCAAGAGAGCTGCATGCTTTAGCCACGAAAAGGCCGGCTGAACCTTTGTTTCAGAGAAAACTTTGCTGCAACTTCCAGAAACTTTTATTGGATTTGTGGCAACAACGTACGGTCCGGCATGTACCCGAGACTTGTTACAGTGGAACGTTCGCGGAAGTGGGAAACCGGTACAATTTCTGTATTCGACAAAAATTTTTGGCTATCTCTCTCCGTTCGATTCTTCTTTTTTCGCAAACATAAGTTTCGCCTGGTTTCGCCGTTCGGTTGCTTTCGCGACTTCTCGGATTACCGAACTAAGCGTTTCGTCTTCATCAAGATACGGCGTGGTCAACAGCGACGGAGAAAAGAAATGCTCCTTCACAAAACAAAAAATGATGAAAACTGCCCGCACCACAATTAAAAGATGCACATTGCACAACTGGGTGGAATCGGGCAACTTGACCATGATGGATGCACAATATCTTGTTCCAAGAACTTGTGGCAAATCTGTCAAGCCTTAATTGAGTAGATTGTGAACAGCAGCGGCGTACCAAGGCACAGAAAACACCAATCCTGGAACGACCTCCACATGTGCGCAGTTGGTATTTTGAGAATGTTTTTCTTTGCAATTTCACTCGCAACTATTTAAATTGATCGATAATATCTATTACCGTATTTTTCGGTTTTGTCTGCGTCTCACATCCGAGCGCTGAGTCGAAAAAATGATTGGTTAGGAGAGAAAGGAGAGGGCACGTAAAAGTGAAACTAACATTTTATAAAGAATAAGGGATATGCACTTTTCAACACAGTCAACTAGCAAATGATCTGCGGGGTACAGATCAATCATGCGCAGAAAGTACCTGTTTCAAGTTAGGCGGACTGTCTACTTAAATTTGATAAAGCAAAAGCTTTCCCAATACAGTAGCACGAGTAGGTAAAGACGTTGTATTTACGACGATGCTTCGAACCCGTCAGAAACAAAAAACTCCGGTAAGAACACATTTTGGACAGGTTCTTAATAAAAGGAACAACTTCCCCAGTGCGCTAAATCTTTTTGACGATTCTTTTCACCCGGGCTGAGTACCGGATAACCAACGATCAGAGTTCCCTCTAAGAAAATTTTGCATTGCGCAAATGTTCGTTTTAGTGCGCATGCGATTGTGCAATCACGTGGACAAACAACCAGTCAAACTCTTCAAGCGTTGAAAGGTATGTGAAATATATAGACGATATTAAATTCGGAAGGTTTCACGTGCGCGAGAACGAGGTTTCACTGCGCAAACGGTCTGGTGGTACTGCGCAGTTTTCGCGCCTTGAAGGTGTTGCGATTGGAAAGCGGGCAAAGCTTCACACTGTGGCAGCAAGCAACAATAGGGATCACCCGACGAGATCACTCTTGTCGTCACCATTAGTAAGTGCTATCAACTGTTCACTAGTTTCACAAGCGTTATTAGAGGCCACTCACCAAGATCACTCCATCGGGATCAATCTATTATTGCTTGCTCGCGCTACATATATGTGGGTGTTATGCTTCGCGCACATCCCGTTCGTGGTGAATCGCACATTCAACGCAACGCCAACTGAGAGGTTGCAACAGAGGGAACACTGGCCAACGATTCTGTGCATGCGGTGCAATCGCTCCAGGTTTACTTACGACCAGGGCTTCCGGAGTCATGTTCTCTGCAGGAGGAGGTCGGCTGAAATGATCGAGGGCTTTACGGAGCGTGGCAAGAATAATACGCAGGTTGGACTCATTGGCGACGCTTGTCAGGTTTCGCTGAGTTTCGAAAGGGTCCTCAACGTAAAGCGATCGTCCTCTCCAACGCTGATAACGCAAAATCAAAATCTAATTTCAAACGACTTTGACCTGAGTTCTGCTGCAAAACTGCAAAGGCCACCGCGACTTTCCTTAACAGGAAGGACGTCAAGGTTCTTCCTGTCAGTCACTTCTGATGTTAATGACGGAATGAGCTTCCGCTAGATTTCTGAAATGGGCAACAGGCCACAAGGCTACGACAAAAGTAGCGAGATGAAAATTTTTACGCTGGCAACTGTGCTTCGCAACACCATTCTAAACCGCTAACTCTACAGGTTACTAAGGTAGAACGCTAAAAATCAAGAAGATGAACTCAAATTCGCTATGTAATCCATTCACTGCAACAAGTGGTTTTGTCAAGGTGTTTCGGTCTTTCAAAATATAGTAGAACCTCTCGTGACGACCGCCAACAGATTACACTAAAACCCTGCTCTACGATCACGTTGGTATTTAGATAAAATAGTCGCGGTCTCTTAAATTGTCTCAACGGTCACCAAGGTTATACCTTTAAAAAACCCTGACTGCAACAGTGAAGTTGCCTTGAGCGTACGGTTGGGTTAGTGCAAAGGTTTCCGAAATCTTGTTCGTTTCGGAAAATCAAACTTCAAAACAGGCCTGGCTAACCGGCGGCTCGCGAGCTGCATGCGCTTCTTTACCCGGTTTCACGCGGCTTTTACGTAAATACCGTATTTATTCGTGTATAAGTCACACAATTTGGTATCAATTGCTCACCTTGAAAGAAAGTCGGGGTCCGACTTGCACACTCACTGTGTGGAAGCGTGCTAAGTGGCTTGTGCAAGTACATAAACACGCGAGCGCATTTACGCGACACACGTGTTAGTTACCGTGTTGCGTGGAAGCGTGATGTGTGGTTGGCGCAAGAACATACACAAGCGATCGCATTCACGCGATGCATGTTCGCGTGTATGTGCATGTGCGGGTAGACGTGATCGCAGAAAAGGCAACCCAAAAACGCAAAAGGTAAAACAAACGTGATGGGGTGGACATTCGCACTATGTACTGTACGTGCGGGTAACTTGCCTGGAATTACAGCGTAAAAGCCTTGCGCAATGTCGTGCAAGATATAAAGCGCCTTGATCCTGCATTTAAGCTCCAAGTTGTATGTTTTATTATGTGGCTCTTTGCGGTAACACAGCAAGAAATGTGGTCCTTGGTCTCTGACTGGTTGGCCACCCCTGCTTGAAAATCGGCGCATATTTTCCGTGTGTGGATATCTCGTATTTTATAAAATAAACTGATGGAAATACAAGCAAAGAGCATAAAAACGCGCGAAGCAAATCATGACAACGCAAGTAGGCCTCTTTTGAATAGCAGTATATTTCTTCTTTCTTAAACGAAACGCTTCTTGTGTAGCATGAACGTGCATGGTGGTACTTGAGTTTGGCGCCACGCGCTGGAAGACTTTTAACCATTACAGGTGTTTAGTCAACAGCGCTATCCGGTGACGCAACAGACAGCTCAACAAAAAGTAGACAAACACGGCGCGTTTTTAACACCGCAACTTACATAACACACGCACAACAACACAGGACACATCTGCGCTCGCGAACCGCATCGGGAGGAGGTAATTATAGCTTCATTGCAAGCACGCGAACTTTCAGCTGCTGCCTTTTTCGACAGCTTGTTCGCTGGCTGCTGGGAAAACGGAAGTGCTAATGAACTTGCAGTTTCTGAGGCACTGGCGTTTGACCGTTTGACAAACTTTACAACTTTTTACCTTCGATGCAGGGGACATGGGTTTGCTTTGCCGAATGGCAACGACCCTGTTGGCGCCGTCGAGTTCTAGGCCGTAAAATCGCAGCAGCCCGAGCCACAATTCACCGATGCTCTGCGTGTTGCTCCTCAAGTGAGGCCAGATTCCACGCTGCGGGAAAAAAACTTGAAGTTCGACATACGACTGGACGACGATGCGATCCCTCTTTAACTCGTAAACACTGGGTGAGTACAAACGGGTACCGTCACAAAAATAGATGAAGCGGTACAAAACCGTAGCCAATCACCGATTCACGCCAATCACTAACCAGGTCTCTTTTGTAGAACCAAGTGTCGTACTCTCCTCTTGATCTTGAGCGTGGCGGCCTGCCTAACTAAAAAACAAGGGGATAAGTGGAATGAATGAAAAAGATGTAGCTGCATGTTATTGCGGAACTCATGATTCTGATGACAGCAGAACTCGAACTATTGCGACAGCACAGGATGCTAAACTGACGCGGCATGCGGGTCCGATTGTGAAATCTCGCCACGCATGGGTGCGCACCAGCAGCGTGACTGGAGGTTTGAGCCGGTGGGGAGAATGTACCTGAAGGGGGCTCACTTGCCAACACTCAGAAAGAAGATAATAAATGATAGCGAATCCGGATGTGAATGTCTACACTATCTAAAAAAAAAACGAAAACACCCCGTGAAACGCAAAAAAAACAGTAACCTATTAAAAATCAAAAGAATACTAAATATCAAAATGTAAACTAAGTGGGGGTCTGTTTTTTACATTTACCTTGCCAGGGGGTCAGCTCTCCCTCCCGTCAGTTACGCCACTGGTGTACACACAAAAAACTAAGTGTGAAATGCACCGTTATCTAGCACGAAAAAGGAAAACGCAACGAAAGCAGCAACGCTGTTTGCGGCCAACCCAACGCTATAAGTGACCAATAAAAGACACACTAACCTGTTGTAACGCGGGTAAAACGGGAACGCGCAGCTGTTGCAAATAATACACAACCATAAGCGTATACGTGTAAGACGACAAATAGTGATTGTAGGAATCAGCAATGCCGCAACGCTTGGTGAGTAGCTTCAAAGCAAAGCCCAAAACTTTGCACCGCATATCAATGCTTGCGTAACGGGCTAGCAATCTGGTATTCTGAACGGCCTGAAAAAGAATAAGTACAAACGGCTCTAAACAACATCCATCAATTTCATTATCACTAGAAAATGCAAACTGCAAAATTCCAGTGTTTAAGTAAAGATGTATATAAGGAATTAAAAATACTATACTGACGCACGCCAAAGCTGAGGTACTCTACGTAAAAGGGCATCAGTGCGTACACAAAATGATAGTTTCAACCATTGTCAAGCGTAATCCAAAGTTATAACATCGACACCGACAGTTTTAGATGCATTTCCGCATAAGTCCAAAACTCGTAACATACTATTTCATTGCTGAATGTAAGATCCCCCTGGAAGCCAGTTGGAAGGTGACGAAACTTTATAAGCGGGATCCTCGTGTGGAAGAGACGTTCGACGATAGTGAAGCTGCGGTCACGATACAAAGCACGGGAAACGGTTCGAATTGTCCGTAGTGTGTCCTGAGTCACGCAGCAAGAAATGAAACAACGTCTCAATTAAACATACTGCACGTCTAGTTCAGTGGTTTTCAACCTGGGGGTCGTGACCCCCGAGGGGTAGTGAACCATTTTTGGAGGGGTTTCGAGTAGATATTTTTTGTTCACAGCTGTATTACATTTGCTTTATTCGAGTTTGAGATTGAGGTCGCTGGCTCATAGTGCGTTGCTATAATGGGTCGTGGGGCAAAATAGGATCAAAACCACTGGATGGTCTAGTCTAGATCAGTGGTTTTTAACCTGGGGGGTTTTTTGCTGTTTTTCTAGGGGCCGCGAGAGCTTCTGATAAAATATTCACAATTACTTCCAGATTTTACATTTCGTATATGGAACTACTTTTGGTCGTAGCCAATGAGAGCCTACTTTTTCATTCAAAATTGTTTGACCTTTGATTGTGACCTTTAAAGATTTGAGAGTGATTATGACCATTATAGTGATGTTTCGTTTGGCAACGCACAAATAACTTTGTGACAAAAGAATGTGCTGGGTTTCTAAATTAGATATCTGAATGCGGTAGGTAACTTGGGAGTAATTAGTTTTCAATGAATTGTGCTGTGGAGTGATTTGTATATGGCACGGGTCACTCTCCCTGATGCTGCCACGTGCATGAATTGAATAAATTAGTATTTGTTCAACATAATGATATCGTACGTTAATTTTTAGTCATTGTGATTTTGCATTGTGCAAATACAACTGCATTTCAAACGCCTGACTGGAAATTTCCGGAAGGGGCCGTTAGGCTAAACTGGGTTGCAAAATGGGTGCTGCATGAAATGAGTTGAAAAACACTGGCCTAGATGATCAAATCCGACACTGACCATTTATGTTTAAAGCACGGCACAGGCACTTAAAAGAACACTGAAGCATTACAACAACATCTACATTATCAAAGAAACAAACTAAGTAACGCTGGCTGTAACTTGCTGTTCAGTGAAAATCAAAGCACAACTGAAAGCACACTGTTGGCACACCAATACAATAATTTCCACGAACAGCACGTAGCGTTGGGGCGGTCACCAAGCAGAAATCTAGGTCGCTTCTTTTAAATCCAAAACCATTGGCGGCCGATCCAAACAGATGGAGCATGAAGTTGTCGCCGAGCACTCTTTGCAGTCTCCATGCGAGGTGAGACGCGACCTTCTTTCGAAGAGTTTCGGTTTTTCTGTCTGGTTTGTTATTGTCTGAGATATACATATAAAACAAATATTAAACAACAAAAATTGGAGTTAGGTTTATGCAAATTCCAAAGGTCTGCGTCGTCAAAGCGAAGAAATTGTTATTATTGTACAGTGGCAATNGGTTCGAGTTCAACTTGGAGTTGTTGGCGACATCAACGATTTACGTCTTATAACCAATTGCGTGAGAAGTTTGTGACGACAATCAAATCNTTTTCATTTATCTGTCTAACATTGTCACAGAGCGGAGTTTAATTAAATCTTTTCGTTGGTTAAGAGGAAAACAGGGTTGGCAGATACGCAAACAAAAATCTGATGAGAATCAACACGTGCATACAAGCGCGCAGCAATTCTATGGACATCGCGACTCGAACTTCTGAAATTGTTATCGTCCATGTTGGCGAGGATCAAAACATAACCAACCAGTTGAATCACAAACCAATGGTAAAATTTTGGAATTTGAAGCAATACGAATTACAAACATTGCCGTGTAAAAAATATGCGTTTCTTTCAAAACACACGATATGTCGTGCGAAACAAAATTAAGTCACTTTTTACTGGAGCACTAGAAAACTTGTTACTAATCCACAGCCTAACCCGTTTGAGCTCGTACNGATCTCCAGAACACTTAGATCGGCAAACAATGTCCTTCGCATACTGCATTATATTTCTGAAACTTTTACATATAATTTTTCGTTTGCAATGAATGTCCTACTGGAAACTAATTTGATGAAGTATGTTCATTTCTTTGCAATCTTTGTACATATGCAACAAATTCAATTTTAGCATTAAAAGTTGTAATGCTTGAAAAAACATATCAATGCATGCATTGCGCAATTAGTGCGCATTCTTACTGTAGCAAGCCATGCACACATCAGATAATAATTTCCAATGGTCTTCAGGATTCGAAACTTTAACCCTGTGTAATACATAAACAGCAGGCAATATTATCATAACCAGAAGAAAAATTAACATTTTCTGTTCACTGATGATTATAAAAATCCGTTTTTAATGCATTCTATTCAATGCTTAAACAGTAAAAACTACACAAACAGTCAGCTTTAAACTAAATCTTTCACTTGAAAAATTCACTGTAGCAAACGCCTGATAAATTTTATTTTTCAATTACACTGACAACCTTCCAATCACATCAAAAACGTTGGTGTCATTAATTTGATGTGGAGACAGTGGTGCATGTACTGCAGTGAGAGGACAAGAGTTTTCCAGACATCATGACATGCTAGCAAGATCAAGATAGGTAAAATGCATTTGGCAGGAGGCTAGAGCATGTTTTATTACATGGCTGACATGAGGTGACGGAAAAGACCAATGACATGATTTTCTAGACAATCTAGAGACTTGTTTTAGACTCTGTTGGTTGTGACCTGTTTTCATTTCAGTTATTTTTCGATCATAGACTGAAATGACTTTGAAAAGACTGAAAAAATGTAAGTCATTTTGGTCAGAATGTCTGAAAATACAAGCTAAAAGACACTTTTAAGGTGAGTTTTAATACAAGTGTGACACAAATGACTGGAATATTTCAGTGACCAAAATGACTCAGCAAAAAATGACTGGAATGTCTCAGCGAAAAAAGCCAGCTTGTTACTAATAGACTTGTCCTGACGTGTGGTGTGTGATTTTGCAAGGTACGATGGAGAAAATTGTTCTGATGCAGTTTTGCACAATGAAAATCAGATTGGATTGCCTTTCTTGCTTTGCATCTCAATAGTATATAATGCATATATAAATTTCACAAAACATTCAAAAAGATTGACATCAAAATATTGTCTGATGATCTTGTCTCAGGCAGGATTTCAAGCAATTTCTTGATAGCATATGAATATCTAAGTGCACATTCCTTTTGTTCTGTTGAACACACCAACTACTGCACAGGATATATCGCACAAATAAGTTTCTGACATGTCACACTCAATTTTAATACCATCTGATTTCAACTAGCTCACTATGTGTAAAGACAATACTTCCCTATTGAGCAGGTTAAACATGTTGAAAAAGCACACTGCGTGGAGTATGGTTAAAGTTAGAGAGAATAAAAAATAGCTTATAAATTCAAGCCAGCATTTCGCATTAGTTTTAAGGTGATAGAAAATTTAACATTTTTCATTTATGAGGAAACCACGACATGTTCACATCATAAGTTGAAATACATTAAATAACAGTCACAAGCGTTCTCATTAAATCTAAGCAATAATAAAATCTTGTGCATTTATTGCATTTTTGTTTGCATTGCAATACATTTGGCTCTAAAACTAGAGAACAAGCATTTTTCTGCAGGCAAACCACAAATAAGCTTATTGAGCATGTAATTATCACCTTGGCTATACAACCTGAAAGAAGTTTTTAATATATTCTGCAGTTCCATACACAGAATAACAAGTGATGAGATTTACCATGTGCACAGATAACTTGAAATTAGACTTAGAAATACCTCTGGCATATAATGCTTTCAATCCCTCTGTTGGTAACATCTTTTAAACTTGTTGAATCCCTATTCCCAACGTCGAAAGCACATAGTTCTTCATCACTTCCTGATTCGGAAGTTCCAAACTTTGCTGCACCCTTAGAAGTGTAGAATATGATCTATAACATGCTGATTCAACAGCACAATTTCAATGTCTGAAATTGAGTCTAGCCAGCTGAATAACATATCCAGGCTTTATGGAACAGTTAACTGAATCTTTTTAAGTAAATTAAACCTCACGAACTTGACTGTAGGTTTAACTTTGATGCACTTGATTGTGACCAAGTAACAAACAGTGCAATATAGCAAAGCGAATTGGCACCTGAAAAAAATATTTTACAACATGCTTGTGATTGTCAAGCTGGTTAATACAGTATTATAAAAGTTAGACCATCGGAGTTGCATCCTTATAAAAACTTGTAACTGTAATCTGCTATGACCAGTACACAACAACCAAAACAAAATTCTTTTCACTACACGTTGCACCATGTTAACTGCAATGTCCTTGACCATAGATCTTGCACTGAAAGGTTTTTAACTGAAACATAAGCCCCTTCTGTGTTTGCTGGAAAAAAGTTATGGAGCGCAAAACCTGAAGTGCATTTGGTAACTGGTTAATAGTAATCACTTTGTGGTTACACAGATCCAATAAAAATGACATATTAAGAAGACAGCTTGTTTACACCGCAAACAAATTCTAATAAAACAGCAAACTCACATTTGGCATTGACTTGTATTGCTCACTGTGAAGCAGCACACATGAAACAAAAACAGGATTATTATACAGTCGAGGCAATCCAACTAGAAATCTATTCGACAAGATCATTATAATGCTTCCCTATACAGTTATAAAAAATAGAACATTCATCATATTGTTTAAGTCACCACTTCCAACATGGTGATATAGGTTAGTGTATATCCAGAGCTCTCACAAATACGACTCCAAAAATCTGTAGAATGGTACCAAAAAATCCCTAAATCTGTGGTGGTGCAGCATAAAATCAGAGTGCTGTGAAAATGTTAAAAATAGAACCAAATATTATTTGCAAATAAACTAAATTATTTCATTTTACACATTTTCCTGCTTTTCTAAAGATCGCTATAAAATCCCTAAATACCTAAAAAGGGTTAAAAGTTCTAATCTAGGGGCAAAATCCCTAAAAGTGAGAGCACTGTGCATATCAAAATCTATAAAACGGGTGCGACTATAACATGAAAAAACAACATGCCTTGCCTCTGATGTCACAAGTGCAAGTGCATTTGAAATTTCATATTGATGCTTTCAACAACATCCACTAAAAGTAACTTACAAGGTAGCGTTTATTTTACTGGCGATATTCTGGCGGCAACAGATCGGCTGGAGCTATTGTGCCGGCAGTCAATGATTCGGTCTCGTGGCATGACGCAGGGGTCACTTTGTCAGGAAAGCGCTGTCCTACTCGTGGTGTAATGGGGTAAGGTGTTACAGCTGCTATGCAAAAGGTTTGTGGTTCGACTCTCTTGCCTTAAGTGCCGACTTTCTTTTGTTTTTTTCATCTCTTTTTTCCAGGCTCCACTTGGCTGTTTGTTACCTTTACAGACTGTTGTTAGGTTAGGGTTAGGATTAGGGTTAGGTTAGCGTTAGGTTAGCATTAGGTTAATTTAATTTATTTGTTTGTTAGCAGACACGAAGTCCATAGTATGAACACACACACTCTGCAGAACGCAGGTTGATAAAAACAGACAATACAGAA
>JGI24158J21664_10007088_pt1 | contig 14851 bp, 8 predicted proteins | sample Ectturendosymbi3_FD_21664 | JGI IMG/M metagenome (IMG submission 21664) | reverse complement strand
TAGAAAATCAGCTAACTGCTAGATTTAGCAGCAAATCAGCTAAAATTGCAACTCTGTGTAGCAGTAGCCTCGATTGGTAGCAGGGGTGTAGTGGGGCAGGAGCGCGTGCGAACGGCCTTCCCACACCTTTTCCAAGTTTTGCTTAAAAATGAGTTGCTGTTTTAAAATGGCTAGATTTTTGGGAGCGTTCCCAACATCCAACACTTGTTTTGTTAACACCACATCCCTGATTGGTAGCAATGGATTCCTACTGTGTAAGGTCACATTTACAACCACAACGTCACTTTCATGAAACGGATGGTTTCACTTCACAGCTAGCGCCTCAAAGCTTGTCTCCGGTTCTGTGCTTGGAGTTTCGGAAGCATGGTACGTTGATTGGTGAATAGTTTATCCAATAGGACGCAGCACATGCGTGTGCGAAACAGTTGTCTTGAGAAGTTTACGTAGAGGTAACACAGTTTCGTGAAAAATCTTTACATGGGAAGTACGTGAATGCCATCAGGCTTGCAAAAATTTCGGGGAGGGCAATTGCCCGGTTTGCCCGTTCCTGGTTGCGGCGCTGGCGGCATAGATACGAAGGATGAGTTGGGAGTAAAGGGCGTCGGAAGCTGGCTCGAGCCGCGCATATATCTGTTGCCAGACCCGCCTGAAAATATCATATGACTGTGACGTCACGCATTTGCCGTCAAGACCTTTGAATCTTGGAAATCATTAACTATCTTAGAGTTAAGAATCTAATCGTTTCACATGAAGTTATCCTCACTTTGAATTTTAGGTCTGGATTGAGTACTCAAACTATTGTATTGCGACATTCCCAATTACAGTAATAAATTCGAATTTTAGCAATTAGTGAAAGATTAAGCAAAAACTAGGCAAAAAGCTATCATCTGCAAAAACCTTCAAGAATCTTAATGACAGAATTTTAATGTGACAAAAATCTTCTGATAACACAGCATAAAATTATGCAGATCGAGTTGTACCGTTGTTTTTCATAGAACGATTTGTCGGAGTCTATTTAAGATCCTAAATGCAGCGTAACCTACCCGCTTGTACCCATTTCTCTCATCAGGTCTTGTAACAATCACCGCTGGTGCGAGCTGCGATGGTAATTCGGGGCATCATCCAACAGGAAAGCAACCAGCAGCAATAGGGATCCATCCACTCTGCTGAAACTAGGTTGAACTATTATTATATAGGTAGTATGAATTACGATCTTTCGCTTGTGGTGAATATTACGGTGATTTGTTACTCATAGGCACCATCTAGCGGTGACCATTTATTTACATGTGATGCCATCGTCCTGCCGCCACACTGGTTACGGGCCTGAGCAAACGTTATCTCAATTTGGTGACACAAGCATTGTTAAAACAGTGTCCCCACACCCTGTTAGCTCAGGTCTTGTGGTGATCATTGTGGAAACTTCTTCAAAGTTCTCAACCTGATGTATCTGTTAGCGATGTGTGCAATAAGCTCGACGACATGCCGTTAGTTGGGAGGAATTACCAGTGTACTGAAAAGCTTACGAGATTGTAAGTATGTTAGGGTTCCAAATCTGAAGAAGAAAAATTCCTGACAGTCGCAAAGGCTACTTTTCGCAACAACGAACAAGCGCTATACCACATTTTTCAGTATGTTCTTACAAGTATAACTACTAATCCCCGCAAAATAGCATCAATATTACAGAAAAAATATCACAGAATTGTTACAATAAAAGCTGCAAATGATTAAAATACAAAAGGCATGTTTTTTCTCTCCCAGTCATGACTACATTCGTATTTTTCAGAGGGTCTAATTATGATCCTCTGAACCTGCCAAAATTGCGAACATTGGAGCAGTTTATTATTTATTTTCGGACCCAAATTTCAACATCGAAATTCTGGGCATGTCCAGGAAATTCTTGACGTATACAACCCTATTAGAGTATGTGGACCATCATTGACGGAAGCAGAACGACGTTTTAGCAAACAGCGTTGGTTTAAACCAGTGGTTCTTAACCTTTTTTACATATCTTACCCTTTTATCAATCAAAGCTACCAGATTTACCCCAGTACAATCAGTGGTGCTCATTTCTTAAAATACGAAATTAACAAACTCTTGCAGTTGGGTTGATTTATAAAAATTTACATTTGCTGCAATTTATGGTTAAATTTTCCCCTGGGGACAAATTTGCTCCAGGTTAAGGACCACTGGTTTTAACCATGAATAGGAAATAAATCGACTGCAAAATGGTTAAATTTGTTTTTTGCTAAGAAATGGCGCCCAACATGCTATTAAATGGCGCCCGATAAGGTAAAAATGGTTCTTTTTGTGCCAAGTTTGATTACAGGTTATTTATATCTACGTCTTTTGTGAAAGCATTGTGCATTTTACTTGTCTCCTTCAGTTTCAGTCATTTCCACAAGACTAGCCCAACCTTGCTGCAAGAAATATACTTCCTTGTCTTTTGCATGCCCAATAAATGAAAATGGCCAGAAACGAATAGGTACTTGGATTTTGATTGAAATCTTGCGGCATTCTAGTATTCTGATGGATTTGGATGTTATCATTTTTGCCTAACCAGATTTGTATTGGAATTGATGATATTCTTTTGAACTTCTTCGCAACTTTTGGTTCACTTTTGGGATTACAGGTTACTGTATTGATAAGACTTTCTCAAATCCGTTGATATTGTTTATTGTGTTTGTTTAATGTTGAGCCTTGTCTGTGACCAGAGAAACATATCTGCTCTACTGCGTACATTGTCATCAAAATTACAGAATTGGTTGGACGTACATTGATCCAATCCATTTTCTTGACTCATCATTGTCAGGGGCGTAATGAGGTCAGTTGGCGCCTGGGACAAGAAGCATATTGGCGCCCCATGTTCGAACCTAAGGTATTTCGAAGCAAATCTACTATATTGAAGAAAGTAGGCCCACTTGTGACATTGCTGGGAATTTTGGGCGCTCCTCGCAGTCATTCGGCGACCCTCAATGACAACCTTCGGCATAACAGCAATAGAGATTCCCCATTCAACTAGGTTCGCACTTCTATTACTGCTACGATTTCAACGTTAGTGTATATATGTGGTTTACACACGTCGCCATATTACTTCCAGCCACCGACACATTGGGAGCCATTTGTTGCAGCCATAATGATGCGTCGTCCTGAGCCAAACAAAGAGAGAGTCGAACCGACGGCCGTTAGCACAATACAACTGAGATTACATATTCGACTAGGTTCACTCTTCTATTGCTGTTGCGAATTCAACGCTATATGTGGCGTAATCACGTCGCCACATTAGCTTAGGCTAACAACAGTGAGAGAAATTTGGATTTAAACAAGATTTGGCTTTCGTATTTGCAATTATTTGCAATATAACTTTTGGATTGGATTTGAAAACTTCGCGTAAGTGTTCATATCTGTATCATGGTTGGGAAATTGGCCTTTTAGCCAATTTTTCTGAAGTTTACAAAAGTCGTTTGGCCGCTAATATATTGTTTGGCCTTTTTGGAGTATTTTGGAAAATTTGGCCGATTTCGAGTAAGGGTTAGCAGCGTTGGTACCACCAGCGTAGAGATGTGCCACCTGCGTAGAGATTAACTTGAAATGCGGCCTTTTGTAGTTGTATTACCAGCGTAGGAAGTTGATTCAGAAGGCCTCTTGTACCACTGCGTGGGGATAGAGTTTGAAAGCAATACCTACGCTGTTGGTACAAACTGCCGCTTTCAAACCCAATCCCTATGCTGGTGGTCGCTTTAGAAAGTGATAATGATCACTGTTATATAATCAGTTGATCGAACTTCTAATCTGCAGTTTATTTCCTGAAGCTAAACGCACTAGCTTAAGCTGACGCTGATTCACTGAGCAGTATAGTAAGTTGATGGTTTTTAATAAAAAATCCCAACTGAAACAATAGAATTTTGAGGCAAATTTTGAAGTATCGCAAAGCTGCAGGGTCAAATAGTTACCATGAATTTGCGAACTACGTGCTGTCCTGCCTCACTGTTTCCATAAGCAGTGCCGCGATCGAACGAGTGCTTTCACTTGTTACGTGTGTGTAAACAAGGTTGAGATAGACTTATCCTGAGAATGCTCAAAGAGACAGTTGGAGTCAGAAGCAGACCAGGCAATGCTGCAAAGATTTTGAGGTTACCCCGATCATGATCAAAAGGTACAACAGTGACATGTGCAAGAGGGGGGCAAAGGAGTTTGACAGCCGCGGAGACGATGCAATACAATCCGACGTAGTCGATAATTTTTTCAACGTACAGAACAGATGCAGTCGGTTACTGCAAGTGAGAGTAGTTCAGATTGTCTCACGTTTACATACTATGCTTACCGCATTTGTTTGATTGTAAGCCGTGGCTTGTATTTTTTCATTATTTTATGAAGCTTACTTTTAAGGGCTGTTTACGTTTTTTCTCATAAATAATAATCAGTCACATCTGTCTGACAAAATGTCTACGTAGTATGTTCTACATAAGTGAGCCAATGTTTCATCCGATGGTAACTGCGGACATTGAGAGTGCTAAAACGAATCGACCATCTAATGCCGGAATCAAATCACTCGTTTATCTGTAAAATCGAACACCGCTGTAAGCTGCACATCTTACTTGCGGTTTACATTTTAATTTTTCATCCTTTCGGGCGCTTACAATCATGGGCGGCGTACAATCAAATAAATGTGGCATTGCATATCTTTTTATGGGCAGAAACAGCTTCTGTTTTTAAGTACGTTCACTGTAACTGTTAAAAGGTTTAGCACTAACAAACACATGTACATACCAAGATTTGCTCTCCAGTTTCAAAATAGGCAAAGCTTCGAGTCTGGTATTACGTAATTTGGATCTGTAAGATTTTGTGACTTTGTGCTTTTTTACATAACTGATTTTAATATGGTGTGCTTTGTTTGTTGATCGCACCAGTCGGCAGTTTACGCACACTTTACAGTATGAATCATACATAGAAAGATTGGTTGAAAGTTGTTTGGCTTAACGACTATGAAGTCGCGAAGTGCGCTGTAGCCTGAATTTGGATTTAGAAATCAAAATCTGGTCAGTCAGGCAATATTAACATGCTAAATTATGCTGTTCATTTTGCTACTCATGTTGTAGCGTAACATTAGCCACCAGGTCTAAAATCAAGCAGGTAAGTTCGTTCTTCTGGGCGAAACTTCGGCTAAATGATAAAAATAATCGGCAGAAGAACGAACTTGTCTGCTTGATGCAAAATTATGTTAACGAAAATATTTGTTTGTGAAAATAAATAAAAACCACATTCGGCCCTAGGCACGAAGCCCTGGCCGTTTATAAGTGTTCGACTGGCCATTTCGCTGATGAAAGAAGTGTCTACCAACCCAGACCTGTATTGTCAACGGTGCAGCGGTAGTGTGTAGGCCTGGGGGAACAAACGGCAAAAAAGGACGTGTAATACCGATGCATGTTAACTGTTGCAGCTATGGTATCCTGCGCAAAAAATCGATCATGTGTCTAGCTTTAGATATGTCTCACAACTAAGTCCTTTAAGTCCATTCTATAGCTGACATGATTTTCCTTGCTCTTGGAATTCATTTCGGTAACTAGCGAGAAATCTCTCCACAGAACACTGGATTGCATTGTGCTGTATTGCATACACGAACATCATTTGATGTTTACGCATTGACCAAATGAATGTTAACTGTTGGCCACCACAACTGGTAGACAATTTGATGCTATAGACAGCATGTCAGCAGGATTTAGCCTCGACCTTTTCGCCTTGATTCCCATTCATAGGCAGGATAAAGTAGTGGCTCCTCAATAGTTGTCATGCTAATTGGATGACCAGAACTGAAAAAATGAAGTCCTTTCTAGATGTTTCCTACGCAAAAAACGTCGAAACTCGAAAGCATCTCCTGTACTGTAGTCAGACGTGATGCCTTTTATCAACCCATGCACTTACGAGGGGTGTGGAAGTTTCTCCAAGCAGAGGCGAAATGAGAAGCTTGATGAGGATCCATGCCATATTTTCATATGACCCAACAGTGTATTTATTTGAGGTCCGGAGCTTTTAACGAAGACTGCAATAGACATCTAACCAACCCCATACTATGTTTCAACCCAGATCTATATAGGCGTTGGATCTGTCACGGGAGATGGTCGTCCAGGAGTTAGTTTTCAAATGCGTATCCTGCATTAATTTGTGTTGCATTAATTTCTGGAGTATTTTTACAAATCTCATTTTGTGATTAAAATGCAGCATGAATCACTCGACACATCTTAAAATGGATCCCACACCTAAATTTTCAAAGTGCTCGACAGATTTCCTTGCGATTGTCTCTGAAGCCGCTCAACCTCCGTATCAGAGTCCTGCGCGGGTTGAAATTTTGTCCGCTCTCACGGCCCGCACCCGCATAATTTGAACCCGCCCCGCACCCGCAGGAATTCGAAAAATCCTACCCGCTCACGCCTCACACCCGCAGACTTCTAACCCACCCCGCGTGCCCTCCCAACACGCGCCCGCCCCGCACTATTTCCGTCCCAAATCTGTACCAGCCACTATGTGTCTGAAAATCATGAGAAACTCATGCAATGTGTTTCATCGCTAGTGGCAATTTAATCAGTGGTTAATTTCAAAACTAATAGAAGCTCTTAAGAAAACATTATAAAGTAAAAATGTGAAACCTTTCAGTCAACCTTCAGGGCTTCTCTCTCAGCTTTACAGCACTGTTGAAAAAGAGTATGCCATACACTGGCGAACTCTTTAAATTTACTCTTGTGCTATTCACGACATGACCATCGATAATAAACACTAGTTCACTAGCAGCGCCAATTGCCATCACGCAGAACGTATTTCTTGCATTTTTTGCAAGATCACTGAGATCTGGAAACTCCAATCTGTGGTCTTGCGACCACTGGAGAATATCGCTAAACCCTTGTACCACGCGCTCTCTGTAGCATAGAATTTTTTGCTCACGTCACTTTCACATGCGATGGGTCAACATTCAATTGCCCGCACAAAGAATTTCTTATCCTGCGCCCTCATCGCACTGCGCGCATAGCCCTGCGGCTATCAGCTACCCGCGCGAGTTAACCCGCCCCGTGCAGGACTCTACTCCCTATCCTGTGAAGAACCCAGGCCAAGAGAGCCTTGTAAGACAATAAATAATACGTCACCTCAAGTAAAACTCTGTGAGGGTGTCGTCAATTCTCAATTTGACAAAGGTGTCCCCAAGCTTCCGATTGCACAAGGGATGTTGCTAACATGAAAACGTTGGGAACGTGTGGTTTAGCCAAATCAAAAAAACCTTGTTGAACTAAGAAATCGGGTTATGTGGTTGTGCAGTGGTGTAGTGCCAAAAAATGATGTCGGGGAACGCACTGTTACAAAAAGGAGTGCTTTACTGTTGTCCAGAAATTTGGGAATTTTTGTGGGGAATTTCACAAAAAACGGCAACACTGTAAATACATTGCTTCCTGTGTGAGGACCCTGTTTCTCCTCGAAAACTTTTTGGAGAACGGCGTTCCCCCGACTACGCCACTGTGTGTTTGATGAACAGATGAAAATGGTCGTGATAAGAGTAAGCAACAAGAGCATGTATTCCGACGATTTAGCTTCAGAACAATGTTATTTGATTAAGTTAGGCCTGTATTTCTGGTTTGTGAATAGCATATAGTGATACATCCCTACGCGTGCATCCGTTCGTGACCTTGCAATGGTTTGGAGTTTACCGTTTTTCACGATCACAGTGCTTGTTTAAAAACTAAGTTGCAAACTTCCAGCATATTTATCGTGCAAATGCTTTTTTGCACCGTTTATTTGTTTCACAAAAAGTTCATAAATTTGATCCAAATGGCTGAAAAAGCGATTTTGACCAAAAACATTTCACTCAATCGAAAAGTGTTTTGCATGTTTGCTGATTCAGTTGAAAGCTCTTGGAAAAGCAGCGCCTCACCTGGCCATTTGAGTCATGTCGCATCTTTCAAATATGACTGAACTCCTGCAAAATTGCTTCTGTTCAATTCGGATTGGCCCACGAACTAGCACCAGACATTCATTAAAAATCACTTTGGAAGTTGTCTATTTTATCATTCAGTAGACGCCCTGGCGTTTGTATCTGATCCAGGATAAATATAGACCCTACGATGCATCAATATTTTGTCACAGATATTGTATCAGCTTGAGTGTTTGGAAATTGCAACCCCTCAATAAAAGCATAAAAAGTAGTAATCAACCCATTGGGCATTTTTACTCGTCGTTTCCGATGGGGCTTCTGAGAATTGTACTAATCTGCGGAATCGCCTCTGCTAGTTTCTCCATTAGTCCTTGAGAACGTTTTCTCCACGCTGGATTCATGCTTGTGAAGATAACTTTGCAGCAAAGTATTGGCATCTTTCAGTTCCTGAATCTTTTTTTCGGTTTCTTGCATCCACTGAGCATACTTTTCATCCCACTGTACTCTCATCTGAATTTAAATACAAGGTTTTAATAAACACATGAGTGAACTGGGCTATTTGAAACACATAACCTGATTTACCTGTGGGTGTTTAGAATTATGCGTCATTGAATATAATGTACGTAATCAGAATTACCAAGGCACTAGGTCAGTCATGTCCAACCGAAATTGCTTACTGAGCCAAAAAGTACGTCGCTATCTTAACCAGGGCCGCACATTGAATGACGTATTAATGAGGGCCGCACATTGAATGACTTAATTTGTTCTTAGCAAACTAAATTTGGGTTAAGCTAATGTACTGAAAGAGTTCGCATCGTAAAATGCAATGGTAACGACTGTTTGGTACCTTTAACCACTCCGTAAGTGTGATTTCATAGGCAAGTATCGTGCCAATAGAATAAGAGTAGAAATCAGAAAACTAGTAAAAAGTTTCGCAGCAAGGTGTCAGCGGTTATACGGAAATCTCCTAGCACCCAGTGCAGACGTGATGAAATGGCACCGAGGACTACCCTCTTCAGAAATGTCAAATTTAAGATTATCGAAATAAGTACAGGTTGTCAGTGTGTAAGATACTTACACTGTAGTGAAAACCAGGATTGCCAGATGAAAATTTCAATCAAAAGTGAAACAGGGCTGAAGAGAGGCCAGAAAAGACCAAACCGATTGTTAAGCTAGAAAAAGCCAAACTTTTTTGTGGTATTGATATTCCTTTGTGACAAAAGAACTCTAAGTTGCAAGAATATCATTAGAATTTTATTCAAAATTTTGATTAAAATCTTGCTTGGCCTTGTACTGGAGTCCATTACTGATGCTTTCTTGACTTTGAATGATTTGTGAGATTGCACATTATTGGGTACATTGGTGCCACAGTTTGCATACTGATCCATCGGCAGCTTTCTGCACGAAAGTCTCTCCCATTCACTCCTGTACTTTACGACCAGAATCATAAGAGCCCTTCCACTTTCTCGATACCATTGTCGCATTTCTATCGCGGAAACACAAACCTGTCTGCAAGCGTTGAGCCTGCTTGGTGCTTACAACACAATACACACTACACACTGCATACATTTCCAGTGGTTTCGCAAAAAAAATTATTTCGAATCTCGCATCCTTCAAATCTTACTAACATCAGAACGCGGGCGTCGGTCTAATATAACATTTATAACGAACATTTTGCATGTGTTGCCGAAAAAATTGAATAGTAATATTTTCCTTCAGATGAATGTTTTTCAGCGTAAAAAGGCCAATAAAGAGCCAAAAGGCCACACGAACTTTTTTAGGCCAACCTGGTAACCCTTGTGAAAACCTGAACTGGGCCGCATTGGACATAGCAGCACTAGGTGCTTTAAAATAACAGCTGTTTGTTTGACGTACTGCAGCGAAGCAGAAACCGGTATTGTCTTGGATTAGTTAGAATAAACTAAAGCAACAAGCGCTTCTGATAAGCATAATTGTCGTATACCTCTAATCCAAAACAAGGTTTCTGATTATTCCGGCAGGCATTGCTGTTGAAGAATCTCGATTTAAAAAAAACTTACTCTTTCTTTCATCCTCTCTTCCTTGTCAATCCAATTTGCCTCTTTGATGCTCAGCTGCAGAAGTAAGTCCTTGACTTGTTCGCGCAAAGACGCGTTTTCCGCAGTGAGATCAGCGATGTGTCCTTCCCGGTTACTGAAGGAATAAATACAGTAGAAATGATACCTTAGTACAACTTAAGTCGAAAGAGGTAAATCGGCCATGCATGCCATACATCAGTCAACTAACCCTATGGTGTCGATCAAGCAAAATAAAAATAAAAGCAGTTAGCGGAATATGCATAAACGTTTTCATATCCTGAACATGTTACACTAAAAAACTTTCGAGAAAAAAATATGAAAAGCTACTTCAAGCGCGTGTTACTGCATTTCGAGTTGCACATGGGCTTATCCTGTTTCCATACCTTTCTTTTGAAATATTACCATTCTTATCGCGCCCCTCTATTTCTGATCACTCATTTGTTACGATGAGGACAGATGCGATGTATGAAAGGCATAGAACCAGAGTAAGCCCACAATGCACTTCGGCGACGTAGAATAACTTTTTCCTCGATAAAAACCCTTTAACCGGCTAAGTGGTACAGTTGGTTGAGCACGTGCCACCAAAGCTGGTATCGTTGATTCCCGGTCGGGGTATACCTAAGATTTAAAAAACAGCTCCAGCCTCGTGCTCGGCGTTAATGGATGGGTGCAAGGAAACGATTTACGCCCGGTGCTGCTATTGACTCGCCATCAATGCTACATACGTACATTCACCACAAAGCACCGGCGTGGCGCACGACGCAGACGCCGCAGCCACACGTGTCATTCCGAAAAAGCACAAAAAGCGAGTATAAATTAAACTGAAAACATGCTACTGTGTGTGAACAACATTACAGAAGAAAATATTAATGTTTTCGAATCTGATACCCCTGGTTTTTAAACTTATATCAAAAAACAATGAATTTTCAAAATTAGTAGATCACTGCACAAAAATGATTCGACAGCTTAGGATTTGTTTTTAAATTTTATTGGTTTCTTTGCACCCTTCCGGAAATTTTACTCCAACTTGAAAACTTCTGCAGGCTTCCCACGCGTTTTATCATTCAATGCACAACTTGAGCTTGCAAGTTTCATATGGAAATAAATTAGGGCACGAAACACATAAAACTAGATCCTCCATTCACATTTTATTCAAGTAAAAGAATAAAACAAGGGCGTGGAAACTGTGAATTTTCCAAACAGCTGAGAACAGTTTTGGCATCACGCTTAACATCTTCGGTGTGGCGTGAATTCTGCTCGCTTATCCAGCCGGTGCTGGACGGTTTTTGCGTTGCTTTTGCCCAACAGCTGGGCTCAAAATAAATAACTCAAAAAGCACTTGTCTAATTGACCTCAAAATTCCAGCTAAGATTGATTTGCACAAGAAGGACTTTCGTGCAAAATTTGGTTGCAAAATAGCAAGCATGAGAAAAGTGATTCCGTCCTACGCAACAACTTACTGAACCCAAATTTCTTAGGTTAGCGCGTTGCTATAGCAACGCACAACAGCAGTTGGTCTGATGCACTGGGAACAGAGTGCGGTTGCATGATTCAAAATGAATAACTCGAACATTTCTTTGTGGATTGAACTAAAATTTTCAGGAAAAATGTATAACGATCAGAGGAACATTCCTATAAACGTTGGTTGCAAAACAGTTAGTTTTGAAAAAGTTATGTTGCTTTAGAGAACAACTGCTCAACCTGCTGAATAGGATAAAATTTTGAAGCATGCGCGTCTGCAGTTACTAACCGAAAGTACCCAACTCTAAAGATTTTCGTCAGAATTACTTCAAATTTTCAGAGATGATGCGCATAGATATGAGGATCATATGTGGAAATTTTCTTGGCACAAATACAAGCAGGCCTACAAAAAAGTTATCCTGTTACACGCAACAACTCTCAGGACCTAAGTGCTTTGCAAAAAATGTAGCCTAGGCCTATAGCAAAATGTTGCTGAATGTCAAACTGACTAACTACAAAAGTCCTTGTTCATATTACCTGAAATTTTCAAGGGTATGCGGATAGGTATGCATAACCCTTGAAAAAAACAGTAAAGGTTTCTTCTAGAATTTAAGCAAAAAGTAATTACTTTTGTGGCTCGCCAATGATATTCCACAATGCATGCCGCCCGTAATTGTGAATCTGTTTCCCGCCCACCTCTGGTTTGCAGCTGCTTGCGAATGCCACTAGACCCGGTGAATAGGAAGTTTGTCAGAGGTGCACTTTTTATCAATACAGGTTGAGCTAGCAAATCTTCAAGAACACCCACAAGTTATAAAAAATATGAGGACTTAGCCACTTGCAAAGAAGCTGTTCGCGTCAATTGAAAACATTTTCCTGAAAGAAATAAAAAAAACTTTTGATCAAATGTTGTATTTAAAATGACACCAATGTTTCAGGCAACACGAAAAGTCGATCCTACTAAAATACTAACGTAGAAAGAAAGCGCGTGATCACTTCTGAAATTATTTTGTGATCAACGTGCCCTAATTCGATCTTAGATTCAGGCAACATGTAGCTGATTTTGCCAGCAAAAACATATTAGCAGCGAAAATTGTACGTTTTGTCCTGTACAAGCTGACCTAACATTTTGAATTTTATAGATTATAGCGTTTTGCCTTTTGGGAAACTTGTGATATATATATTTTTTGCGAGTGAACATGGGTAACTGCGACTACTGTACCAGTCTACCTACAAAGTGGTAATATTGTACCTGTTTTCGTACTTTTTGTGTTCTTCTTGCATTGCTTTAACTTCCAGTCTCTCTTTGAGCTTCTCCAGCTCGTTTGCGTAGTCATCTGCAGCAGCTCCTTTTTCCCTCGATTCTGAGCGAATTTTTTTCAACTCAAGATTGTGACTGCTTTTGATAGAAGCAATTTCACTTTGTAGTTCTTCATACTTAAACTTCCACTGTTTGATTTCTTTGGCACTATTTTCTAAAGTGCGCTCTCCTGCTTGCAACTTAGCTTGGACACTGTTAAGGTCTTTTTCAGTTTCGTTCCGTTTGAGCTCAGACGCAGTCAGCTTGCGTTGAAGTTCTGCGTGTTTCGATGCCTCCACTCCTACTGGTCTACCCAGGTTTGGCGTACCCACTTGAACGACTTCCCTTTCTCGTTTCACGATTGTGTTGTTTTTTGCTTTGCGAAGATCATCCAACCTCTACAAATAACATTGTAAACTTGTTTCTTACGTTTTACCCAATATTATCAGTTTTCCCACATATGCGAATACAGGCCCTACGAGAGGGGATGCAGCCGGTGCGCTGCGTCAGGGCCCATATGACTNTGGGGCCCATGGACCTCAAAGTTCAAAATTGAAATGGGCAATTATACATAAACGTTTATTCAGTGGTGGGTTCAAGGTTGGGGGGCCCGTGCCAAGACTAAAAAGGGGAGCCCTTTGACGACGTCATCATACTCAGCCAACAGTGATAAGCACATTTGATCAAGCCTTAGATACGGCTACAGAAAGATACGTTCCTGAGACTACGGCATGACTGACATAGCAGATGGAGAAAATGCAAAAGGGTGCTCATGATACACAACTCTGAAAACACTGAAAGTCGGGAAGACAAGGCTAACAACACATAAAAGTTACGCAATAGCAAGTTGGCAATTCCCCTACTTCACTGTTTTCGTTCCCCATTTCTCTGCATTCACCATCAGTAAACTACACTTGAAAGCTTCACACTTTCCCCCTTTGAAACAATGCTTGGTAATTGGTATCCTGAATTTGTTCACATTCATGCCTTTATGGGAAATCATGAAACCATAAACAACAACCAAGGAGATTTAAAACCGTAAATTCGTTTTAAATTTCATCCTTTTAATTATAACAACATACCATACAAAAGCATTCAACCTGAGACTTGTTTTGGAAAGCTTTGAAGCTGGATAAGTCAAGGCTTCCCTCATTTTGCACTGACACTAGTTGCTTGAAAAATGTGCAAAAATAGGAAATAATTCCTCTTATACCATATCGCAAACATTTCTAGCAAGTAGCCTACACAATTGATTAAATCTGTGCTAAGAAACAACGGTTCAAGTTATACTTGCTTAGACCTAGCAAAAAAACAACTTTAACATCATCTAGCAAGTCTACCTTCAACCAAACACTTGCTAGTCAAGCTTCAGATAATCTGTGACTTCAAGCATAGGCTAAATTCAAACCACCTAAATTACCTGAAATATCTGCAGAAAAAATGAGTACTCATAATACTTAAAAAATGCCGTGTCTGCTACCAGATAAGAAGCATGAATGTAGCTTTACTTATTAACTGTCTTTGCAGCGCAACAGCAATAAATACAAAATTACATTAAAGTTAGGCATACCATATGTTTGTAATTGGAAACAGGGGCGCTTCAGAACAACGAACCTTATCAGATAAATGTGGTTCATATCTTACTTGGAGTATGTACAGGCCCGTTGCCACGGGAAGGCATTCGGGGGCAATGCCCCCTAAATTTTGATGTGTCCAGAAAACTTTGTTTTGAGCATATCATAAAAACAAAACTATTTCCCCTCTAAAAATGTATTTTCCCAACCTGGCTACAGGCCTGAGTATGTAGCGATGTTGGATTCGTATAGTGAAGACACAAACAAATGTTCAAGCATTTGTAAATTTACCAATGCACCTAATCATACTTTTCCGTAGGTGTAGACTGCAGACTAGTGGTTCCCAACCGGTGGGTCGCGACCCCAAAGTGGGTCGGGGAGGAGTTTTTGTGGGGTCGCGAACAGCAGCCTCAATAGTTTGCTGAAGTCTCGAATTTTTAGAACTTCGTGTATCAACATCTTGTTACATCAGCAAAACCGAAACACGGACAGATCTTTGTGAAGTTCACATTATCTCCGTCATAATTCCTATTTGATTTCTCCTACA
>JGI24158J21664_10007086_pt1 | contig 14851 bp, 9 predicted proteins | sample Ectturendosymbi3_FD_21664 | JGI IMG/M metagenome (IMG submission 21664) | reverse complement strand
GCTAATGGTGGGATGTTAGTTTTTACTTTTGTCTTATTAATAATCTCGTTAACAATTTTCCAAGTTTTCGAAAGATTCCCTTTACTTTCTATGAGATTTTTGAGGCGCATCAGGAGAGATGTTGCCGAAGACGACACAAGACCCAGCAGTTCGTAGTTTTGTGCCAAGAAGTCAAACCTCCAACAATTGCAAAAACCAGCCGCTTGAGGAGAAACGCGCACTGTGGTGTACAAGGCTTCACAAGTTGCCCAGAAGCATTTCATGATGGTGAAGAAATCCTCCAAGGCGCCGGCCTGCTGCATAAAATGGAGAAGAACCTTCTTGGTGGATTTTCCCTGTAAAAGAAACAAAGAGACCGCGGCAGCAAAAAAGAAAAACAACAACAACAAAAAATGAAACAGCAATAAACAGTCAATTCATGCACACAAAACACACTAGAATCTAAAACTGATGTTGCACTTACATTACAGTATATACTTTTCTAACCAAATCAATGGTACATTATCGTAAATCCAAGTTGTACAGCCCTAACCTTAGCGTCATTTCTTACATCGTATAGGATAGCCAATCACTGTCTTCATTAACCAGTTTGTCTTTTAACTGCCTCTTGAAGGCAGGTAGCGAAATATCATGTAAAGAAGGATCAATGGAGTCCCAGATTTTTGGGCCAAGGTGTTTCAGAGATCTTTTGCCTTTGGTTGTCGAAGCCATTGGCCAAATGCCTAGGGGGTCACCCCAAACAAGGTTGCCGAGGGGGTCACCGCAAACAAGATCAGTGTTATCGAGCAGTTAGTCCACTGTTTCCCAACCTTTTTCGTCCTGCGGTACCCTGCAGAAGAAAATTAAAATTTGCGGCACCCGGTGGCGAGCTCATAGCAATTTTCTTTAAGGTTTGATGGCATTTGGAAAATGTATTTTTTAATGATACGTTGAAACACATATGAAAGCACTCATGCTAAGTTTTTCTGTAATCAAGCCTGAAATCGATGGCCGCTTTCTCCGACTGCAGCGCTGTTGGCTATATTTGAAAATCCTAGCATGATAGCTGTTTTATCAATATTCTGATTACTATACAAACAAGCTATACAAATTTTGACGAGGACCCAAGCAAAGGGGCCCGATATCGGTCTTCGTACCCAGGGACGGAACTAGGGGGGCACAATTATCCGGACGTCGAATCAATATGGGGGTGTCGAAAGACTGCCGGGGGCGCCAGTAAGTCCCAACAATGTCACATGTAGCCTTCTCTTTTCAATGCAGTGCATTTGCTTCCGAAAGACCTCAGGTTCGAACATGGGGGCGCGAAAATTGCTTCTTGCCTCGGGCGCCATCTAACGTCGTTACGCCCCTGTTCGTCTCCCCTGGTAAAATATCTCTCAGAGGTCCCGCGTTGTGCAGTGTGAGTTGTCGTGCCGTCTAATTGCAAGAAACTGCCATTGCAAGATCAGGTCACACTGTCGACACAAGACATCTAGGATAGCTTATCGGTTAAAAAGGGCGGAGTTATGTTTGTCGATCTCACTGCAGCCTACGACACTGTATGGCATAACGGCATCACCTGCATGCTGCTGCTATTGCCATCTGACATATACAGGATCTACATGATCGTGGAGATGGTTGACGATCGCAGCTTAACCTTACCACCGGAGATGGCAAACGGAGCAGGTTGCGACATCTCACGCTCGTCTATACTGTCGCAGTGGACGTACCCGCCTCATTGACATTGCCATCAACGACGCCTTGCAAATTGTTCCTGGATGCCTGCGTTCTACACCATCGGTCAACTTTCTTGTTCTTGCTGACATCAAACCTGCTGAGCTTCGTCGCAAAGGTGCCACATTGTCTCTAGCATACCGTACCATTGAGTCTAGTGGACACCTGCTCCACTGAGTGCTCACCTGTCCACCGAGTGCAAATGCACGGATTCTCAAATCGAGACACCCAATTGTGCCCGCCACACGGCGAATCATCAGTCTGTCTGACAACACAACATACGTGCGGCGCTCCGGGCGGATCACCGATGAAGCGTGAAGTGGTTCGACAACACTACGAGGCTCCGTACTTTTGTTTCCCGACACCGGCACCCACCTTTCTGAAATGACCCTCCAAAAAACCGCGTGGGTTCGGCTTAACCGCCTCCGCATCGGCGTCGGATGTTTCCGCTCCTGCTTCCACATATGGGGTATGGCCTACTCTGCAACCTGTGAGTGTGGCGCAGAAGAACAAACCGTCGACCATGTCCTCCGATGCCGAATCCATCGATCTCCCCATAGACTGCATGGCCAGACGTTTCTGGACGATAATACAATTGATTCGCTGCTCCAACACTTGCCTCGAGATCTTGTGCGGCCTCGCGGTTGACAGTAACAACTCGCTCAAACGAGGAAGAAAAGCTAGTTCCGCAACATTGCAAGGTATTACAGTACTATTATCTGAACACAAACGAGGAAATAGATAAATTTGTTCGATCATGATGCAAAAAGCAAGTTTTAAAATATTTGGCCGGATAGACTAGATGCACAATATAAGTAGGCATACCACACGTCCCGTACTATCTGGGACAGTCCCGATTTGAAGACTTTGTCCCGGCGTCCCCGTCAATCAACCAGAAAGTCCCGGTTAAGCATTCAGTCAGTCAACATTGTCGTATACATGGTGCATCAGCTCCCGCTGAGATCATTTTTCTATCATGAATAGCATGTGGTCTGAAAATAGAAACAGATTGCTGGAACAGCCTGTGAAAGTCCTTTATTGCCTGCAAAATTAATACTGATTTTTCCTGCTGTGATTTTTACGAGAAAATAAAATCGAACAAAGATACCTTGAAGAAAATATTGTTTATAGAAAAGTATGATTGGGCGAATGTGCAAATTTACAAATGCTTGAACAATGTTATATTTCTTAGTAAAATTCATTATTTTAGTTTATCGTGGTGTCTTTACGATAGGAATTCAAAATAGCTGCATGCTCCAAACAAGATACGATCCACACATATCTGATAAGTCGGGTAACTAATTTTTTGACCTAAAACTGAAAATTTTTACTTTGTAGTTTGCAACTTTTACATTATTTTGATTTATCAGTTTCCTGCGTTTGCTTGTGAATCGCCAAATTAATGCATGCATTAGAATCAAACCGATAGGTTAAACATCTTTTTTTCTGTTGAAATGAAACAAAATAAGGTGTCTGAAAGACCCAATGAAACTAGAGGTGTAAATGCGTAGACAAAAATTAATCAAAACATGCAAGGGAAGTATCCTGTGTCAAAAAATCTGAAGTCACTGGGAAGGTTCTACTGTACATTGTTATACTTCAACATCACGTACTACCACACCTGGCGTACTTTCAATCACCAAGTAATGGGCAAAACAACAGTATTTCACCAAAAGTCGCAAAAATTGAGTGGTGCATCAGAATTTTTACTAAACTAGCGAAAGGAAAGCAATATCCCTTGTTGTAACGTCAATAAAATATCGATAAATAGAAAAACAAAACTGTGCTGCAACAAAATTGTGACCTAATGATAAGATTTGACTTTATTTGACGTAATAATTTGGGGTCCCTCATTGTATCAGCATGAAATTGGGTCTTTGGACGTTCCATAAACTTTGAAAAAGGCATAAAATTTTTGACTATATTGACTTTTGGTTGCTCTACTGATAAGGTTCGTTTTTCTGAATGTCCTGGTTTTCAATCACAAAAATGTGGTATGCCTAAATTTCAGTAATTGCTTGTGCACTGACGTTATGCATTCCAACAAAGGAAGTTCAGGACATGTGATCTGCCAATTAAAAATTGCTCATATAGAATGACTTTAGAACTCCTGATTTGAAATATTTATTTAATACCACTACTGCACCTTTGCTCACTCGTCTCGTTGTCATACGCAGCTGCAATCTTCCAGAACAGAATCGGACCACTTATCTACAGCAGACGAGCCACCTCATAATCAAGTCTTACTCACCTTAAACGTGACCGGCCCAAAACAACAAACCAAGCTCCAAACTGATCTCCCAGCCAGGGCGGCATTTGTTGGGAACTTTCTTCACAAAACACGTCAAGATATACAAAGACGATTTGTGCTTGAAACAGACGGGAATCTTGGTATGAACAGGCAGAAGTTTTCGGGCCCCAAACATTACAGGTAGGTTACTACCAGCTACACGAAATTTCCATCTTCAACTCAAAGATTGGTTATGCTTTCAAATATATGTAATTGAGTATATTGTTTCAAATTGGGAAATTTTCGCGATAACTTATATCATATGGAATGAAAATTTATGCTCGTGGTATCTTCTTGACTTATGTACAGTAGAAAGTAGCAGCTTTATTAGGTGTATTGTTCTGGCACTGGTTTTAAACACAACATTTTCTGTTTTTGGACACTTTTGTCACTTATTCAAGATATGTTTTTGTGTAATCAACTGCAAAGCAATATTAAAATCTGACCATGGATTTGGTAAGGTAAAGACTTTTTTGTATAGATATCGAAACAAAAAATTTCTTTTCAAGAATCGACAGCTGCGCTTGCCGTATTGTATTTCGTATTGTGTACAGCGCAACTCTACAATTTGGCACATTTCAAATGCCTGCACCAATCAATTTTTCTGCAGTGACAACAAATCTGGACTTCATTAGAATAAATTACCAAATGAAAATGACGCAAAACCAGCATCTTGTTGCTCACAGTAATACGATTACATGTTCTTGAAAGTAAACTTGATTTTTGAAACAGGAATTGTTCATTGTGATTTGTGTCGCTAACAATAATTTCGTTACCGCAATATGCACACTGCCATTGCTGCAGTTTAGTAGCTAAAAAAATAGAAAACCTTCTCAACTAAACCACTAATATCTCAAAGAGCTGCTTTTACTTTATTGTGTTGAAAATTCTTAATGCTTATCTTGTTATTTCTTGGTACGCCAAGTTATACACATAACTTTGCCCAAAGTCATCCTTGATATTTTAGATATAAAGTTGAAGTGAATACTCTTCAGGAGTGGTATATGATAAACCCAAGCCCTGTGTTTTTCCATGCAATCCATATCCACGTCTACAGTTTTCAGGTTAGTAAACAAAATACTTATTGAAGAAGAACGATATATAGTAATTACTCGTTACCTGTGTAAAAACTGAAAGAGAAAAAGTAGGCCTCAATTAGATTGTTTTGAATCACGCTCGACTGAACCAAATATGCAGTTTGCATTGCTTCATTAAATCTATTAAAGCTTTTTTGGAGAATTACACGTGTGGTTTGAAATATTTTCGTCTCCTACGGATGCATTCTTTTCCTCATGACTTTTTGCTCGTAATTTTAAATCTGCGAACGGAATTGAAAATTCGAATTTTTAAAACAAACGATTACCCATGAGTTATGCGGGCTGACTGGCTTTGCCTCATCAGGAAATCCTCTCACTGGACCCAATTGAGAATCTTGCTTTTGCCAAAATGGCATTGGCGACTTCACACAGTGCTTTTGTTTCCACACGTCAGGTATGCACTGCAATCATGGCAGTAATTCACCTTACTCGAAAAATACAAAGTGTGTGCAGAGATTTTGATACGACTGCTCGAAAGAGCACATCAAAAATCAGCTACTGAAAGAATCATCTTAATACGTTTCAAGTAAGTACTCTCCACGATGAGTGCAAGCAAAGAATCGATCGGCAAATTTTTAATAGGATATCGATTTCACGTAAAATTAGGCAACCTTAGTCCTTATTCAAACAGAATCTTAATACGTTTATTGCACTTCTTTTCACAATATTTTTGAAAACTACATTACACAATTTTGAAAAAGTAACGCGAGCGGGGTGTAAGCACAAAAAACAAACAAACAAAACGCAATGACGACATCAAACGAAACAACTGCTTTTTTTAAAGTGCTCCGCCAGCGAGTGAAATTTCCTTTTAAACCAGGAGTTTACAACCTGTGGCATTCACAACCTGCGGCCTTCGATGAAAGGTTATGCGGCCGTGCACATTAACATCAAAATATAGGTCATGGCGGCAGTGCTTTAATAAAATATCTTTGCCTGTTGCATAGGGATACATTGTAGAAAGACCGCCAAGCAGACGTGTGGAGCAGGCTAAGCTTAGTGTATGGAATCAAAGCAGAAGCCATGCAAAAAAATAAAAATATCATGAACTCACTTGCGTCCACAAATTCATAAAAATGAAAGAAATGCGGCCGGAAATAGCGAAAACGTTATGCACACCTGTTGTAAACGAACGTAGTGATGGCTTGGCTTTGGAAATGACTTGCTTATAACTCACAATACCTTTCGCTGGAAATGAGATAAAAAATCTGTTTCTGGTAAGGTTCAGGTACCGCCATTATTACGTCAACGTCTTATTGCGGCCCTCGGGTTGCTTTATAAGTCCTAATTTGGCCCTCCGAGCAATTGAGTTTGAGACCTCTGTTCTATATCACTAGGCTTGCAAAGCTTTGCCATTTGAAAATATTTTTTACAAACTTTTTTTCAGGCAAAAATCTAGTGGTGTCATTTTTTATCACATCATATAAGTCCACAATTGCTTTATCAAAAAATGGCTATTTCACGTTCAAACAGACTTTTTCCCGAAAGCGAAACTTTGTAATCTCATTTGAAAACTTTAATTTTTTTGATCAAATTCGTGACGGTTTGCTTTTACGCTCGGAGTCCGTTAATAACAGTTTCAGCTTTTGAATAAATCTGTTGTGTAAGGTTAAATTCATATTCGCTGATCCGTGACGCTGAGCCTTGACCACGCAATAGTTGGCTCAGATGCCAAACTGTATAATTGATGGTTTATCCAGAGCAAAAAAACCAACGTTTAAAATGTCTGGTCGTGATGAATATGACTCTTGCACTGAAAGTGGTAATTATATCCTAAAATTCTAGAGTGCAAATAGTAGATTGAAACTTTTTTGAAATAAAAGGTTTGAGAATCGCTTAGCATCAATATAATGCATTTTTCGTAAATATTATAACATTCAGAAACTTTTTTGCAGTTTGTCCTGTTTAATTGTTTAATTGTTATTATTCAAAGTTTTGATCATGAAGATCTGACATTGAAAAAGAACATTCCGATATCTGATATTATTGATGAATTATCAACACAGGATGATAACAGAAAGAAAATAGAGTGTCAATTTTATGAAATAGCAAGTGATGTTCCTGACCCGCGATGTCTTTACCCTAAAAACAGATATGTAATGATTTCTGATGATGTGATGCTGTAAAAAATGAGCATGTGTGAAAGACATCATATCAGAAGACATTCCAATGTTTCTTGTTTTTAATGAGCCAGAGTTACTCCAAGCTGTCGCGTCAAACTATACGTGAAAACGCAAAATCATTTGCTTTGTTTGATCAAGATCTCAAGGATTACTGACCACCTTAACAATGACCGAGTAGGTCAAGGACTATCAAGGGAAAAACTATTGAAATGTAAATGAGCCTGGAATTAACCACGCTTTTTCTGGCAACTGACTTAAGTAACTAAAGGCACATCAAGAATTGGATTCAACACATTTTAATTGAGCTATAATGATGTCTTCAGAAAAAACTACTGCACGGAATTGTTGATAACAGAGAACCAAAACAAAATTTCAATTTGTTGTTAGTTCGAAAACCACAAGAATTTCAACAACCCTTGATCCACCAATTGAGCTGAAAGTCAAGCAGTGTGAAGTTGTTCACCTTAAAATAGTCTCGCTTTTGCTTTTCGTGTAAAATCTGTTTCTGTACATTTGAAAGGTATTTCCATGCGAACCTATGCTAATCTGTGAACATTTTTCTGTTTTTATTGCGAAGATCATCAGCTATAATAAATATACTGGACCTTATGAGGCTGAGGACTTGACTCAGAAAATGAAGTTTTGGAATCAGAATAATGAAACGTGCAAATTTCAATACGATCAATACGGTGAGTTATAATGCAAATAACTTTTCGTGACAAACTTTGCCCGAGATCCACATACGAAACAAATTCAGTAACCTTTTAGCAAGTTTATTTGTTGTTTTAATGTATTTTGACAATTCAATCTTTTTTTTCAAAACCACCTATGTGGTTTGTTACAACCTCAATCTAAATTTAAAAAATGCGGTAATTTTTGCTTTTTTATTTTGCTTTATAGATAACCAAAGTAACATTACTCGACCAACTAACTGGGATCGATATCTTGGACACGACATCCGCTGGAAGGAAGGAGGTCCAGAAACAATTGGATACTCGGAAGCCGGAGTCTTTCGTGACGTTCTTGCAGTTCCTCCTTTGTCAAACATAACTGTGAGTGGGAATTCTCTTTCGCAATAAACGCTTTACGTTTATCTTTTATAAAAACAGTCTATCTACTGTAAAAAGCTGGATAGTTTACATTGGTTCAAAAGGAGCATCTGGCTGCACAAGACGTATGAATCCTTATGACGGCAACAATTCTTGACTTGAGTCGTCATCCCTGCTTTGTGAATGCGCGTTCTCCAACTTTACGTTAAATGCCATTTTCGAAGTACCCCCGGTTGTTGTGCTTTTTGGAATTATTGAGTGGCACAAATTAAGTTCTTAATTTTATACTAATTACGGTTTCAAAACCTTCACTTCCGTTTTCAAAATCATGATTATGAGGTGCACTGCACGTTTAGGCATCAACAAACACAAAAAAATTTTGTGGAAATGAATATATTCTATGGTACGCAAGGAACATGCTGAAGGTAGAGGCAACTAACTATAGTAGGCTGGATTGTAGCTTTTTCTATTATATAGTACAAGTTGGGTGTTACCACAACGATGCAAAGATAAAAGGTCAAGAATGAAATTCAGAAATCTTATCAAACTCGTAAACCTGTTTCTCGTGCTTTATGTTCCACCTCATATCTTATAAGGAGGGTTGCCATATCGTTCTTATTTCTAAGATTTATCCTTATTTTGAAGTCCTACTGTACGTCTTAGAAAATATTCCTTATATCCCATGGTCAGCTGACTTTGATGACCTCCAGGTCTTTTCGTTGGCCACGCAAAATAAACAAGCGTTGTCTGTCTGTCTGTCTGTCTTGCAGATTCGTTTCTTCACCGACAAGTTCACCGGTCCGCTGGTTATTCACTGTCATGTTTTAAACCACGAGGATGTTGGAATGATGATGGTTGTTGACGTTGTCTCAGAAGGTTTGTAATTTTTCAAACTTGTGTCAAGTGTGATCGGAAACAAGACAGGACCGGGGCATTTTTCCTCCGTGATATTCTGTATACCAAGCATCTTCTACGACAATCCTGCACAGAGGGTTTCGTTTGATATGTAAATCTTTGAGATATATTGACTTTAGGCACGAGTAAGTTCCCGACTTCTCATCAACCGTGTTCAGTTGGCTTTAAGGCCGCAATTCAGGCAGTGCACGTGCCGACAACATTGTGCTCATTGTTGAAAAAGCTTTGACATAGAGAAAAGTTGCCAAATATGTAGGAAACGACGAATGCATATTTGGCAGACATACGTTACTATTCTTGCAGGTTCGAAAAACATTACTTTTTTCAAAGTACTTGTTCATAAATCAAAAACAGAAATAAAATTGCCGTCAACAAAGTTTTCATTTGTGTGAAAATAATCGTTTAAAAAAGTATTTTTAGGTTTTTCAGAAAGCGCACTGCTCCTAGAGGCGCAAATTTTTTGACCATGTAAGCTATCATTTATGTGGCCACCGTTTGGGAACCACACAACATAACACACGTAATTTGAAAGGATGATTGAGTGAAAAGCTGTATGCTTTTGTGGACGAACAAGCGCTGAATTTTGTGTTTTATAGAATGAATAGCAATGTTTTTCTAAGGAGGGTCTTAATAAAAACGTTCGTTGTGAAATGGCAATGAACACAGATGCATATTATTAGGAACACTTCAAACCATTGTAGAATTAAAATTTGAAAATGCTGGGCCACCTTCCAACCTTGTCACTCCGTGTTAAAGGTCACGTGCGTAATCTGGTCACCAGAAAAATAGTTTATTTTGCTGAGGTATACCCATGCTAGCGATTCATGCAGCACGTCACCTAAATTTTATCCCATCTGTTATGGAAACACTTTGTTGGCTTTGACAAAATGTTGTTGTTTTCATAAACGATCATGAAAATTATAGCACGAAGCGGCCAAACATTTAGGCTACTTTTTTTACGAATCTTATTTAAAGAAAAGCGAAACAATACTCCCAAAATGTAATTGGCAATAATCTTATAACTTAGCAATAAACCGGTAAAAAATATGAAAAACTTGTAAGAAATATTAATTGTAGTCAGTCCACAGCTGCTTTTGTTTCTCACTGAGTGTAAAATTTCATAATATGCAAAAAGTAGAAGTAAAATGACATATTAGGTTTGGAAGGTTGGGAATGGAGAAGGAATCAGTCAATCTAGGCTATTTCTTCTTGATATGTTTAGAAAAGCAAAATGAGCGGGTTTAGCAACACTTCAACTGTAATTATCGTTTGAATTTAGTAACATTCCTGTTCATTTTCTCAGTAACGAAAAACTGTGAGGATTTCGACAATAAACATTAGATGTTCTTCACCAAAGGTTCTGAAGCTGGCAAAGAAATTATATTTATCAGGCTCTCCCGCTCTGGAGCTTTCCTCTTTGTTATCATGCTCTGCCTCTAGTTCCGGTGATCTTCGAAAACCATACTCCAGAACCGTTACTGCGTAAAGTTTGAGAATTTATTCATTGGGACACTTTGACATATAAGTTTACTTCATCCAATTTCAACTATGACTGATACGTGCAATGATTTTGCCGAATAAAAATAATTCTTATAAGTCGTAAACACCTTTGTGCATAAATCGAAATTCATTACTTTACTAAGTTTTCTTTCACTGTAGCTCTTATAGCAAGTCGAATATTCAAAGGGGCAGAAACAATTTCGGATCTGGAGATTTTATTGCAATCACTATCCCCTGCTCCATCTCTGCTTCATTCCTAATCGTAAATAGCGCGTCAGTTCCGATTTCTAAGAAAATTCTTTGGCTCTGAGGTACACTACCGATCCTCATTCCTTCAGCCTTGATATTTCAACAGCTACCTGCAAACCAGATTTTTCCAAATCCTGCAAGTGTTCCATGGAGAAGAAAGTGCTTCAATTTTACTCAATTTACAAATTACAAAAATCATGCTTCAATTTTACTCCACATTTACATGAGCACAAACGCTGTTGAGACTTGAGCCTTGCTTTACCGAACCACATGCGGAAAAACACTTGTCAGAGTTGCTGTGCGTCTTTATTCTTGAGGTTGCTTAAATGCCTTGCGGATTGGCAGATCGTATATGGCATGAGAGGTTAATATTTCTGCGCGAACAACTGTACCAGAAAACGTGGCATCAAGTTATAAACAGGAAAAAAAATATTTTTCGAGTCTGCAAATGTCTTGCACTACCAATGAAATTACTGTGACAGCTTTTTGTTAAACGATGTTTTCATCTTTCAGCATATCAACACAAATTCACGCAATCAAGAGCTGCTCTGCTTTTTTCCTTACCTGAATATCAAATGCAGAGAAATGCCTTAGAGACGTGGTTCTCAAACGGGAGCCACTTGGCTCACTAAGGGAGGAATTTATATTCCCTGGGAGGAAATTTGTTCCAGGGATGAATCGGGGAGGAAACGCTGTCGATGAAATAGCCTTGTTTTTATTATTAGTTTATTCAACACAAATTTACAACTGCACAGCGAGGTTGATTTAGATGGGAATGTCTACAGTACGCAAGCACAAGCTGCTTCATCCTCATCATCGTTTGAACTAGTTCGTTCAGTCCACTGCTTGGCCGCACTAGATATTCAAGACACTAATAAAAAAATTCGAGTCTTGAATATCCAAACCTTAGTCGGGTGACCAGCTAGTAGGATAGCGACCTTGGTGTCCGTTCAAAACAGACCCGTTCATAACAAACCACTCATAACAGATCATTCAAAACAGACCACGTTCGTAACAGACCTGTTCACAACAGACCCATTCATAACAGACAATGTTCATAACCCCCGTTCATAACAGACCACGTTCATAACAGACCATTTCATATCAGACCACATTCATAACAGACCGGTTCACAACAGACCCGTTCATAAAAGACCGCGTTCATAACAGACCACGTTCATAACAGACCACGTTCATAACAGACCCGTTCATAACAGACCACGTACATAACAGACCACGTTCATAACAGACCAATTCATATCAGACCACATTCATAACAGACCGGTTCATAACAAACCCGTTCATAAAAGACCGCGTTCATTACAGACCACGTTCATAACAGACCACGTTCATAACAGACCGTGTTCATAACAGACCACGTTCATAACAGACCACTTAATGTCAGACCACTTTCATAACAGGCCACTTCAAAACGGACCACGTTCATAACAGACTAATTCAAAACAGACCACGTTCATAACAGACCCGTTCATCATAACAGACCACTTTCATAACAGACCGCAATCGCTTTCATAACAGACCAGTTCATATAAGACCACGTTCATAACAGACCCATTAAGTACAGACCCGTTCATAGCAGACCACGTTCACAACAGACCCGTTCATGACAGACCCGTTTATAATTGAACCGTTCATGGGTGTCCGCAGGAGGGAGAAAACGGGCGTTTTCTCCTGGAAATTGGGACTAAGAACCGATGATTTCCAGAAAACCTGACGTTAGCAGCTAAGTCCGATTAATTCATTTGATTGTTGCAATGACAGTTCATTTGCCGGTATGACATACTGGGAGCAGATTGTTCGATTTGGTCTTTATTGCATAACAATGACATGGCAATAAAACTTCAAACGTTCACTTCAAGCTACCGTAGTAGGCGTTTTTCCGCATTTGGCCCAGGCCGCTGCTGTGTTTTTTTTCACCCAGATCTGCTTTTTCAGACGACCTGGGTGTTTGGATTCAATTACGAAAAATCGCATTTAATCTGTCTTTTTTGAAGTGTTAGAGTCATTAGCAACTTTAATGTGTTCAATGACATAAAGATACCTTTATATTTATTACAATGTTTGCATGCGCACATGAGGTGAGAAAGTAAGTATTTCGGATGAAACAGAACGTGCTCAATCGGTTTCAGATCCTCATATAAGATTATATTCGGGGTTATATATATATATAATACTATGTCTCTATAAATGCCAATTGAAATTGGTGAAACAAGGGTAAGGACTAATTGTTTAAATTTCGATGTTTTCCTATGCATACATGCATGCAAGTCTTAAAAAATTCAATTAGAGGAAGAAGATATTGGGATTGTATTTTTTGTGGGATTTTAGATCCCTCTGCAGTTCAAGTTATAACAAATGTACTGCTACAATTACTGAGAGATATCATCAACGGACTATGTTGCCAGGGTAATGGGAAACGTCTTGAACAACAAAAAGATCGTCCAAATGTAAATATTTGCGTTGCAGAAGAAAATTTGGAAGAGGAACCATAATTAAATCAGTATTCGATTGTCATTTCAATTGAAATATGCACATTCATACGTTTTTATTCGTAACACAAACTTTCTGGGATTTTACTGTAGGAATGTGTTTTTTTGTGTGCAATCTGATTTTATTTCAAATCACTTAATGGGAATCCTGCATGTGACTGTTGAACGCAGACATCTTGGCAGGTGATGCAGCGAGACAGCGTGGCACTCAGGGTCGGTCCTAGCAGATGCGGGGCCCAATGCAAGACCTGGGCGCGGGGCCCCTCTAGCAGTGATTTTATGACGTCATCGTGTTCAGTCAACTGTGTTACGATCGTGGTAGAGCGCAGATATGCAGTACAGCACTAACACGAGAATTGAGCACGTTTGTTAACATTCGAAAGGAAATTTGCCAGTTCTGACGACAGCGTTCTTTGTTAACAATGTAATTTATATGACGTTTCTACTGAATTCTCAAGCGCAAGATATATTTGGCAAAACTGGATAATATACCTAAACAACATGGCGCGGGGCCCAATGCAGCTGCATCGGTTGCATCGGCTTAAGGTCGGCTCTGGTGGCACTGCTGATAGCGGTATAAGGCACGTATATTTTTGTCCTGTGTGAAAAGAAGCGTGAGCAAATCTGTAGCAGTGCTTCTACAAGTGTAAAAAATCCATTGTTAGCGTGCCTTGTCAACATATATTTCTACTTCTCATTGCTTGAAACAGTTTTGTGAGAGGGTATGGCTTTTTTGTTTTTTCGCCGCTCGGCCCATGTTGTTCTGGCCATTGATTATGATTCTTAAATATGACTTATTTGTAGAAAGTGCTCAAAAATGGATTATAGACAGTTTATGAAAAGAAAAGGCATACCGGATAGCCGAAGTGTAGAAAACATTTCGTGAGCAAAGCGTGAGCAAATCTGTAGCAGTGCTTCTACAAGTTTGAAAAATCCATTGTTAGCGTGAGACTGTGGTCAACATGCCCATGTGAATACCTTAATCAAAACACTGTTGTGCAGGCTTCTTTTTACACAGTGTAACAATACGTGGCTTGTTAGAATACGTCTATGCAGCAGGCCCGTCGCCAGGATTTGACAGCAGGGGGGGACAAAAATCACAAGGGGGGCATATTTTTTAAATACAGTATTGGATGTATGCAGCAACCGGAGGAACAAACATGAAACGAGGGCACAAACTTTAATCTCCCCCCCGCTGGCGACGGTCCTGCTTATGCAGACTTGTCGGAATACGTCTTTATCGTAAAGGTTTAGTTCTGACTTCTAAGTGAGCACTAAGCGCAAAGCTATAACCTCTGTGGAGAGTTTTCGTAATTCATCTGCTCAGTTTTTTTTAAGTCTACGTGGTGTTCTAACTTTAGTAAGTTGTCCGATAGCCTTGTCAACATATATTTCTACTTCTCAT
>JGI24158J21664_10007085_pt1 | contig 14852 bp, 6 predicted proteins | sample Ectturendosymbi3_FD_21664 | JGI IMG/M metagenome (IMG submission 21664) | reverse complement strand
AACAAAGCAAAATAAATGAAGTTTTTTTCTTGTTTTCAAAGATACGAAAGAATCATATTGTTGAGGAGAAAATGACTGCCAGAAAGGTTACGACTTTTTACAGCAATTCATAATAATAGGCCAATAGCGTACGGGGGGCCCAACGTGAAATTTCGGGGGGGGCCTCAATTACCCTTGCCACGGCACTGCCTGGAACGGTTATTGATTTGCCGTGTGTTTGTGCAAAACTGGTATTTTGTTACAAGTTGATAGCATCAGTGCTTGGTAACTGCCTTGAAAGATAAGACAGCTTAGTGAAAATAAGAATTCTATGCGGAAAAAGCACAACTGACCCATAATACTAAAAGCCTCTAAAGCGAATAGCAAGTTTCAACTATGCTAATAGTGCAGTCTAAAGTTTACCAAAAATGGCATTGCTATCGATTTGTGCAGTGTAACCCACGGCCACTGGCATATTTAAATACACTAAAAATCACACCGGGCTTCTATTTCTCGAATCACTTCTTTTCGCAGATGCAGCGTTCCTTTGCTGGAAAATACGACAGCATACGCGAATATGACTGATGACATAATTCTTAATTTGACAACACCTCTTAACCCAGAAACTGGAAAATATGAGACCTGTTACAGGTAATGCAAGTTCTAACAAACTCATCTTCTATTATGGAAACGTGGTGAATAATATCTGCATTTCTGAGAAAACTCTTGTTTTGTTTCATGAGACTCTAATCTGCATACAGCATTGGCGTATCTATGCAAAGTGGCGCCCATGGCAAAGTTTCAATATGCGCTTTTCTAATAATTTAAATATTAGATATAGGTAGCCCTCAATTTTTACAAAAGATAAGGCATGAAGAAAATAAATGTTTCAAATTGGAAAATATTTGTGTTTATTTTTGCTTTAAACTTTTCAGCAAATAAAATATAATTTATCCATAAGGACCATAACATGCTTCAATACTCATTTATTTTTATTATGAAGAAAATCAAAACATTCAACTAACAACGTTATCATAATTTATAGGCCTGCATAGTGTTTCCTGAAAAAAAATGTAGGCATATATCTTACAAAAACAATCAAACAACATATTGCAACTGCAAACGACATTTTTCTTTTAAAATGAAACACGTTTAATTTGATACGTACAATACATTAATTATTTAATGCACGTCATATATCACTTGTGTTCGAAAAACACAATTCCATCGAAACATTAATATATCCAACCTTTTCCGGTAGAACCACTTTCCGTCCCTTTATCGTTACGTCCCTTTCTGTACTCATCAAAGCTGGATCACACAACCTGCCCTGAGTTGTTGTTGTTAGTCATTAAGGCCCGGACGTATGAAAGGCTCAGTTTCAATTTGATGACAGACCGCTCGCAGCATGCAGTAGGCTACATACTGCCATCGTGAGGATTATTTGCAAAGCAATTCGAAGAACGTTAGGAGGACTTCAGGACGCGATAATTTAAGTTGCACGACTTGAAACTAGCATTTTGCAATCTAGAAATTTCTCGCATAATTTCTTGCCATCTACATTTGAACTGTACATAGCTCCTAAATTGTCACTCACAGTCAGGACCGTAACAAAGGCCTTGGATATCGAACAGAAAGGCAAATTTTGACATGAAAAGCCAGCTCTAAACAAGGTTAATTAGTGTCGTCTTTCATGAGTTAACACTTTTTGCTCAACTGGCATGGTAGCGATAGCAACTGCTGATATTTCGAAGAGTAGCTAATGTTCTCTGGACTGGGGCATTCTATTCAGCATATTTGTCGGACAATAATGGCCGTCGAAGAAGTTTCGTAAAGTCAAAGTGGTAGGACCTCAACAACAGTTATTTGCATGGCAGCAGGAGCGTAACGAAGGGGGCCACAATTCCCCGGGCGCCGAATCAAAGTCCCAACAATGTCACAAGTACTTTCTTCAATACAATAAATTTGCTTCCGAAAAACCTCAGGTTAGACCATGGGGGCGCCAAAATTGCTTGTTGGCGCCATCTAACCTCGTTAAATCCCTGCGTAACAGTCAGATTCTCACAGACACGGACTTAAACTCGTCTCAACTAGATTCTGACTAACGTCTTCTTGCCTGCAATGCAGCCGTGCAGACTGACTTAGCCTTTCTTATAGCGTGAGAAGGACGATGTCTTGTAGATATGACATGCGGGAGTTCTTGTTCTGTCAATGTCTGACCGTCGTGTTATGTCACAATATCAGCGTTTTGTCACAATCCTTGGTGGTGCTGGCGAGATACACCCGACTTAATACATTAGATATAGGCGCACTCTGTTGACCCAGCTTTGCAGGTTATGGCTGTATGGGGCGCAAAATAGGGGTTCAAGAAACTGTAAATAAAATTTTTAATTTTTGCCAGTCAATTTTTGCGTCCCCGTCAAAGTGGCGCCCATGGCACGTGCCATGCCCGCCATACCCTAGATACGCCACTGGCATACAGTGATACTGGTCAACATCAACAACTGATTAATAATCCTTTTTTCATATTAACCTTAAATTTACCAAACTTTCATTAAAAGTTAGTCGTTAAACTTTCCGTATGTTTGCTTTCATCAAGACTTATACTTGAACTTCACTTAAAATAACATACGGTATATTTTGTAATGGACAGTCACATTTTATGACCTTTTCATAAAATTAGGCAGAAATGATTCTAGAAATACAAACTCTGTAAAATGATTGTTTCACTTTTTGTTCATTTAGACTGCTGTGTTGAAAGATGACCCAAAGGTATGCCTGCAACAAAAGATATTTTTAATAAATTGACAAAAAAATACAGTTCACCTAGAGCTAGCTATCTGTGAATATTTACAGTGGCGTTAAAAAACCTTAGTTGATTGAAATGAACTTTCATCACAACCTAAATAAAAGATTAAAGTAAATCACTTGATGGGCTTTAAAATAATATGTTTTTGTCCGCTGAAATAATAAAATTGCTACCAAATCTTTACAACAAAACTAAACGCAAAAATTCTGGCCTTACTTTTTTTCTCAGGTTAAAAGTGTGTTCAAATTATGCTACTTACCAATAAAAGAAAATTTCGAGAAAAAAGTGCGATCTGGTGTAGCATGCTTGAGATATTTACCATAAACTGTCAAAAAAGCTTGTCAAAACTTTTGCAAGAGAGTAAAAAAGGCACGCATGTCCAGATCATGTGAAATAAAAATGTTGGCAAATGACGGTTGAATTCGCTTTTTAAGCGTTATTCTCCAGGCGTTTCAAATATTAAAGTAATGTCCCATTTGGAACATTCTGCTGACTCTTCACCGAAATTTAGCTTCGGAGCAAAGGTAAGTTATTACTTTATGGTAAACTTTATTCCTAACTAGTAATCTGTGCCATGTGTCATGGAACAAAAGTTATTTGCAGGCTGCTGCCAGGTTCAAAGAATGTTTGTGTCTTGTGATTTTCAGAAATCCTATCTAAATGATTCGATTTAAGATTTTCTGTGCTAGTATGTGTAAGCTTACATCTTCATAACAAATAAAAGACTTGATTTGTGTTAAGTTGCTTAAAATATTGCAGGGATTTGATTTGTTCTTTTAACTATCGGTACCTGCATTTGCCGTAATACTGAAATTATTCCTGGCTGGCTTGCAGTGAAAAGCTGAATTATGATCTTCTGCAAAGTGTGAATTTAAATTCACCAAATGAAATTTCAACAGGTACAACTTCGATTTGGAGGGGTGCATGTCATCAGTGAATTGCATTAACAACTCAACATCAACGATTCCTTGCGACAAAGGGTATAACTACGACACTACAGTGTTCACAGAAACTGTTACGACAGAGGTAAACTTTTAATATATATGAAGACAAATCGAAAAACACCATGTTTAGCGTCAGCAAGTGAAATAATGGCAAAGATTTTGAACATGTATTCCTGAAGATAAGAACTTGCATTATTTTTCCAGAAGAAATACCACTTTTCTAAATGTCAGAGTCATGTTGGCATGACTTTTTCATGACTTCAGAATATACTGTAAAATAAGGTATTGTAATGACTTCCTACAACATACTTAGCAGCTATGGTGCATTTTTGCTTCAAAGCTTTTCAAAAAGTAGGTAAATGTACAAGATTTTTATAAGAAGTCCAGCGTAACTACGATTCGCAATGTTAGAACCAAGAAGATTACTACCATTTTCGGTGCAATAAAGTTTGACCCAACATGACTCAGTTTTTTTTAAACGGTGGTATACATTTTTACCTTCAAATAACGGCGTATGTCTCCATTATGACAGTTGCCACCACGGTTGCCAGATGAAAATTTTAATACAAAGTCAAAGAGTGCTGAAAAGAGGCTGGAAAAGGGCCAAACCGATTGTTTTAAGGCCAGAAAAAAAGTCAAACTTTGTTTGTGGTATTGCTTTTACTTTGTCACGAATAAATTGAAATTACAAGAATATCATTAGAAATTTTCTTCAAAATTCGGATTAAGTTTTGCTTGACGTTGTACTGGAGGTCATTACTGACGGTTCCCTGACTTTGCATGGTTTGTGAGAATGCACAGTTTAGGTACAATGTGCAGCTTTCTTACCCATCGGCAACTTTCTGCACGAAAATCTCTCCCATTCCCTCCCGTACTTACGAGTAACGACCACAATAAGAGCCCACACCCATTTTTAGTGATTACGCAAAAAATTTATTTTGAATCTCGTATCCTTCAAACCTTACTAACATCATAACGCATTTATTACAAAATTTTGCATATGTGTTGCCGAAAAACATGAAATAGTAATATTTTTAATATTTTCCTTCAGAGGAAACGTTTCAGCGTAAAAACGCCAAAAAATAGCAAAAAGGCCGAACGAACTTTTAAGGACAACCAACTTGAGATGAGGCCAAGAAAAGGCCAAATACAATTTTTTAGGCAACCTAACTTGAAACGAAGCCAGATTTCAGAAATTTGCTCAAAAAAGGCCAACCTGTCAACCCTGGTTCCCGCAATTACATAGAATATCCTTTTTTTCTAGTTCAACTTAGTCTGCGATCGAAATTACCTCAATGCGCTTTCCACTTCCCTGTACTTCCTTGGAATGTTGATTGGATCCTTTGTGTTTGGCCACACTGCAGACCGGTTTGTATATTTCAGGATAAATAATAGCCCTCTTATACATCTTCTTATGTCCTTGCTGTTGTTGCGTATTTCTACCGCTTCTCTCTTACTGTTTTGTTAAATACTAAGTCTTGAAAGCAGTGTTCTTTGTGAACCACTTGTTAGTCTCTCGTGCTTTTGCACTGCAGCACCAGCAAGTACGAATGTATTATTTAAACTGAAATCAATGTTTGCAGTTGAAACTGCCTGCATTCGATAACATTACACTAATATTGTCAAAGTTCAAACATGAAATTTACATTGAATTCTGAAACATGAAAATATTTTTGCTTCATTTCAGGTTTGGTCGGCGCCCAACCTTGATAGCTACGTGCATTGGTTGTTTGGGATGCATGTTTGGTGCAGCTTTTAGCGTTTCCATGGAAATGTACACTGTATTTCGTACGGTCCTTGCTGCCTTTGATTTTGGCGTGACCATTGCAACCTACGTATACGGTAAGAAGCAAAGCTTCTGAAAGTGACAAACATGAGACTGTACCAGAGCAGTTTACGCAAAAAAATTACAGAAAGCAATTTTGTCCCAGGACATTTAAAACATTGCAGCGTTTTTATGCATTGCTTGAAATCAAATTTTTTCAGTTTTGCCAGTGTTACAAGAGAGTTCTGAATAAACCAGTTTGTTATGTCAAATGAATTATGCACTGCATTTCAAAACTGGTTTATTACTTTTGTAATTTTTCGCTTGATTTTCGTATTGTGAGCAGCTCAAAATGTTCAGGGGCGAATAGGCAAGCGGTGGAAAAATCACTTCAATTTGTGACAGTTTGAAACATTTGTATCTTTAAAATATAAATATATGAGGTACTTTCTGTTTTTCAATCATAAACATAAATCATATGAACAAACAAAGGTTTGATAACGTAGCGATTTGAAAAATGTCTTATTCATTTTGGATCGTTACCAACCGCCGGTAATGTTGTTTTTAACAATACCTTGCCAATTTAGAATTTTTCCATGTAATTTTCGTAATTGTCCATTCGCGCTGAATGTGCCTTTTTCCTATATAATTTGTCTGCGATTGTACCTCACTGCCATTGATCTTATGCTACCACGTTTACCGCACGTGTTTGATGCTACATCGATTGTTTTTATGTTGTTCAGCTCGTTGCAGGCTGCAGAAGAGTGGCAAACGAGAGGAGCAGAGTTTATTTTCTTCTTAGATTTCGCATTGTAAAGCTAATTAGCTACACAGTTACATATGGTGATTGAGTGCTAAACGTTGAAAGAGATTTTTAACAAATTTAACTCTGCTTTGTTGATCAAAACATTCCAATTTTTTTGTGTCAATATTTAGAAAGTTTCTTTTTCTTCCTATTTACTTCATTTATTCGCTTGCCAACGAAATTTGATGAGCCAATGTCAACACATCACATTTCAGAACAGAATCCTTCTCTTTAATTGTCGAGTTTCATTCATAACTGTGCATACAAGTCGCGAACGTTTTGGAGAGCAGCCAATCACAAAGATTTTTTGCTACACGCAAAGAAATTATGTTTCTGCCCACAAAAGTTGTTGTAGCATTTATGTAGCATAGAAGTCTAAGAATTGATTGTCTAATAAGAAATGGTTTTGATGATGTATTACAAGATTTTTAAGAGGAATGTTAGTGTATCCTGAAATGAAATCAATAAAACATTATTTAGCCTTTTGAATAGATCTGTAAGCATATGAAAACGTTTTTCGCACACGTTTGTCACATTCGTGAAGTTTGTGCACACGCTGATGAAGCAGCATTGGTAAGACATTCTTTCTTCTTGCAGTTATGGAAATCATCGGACTGAAATGGAGAACGCTTGCTGGTATGGGCTATCAAGTCTTTTTTGCAATAGGATACATGATATTGGGAGGAGTAGCGTACCACTGGAGAAACTGGCACGAAATTGCGGTAATCAGACTGCCTACTTTTGTGACAACTTTTAAGTCAGCAACCCAGGTCACTTGAAATACCACATAGAAATGCTGTGTAGGAAAACAATGCTATTTCAGAAGTCAAACAGCATTACAGTCAAGATCTATGGACAGGAATGTTCGTTGCTGTTCACCATTTGCGCGTAAACTAGCATGAACCATCTTTAGGTTTGTATGGTATTGCCCCAACAGCTTGTACGAGACGAACGTTACAAGTCCTTCTGCCTATAAATCCGGAAAAGCTTGCTTTCTTAAGTTTGGCTGGACCATCGCACCAAGTGCCCATTTCAATGCAGATCGNATTGCCTTGCTGCAATGGGCTCCGCACAATCGTTGCTGCATTGCCTTGCTGCAATGGGCTCCGCAAAATCGTCCAAGTACCTGNCATATGGTCAGTTAAAGTTGTTAAGCAAAACTTAACAGTAATTGCGTTGGTCTGTGCGACAACCACGAAATACTACTGCCATTTTGCCTTGTGAAAAATATTGAAATACTGTTATACAAACAGAGCGTATCATTTGGATTCGCCGTTCAATTTTCTTGTTATATGTGATCTTCACAAGAATCAATTTACATGTTAGGTCCTTAGTTACTTGCTGTTTGTGTTCCTTACTTCTTTTAGACTCAACGCTGAACAAAACTTTGGAGGTAGTGCAAAAAATCTAAGCAGGCAAGCTTGTATACAATTTCTTCAAAAAGCAGATCAACTTTAATAAAAGTGGGTGAACGTGGACAAATGTGATTCATTTGAAGATGGAAATTGTTCGATGACCCTTTTTAGTCATTTGCAGAAATATTGCAATAGTTAAAAAAACTGGATGTGGACCAATCAGATTGAACACAAACAATGATTTTACAGCCAACAATATTTCTGGCCCCGAGTTTCATTATTGAAAACTTTAGTTTCTGTTACGTATTTTAACAAAGTCGAGATCGCTACTTAGAAGCAAAATCAGATCTAGGTCTGGGAGGCTAAGGTGTCAATTACATCACTGCTACAATACTGACTAAATAAACCTTTAATGTCGCAACTGAAGATTTTCGTCAAAACTTCCAAAGAATTATAAAATTCACAAAAGATATTTCTAGGTGAAGTTTGCTTATTTACCTGGGTGCTTCATAACTTCTGCTTTGTTAACCTTTTTCATAAAGCAGATCATTAACAACGCTATGTCATTGGCAGTAGTAGGTTAATTTGCTTTTGTCAACAAAATTGTGGCTTATTTACAACATTTGTTGATGTTGCTTTTTGCTCATCCTTAGAGAACCGGGATCCTAAATCTTGCTGCTCAGTGACATATAGCAATATTCTTCTTGTTGCCTAATGCACCATTGTACATTTTTTATTTTCCTATTTTCTGTAGACCTGTCTAGACATTGAAATTTGCACAGTAGAGACCCAAGCTTGAGTCAACTGCGCTTGTTATTATATTTCATATCGAAATTTTCGAGCATTGCCTAATTGCAGGCATGTAGCCAGATTTTAAGATTTGGATCCTGCATTTCACAAAAGTCATGCGACACTTGAAATATTATATTTATAATGCTCTGAACTCTGTGTCACCAATTTCATGAATACAACTATTGTTTTTGTTGAGGAACGTCACAGAAATCGGCAGCTGTCACAACACATCAGCTAAAGCTAAATTATATATGTTTCTATATTTTGAATTAACACATGACCTATTGCTTTAAATTCATTAGCAGTAAAATACAGTATCGTGAGATTTGTTCGTATCGTTTGACTCGTGAAGGTCAGGTTAGGTACTTTTCGCAGAAGGTAGTACCGTAATCATGTGCGTCTGCATGAGCTATTATATCAAATGCCCACAACAATGTGTAGTCTGGCTTTATCTTTAATTTTTGAGTTTATGGTGGTAATCAGAAACAATTCTGGTTTTGAGAGGAACAACAGTGACAAACGTTTCACGATTGATAATTTTCGTTCAATTGTTTTAAAATTTTTTTTTTAGTTTGTATTTACAATACTCAGCTGTCCATTCCTGATAATTTCTTTCGTTGTTCCTGAGTCGCCACGATGACTGTTTGCATCAAAGAGAAATCAAGAGGGAATAAAGGTACAGCGTTTTGTTTGAACAGCATTTAAGTACAATAAAAATGATGCGCGTATCTCCGCTAGTAGGGCGCTGACATGTGCAAAACAAAATGTTCGCAAACAAAAAATTCAATGCATTACTCTGTCTCGCTGCTCAGTTCGCTTCGACAATATTTGTTTTGATAATTTAATTTATTGAGGTATTTTATGTAAAATCTAAATGTCAGCTTGAGTGCGTCTCTTCTTTGGACTATTAAACTCTGGTTAACTTAAATTCATTTTTGCGGTGGTGACTGTTTTCCGTAACAACTAAAAAACGCATTGCACTGATTATACTGATAAAAGTTTTTATGTTCAGATAATCTAAAGATTGTGAGAAAATTAACCTCGAAAGACAGAGGTTTTTCTAATGTAATTATATCATTATATAAACGACGTACGTTTGTTAATACCCTATAAATTTATCAAAATTAGCCTGTTGATGACGAAATGTGTTTTTCTAACTCTTCAAGGTAACAAACCTAATGGCGAAGATGAATCGAGTCCACATGGACACAGATATTTGGCAACAAGCGGAAATATCTGAAAAAGAAGAAAAAGTGGGTTTTAGTTGCAGTAACTTTCAGTCAACAGTGTACTTTTTGTCACGTTTTGTAGGCATTTCCCAGAATTTTACTTGTTTTATGAAACTTCTACCTGAAACTAAACGATTAATTGAAAAGCTTTTGAAAAGTTTTACTTATTGTATCCATATAAAAAAACAGGAATTCCAAGATTAAGTAAGGGAGAGACGAAACATTGACAATACTGAAAAAAGTTGACTGCACTGTTTCGTAAAGATCTGCTACATGATAGTGCTATATGTTTGTTAACAAAACATCTTTGTACACTTCTCTATATTATGACTTCCAAGCCTGGTTCCAGAGAATGCATGTATTTGATTTTTTATCTTTTTGTGACAGACCGGAGATTCTCTGACGGAGGAACGAAAATATTCCATTGTCGATCTTTACAAAGGCTCAGGAATTCGTTTAGTAACTTTGAATGTTATTTTCAACTGGTAAGAAAGTCTAGATAGAAACATGTTTGATGTATAAAAGTCAAACCATGAATAACTTTCAAGTTTTCCAGGTTTGTCAACAGCCTTGTGTACTATGGCATTTCGCTAAATGCTGGATCACTGGCAGGAGACCTCTTTGTCAACAACACACTAAGTATGTAAACTAGCCACGTTCGTATTTCAGATACAACTAAGTAACTAGCAATTACTTTTGCTCTGACTGTAGCTAAATAAAGCAAAAATCTTTGCAACTTCTATTCATCCTTTGATGAAATGTATTTTTACCTTGGTACAAGGTTTACAGAATAAAAAATACTCTAGTTATTTCTGCTCCGACGCAATAGTTGCAGCTGACCTTTCAATTCATCAGTATCTTACGAGACATATTTTGAAAAGCAATTGTGCTTTTTCAAGTCAAAGTCATTAACAAAATTCTCTATGTTTAGCAGTTGCAGTTGAATATCGCTTTGAGTTACGTATTTATAATGGATTACAATTTTGATCCTTAACATACCCAAAAAGGAAAATGTGCTTTTAGCTTTGTGAACGACAAATAACTCATTAAATATTTGACGTCTAAAGTCTCAAAATAGTTTTTCACAACAGTGAATCTTTCATTTTACAGTAATTATGATTCTTGAATTTTTCAATGTTTTTAGGTTACTTGAAGCAGAGTATAAAATATCAAACTTGACACGATGTTAGGAAAAACATGTTGGTTAAATTGAGCTAATTCATCAAACTATGTCATAATGTGCAGGAGCATTTAATGCCAATAATCTCTTTGTCAATGTAAGCACGCGTTTTGTTAGTATATAATGCAAACGAACATAATTTTGGATAATGCACACTTAATGATCATTTCTTCCTTCTCTAGTAAACAAATTTGTCGTTGTCTTCACGAAAAGCTTTCCTCTACGCATGTATCTTAACAATAACAGCAACCATTAATTTCTTTCAATTTTCATTTGTTTGGAATCAACTTCAAGCACTTTTTCTCACATTGTGGATATATGCAAAGTTCCTGTTTTATGTACCAAATGCTTTGTGGAAACCCAGGTTAAACTCATCTTTCTATGTCCCTTTCACTGATTACCCTGTTCTTTATACTTAGGCTAAAAACAGTTGTGCATTCAATGTTGCTTGAAACAGCTTCGTAAACGAAAGTATGTTTATTTTTCAATTTTGAAATTTTGTGCAATGATGTCCAAGTAACTTTTGTTTGTAGTTGCACATGTTTAAAATATTTTTTAATAAAACTTGCTCAGTGCAAATCGTTTCGTCAACCTCGTATTTCGTACTGTACCCTCCAAATATTAATAGTTACAGTAATAACCGTACCGAACTGACCCGCACACATTTTCAACATACCACACAGTATTTGATGAGAATATAATATGGTATTTGTTGACCGAATTTTCGGTAAAAATTCTGCCCTGCGTTTGATCCAGTAGTCGATGTCCAATTTCTTGGGTGAAATCGTTTATGCCAGGGGTTGGCCAACCAGTCAGAGACCAAGAGCAGCATTTCTTACTTTGTTACCGCAAAGAGCCACATCATACACATGGGCGCACATGAACATCACACCATCTCTTCCTCACTCAAACACATACCTTTGCTCAGCTAGATTTATAGTAGATCTCACACACCAACACGACAATGACAGAATTTTACAAGGCAAATGTTACAGACTAATGTTTAAAATGGTAAACTATTAGCTTTAATGAACTGAATACGAACAACTCTGAATAACAAAAGAAAATTGAGAAGTCACACAATACGCCAACAACCCGAACAGTACGCTGACAAGCTACCAAATGAAACGCCCGAGAACGAACTTCAGAACACATAGCATTCTATGATGTGAGCGACACACCTGCAGCTGGCACAATGCCCAAACTAGTGATTACTTTACAGCATTGTTATGCACGGTATTTAGTGGCACTTCTGGTAATTACGAAATAGCCGCATGAAACCTGGCAAAGAACCCCATGCGACTCGCGAGCCACGGGTTGGCCAGCCCTGTTTTATGCCATAGAAAGTGTGAAAAACTGTTTTTATGCGCTATACAGATGGAGTGTTCGAAATTGCTTCATACGTCGTTTGCATTGCACTAATGGACAGAATAGGGAGACGACTTCTTCTTACGGTGATGCTACTACTTTGTGGAATAGGCTTAATTGCAAATGCAATTGTGAATGAGTATGCTGGAGGAAATGAAGGTAAGGGCTAGATGTCTGAGAGATCCTTTCGCTTTTGGTATTATATCTGTGAGATAATTTCCAAGCCAGCGTGGTCCAACTACAGGCCAGCGGGCCACATGTGGCCCCGGACAGAATGTTTCAGGCCCGCGAGCTTTCTCAGTATTGATTGTTGTGCGTATGTTATAGTAGGTAATTTTAAATAGAACAAACATGACATCTATTAATTAAACTGTACAATATTTTAAAGCGTTAATCTAGACTGCAAAGAGTTTCTAAAAATTAGTCAGCAAAGATAAGTTTCCCAAACTGAAAGATTTCGCACTAAAAATGCACTAGACGTTTGGAAGCACACACATGTGTGAGAATGCATTTTCTACCGTGAAACAGGTCAAATCTCAAACAGAAATCGAATGGCAGACGAAACACCAGGCCACAGTCTTTGACTTCCTACCACTAATACATTGGTATTGTTAAAAGAGCCATAGTGTCAGAGAATCCTCAATCATAGACATCGCACTGATAGAGATTTGTAATGAATTGTTTATTGCTATTGTGTAATAATTTCAATGACACACTCATTTAACTATAACCTCTTTTTCCTTTTCAATTTCAAATCTTGTGAATCTGTTGTCTCATACTGTACATCATTTTGTTGGAAGTGGCTCGCGAGTTGTCACGTTTTATTAAAATGGCCTGTAGGTCATAAGTAGTTGGACCACGCTGTGTAAGCCATTGCTTTGTTTATTTACGTCTCACATGACTTATTAGCAACCTTTCACAAAAAACAATTTCAAGACGTTTCTAAGGCTGTTTTATCATATGTTAAAATCTGAAAGAAAGAGAGGGGTGGAGTCACTGCATTATACTTACTAAGTAATTAGTTGGTAGTCACACATCATTTGTGTTATCTAATAGCATCTGAGTGACATAACAGACTAACAGAAAAAATAAATGTATGTACAAAAATCCATTGCCGATGTTTGAAATTACAAAATCCTTCTATACAGCATCTCATACTTGTGCACCAAATGCCTTTTGTCCGTCTACGCGCAGTATGGTTTATGCACTGTGCTATCCTGCTAACCCATCACGGTTGTTATTGAATAGCTAACACTTGAGGACTGTTCACTGGTAAGCTCAATGTGACTTTATCGTTTTGCTTGAATAACACCTACTGAGCACCACGTGGGAGGTTTTCGTCAGGCTTTTCCATGGTTATGAGCTTCCCATGGGTTTGTCCCATGAGATTGGATGGGACAGTGGACTTGAAATAAGTCCCATGTCTCATCGTCAGCTTTCTACGTCATGCAGCAGGAATTATTTGAAGTTGAATAGAGTGGTATATGTTCACGCAGTAAGTATTACACCTTGAGGTTCAGTTCCATGACGTAGTGATGCGATGTCCCGAAAATAAAGGTTGTTGAACTTTCTTTCGGGTGGCAATAAAAAGGAAGTCGCCTAATTTTCATTGGCACCCGAATTAGACATTTTGGATTATTTTATCCATGGCTGCGCAGAGGTTAGTCAATACAGACACACCATTATAGTATAAAATGTACTTATCATTAGTACTTTCGTGGGAACTCATGGATTGGATCAGTCGCTAGTTCCATGGGATGGAAAAGAAAAAAATGTACCATGAACAATCTCGTTCTTCCAGGACGTTATACTAACGATGCCGACTTAAATCGACACAATCAATTTTGAATACTCTGCAATATGCATCCCGACCACAGATGCCCCTCAGGGTAACTTGCCTTTTTTTCATTTCACGCGGGCGAAAGCAAATGTAGATCCAAACTGCTAACGGATTGCTTCGACAACTGTCATGAAATCAACAGCAAACTGCGGAAAAATTTGTAATTTAAATTTTGGCGTGTTATCTGAAAAATTGTGCACGTCAATGGTCAATGGTTTATTGTTTCATATGACTCACCCAACAAGCAGAAGCATCATAAAAGCCATCGTATGCAGTAAACCAACCATTAGCGAACATTAGAGCAAATGAAAGCACAATGGCACAACAGTTGATCAGTGTAAACAAAGAGAGGTGCTGTGTCATATAGGATTGGCGAAAGACCGTGGCGGTCATCTAGTCAACCAACCCCGTTTATCAATGCTACGAACTTGCGCGCGGCTTTAGCTCGCTTACCGCAGAGTCCCTCTTGTGGCGTTTTTTTGTACTTGTTGATGGGGAGCACTGGGTGTGGCGGAAACGCACAAGATTTCGAGGAGGGAATTTCAAAGTTAGTGTATAGGGCTGGAGAAGGCATATTTTTTGGTAACGGTTTCCACCGTGTTTTGTTTGACTTTACTTAACGATTTCCCCGGTGCTTTATCCTTTTGTGACGTCTGTGTTTTAGTCCGTGTGCTGTTTTGAGACGGTCAGTGTCGTGTTGTACAGTTTCTCTGCCGTTTTGTGTTACTTCTGATTAAAGAGGCTTTGTCCTCACTGCGTGCTGGCAGCTCAGAGTTAGTAAGTCAG
>JGI24158J21664_10007083_pt1 | contig 14853 bp, 8 predicted proteins | sample Ectturendosymbi3_FD_21664 | JGI IMG/M metagenome (IMG submission 21664) | reverse complement strand
CTTGCACTTAGACTCAGCCTGTAACCAAAAGCGTGAGCTAATTTTGGACGGAGTGGTTTCATGATCACAAATATAATAATAACCTTGTACGAGTTCAGTTCGAAAGTAGAAACGCAATGTATGTTTTTTTACAGATAGTGTTCGGTGCCAACAAGAATAAGTTACCTAAAGGGAATCGAAAAGATTCTGGAAAACAAGTGTGTTTCAGAACGCACTTTAGCTTGGGCAGCACCAAGGAAATCTAGGGAGAGAGAGATGGTAGAGTCAGGGGACGATTGCAAGTGTTACGGTTAAGTTCAAAAACTTTTATAATATGCAGATTAAATACAATCCTGCACTGCTCCGAACTACAAAAATTCAGGCTACTAAAAATGTGGCAGAGTATTAATGGCTTGATTGATCAAAGGACACCAAAGGGTTGAGAAGTGCTCTGCTAAGTTTAGGCAATGTGGTGTGTTCGGATAATGATGAAGAGAGTTTGTACGCCTGTTGCTGCACACAGAAGGTGACTGTCAAAGGGTGTCATGCTCATAGATACAGTATCTTGGCTGTCACAGTTCACAGATATCTTCAAGAAGTTCAATGAAGTTGATTTGCAATTGTAGGGGAATGGTTTTAACCTCATCAAAGCCAAATCAGGAATCTTCACCTTCTTGTTCAAGTTTAATGCTGTTCAAACGAAATCGAGCCCGTCATGAACTCTAACAGTTTTCAAATCATTAACTCGAATAGTTTCCGACTGCTAAATGAGTTAATTTACTAAATTAAGTTTCATAGTGAAATGCATCTTTGCGCTCATTCTTATTGTAATCATTTTCAAACATACCAAATACACAATACGAAAAAATTGTGTTGATATGTTTGCTAGGCATGGTAGGGGGCGATAGACATTTGTTTATCAGAAAAGGGGGCGCTAGCCGAAAAAAGATTGGGAAACACTGTTATAGACTGATGGTAAACAGCATGGAGACAAGTTTTGCACAGAAAAGTATTGTCGCAACACCCTTCGCTAACCATTTGAAGTAAATCCAAAGTAGGCATATTTTTCCAAGTAAAACTCACGACAAACTGTTCTAGCTGATTTACCAAACATTATAGAGCTTCAACAAGCAATCTGTGTTTGAGAGCAATCCAGTTGGTAACAACCAAACGTAGCATTCAATACTGACAATATTGCTGTTCATCAGAAGTTCTGCAATGTCTAGCAGTCCTGCGTTTTTGATAGCGTTTTGTCAGTGGAAGATTGAACATCAAGTAGGCTAAGTACTATTCTTTCTTTTTCCTTTTTTCTTGCAACCATAGGTGTAGACAAGGGTGCTAACGAAGCTATGCCCCCCAAATTTTTAGCATATCTTGTCATTTTGTGCTTTGACAGGCAGTGTCCCGAACAAAATACTGTTGCTCGCTTAAAGTCAAAATATTTGGCCCCGCGAAAAAAATTTGGATTGGCTGCGCTACTACCTGTAACTACTTTCATACAGACGGCCTGCATTTTTCTCACGCCCAGCCATGTTCTTCAGTATCACGCCTTTAACACAGCCTGCGCTTTCCTACTTGATGTTCAATCTTCGGCAGACAAAAGGCTAGCAACAACGCAAGACCGCCAGACACTACAGAACTCCGATGAAAAGCAGTATTCTAATTCTTATTTTGCGTAGTAAAAAATACAATAATATTGTATTGTTTTTGTACAGATAAGAGTCTAGACGTTTGCATTTTCGCTCGTTTCAAAGTAAATTGCGAAGTTATGCCTCCTGCGCATTTCCGCAAATTTTAAGTTAATAATGAGTCGTCATAGGAAGGAGTTACGCGGGGCCCCCAAAAGCGCAGGGCCCTAGGCCGTGGCCTATGCGTAAATCCGTCACTGCTTTTGGTCAGAGCTTGTGTTTGAGACTGCAGTTGGCGTGTGCTTTAGTTGTTCACAATTTCATCGACACGCCTTTGCTTGCAATTTTCGGGAATGAAAATGCGAAAAATACGTGAAATCCATCTCCTAGCAAAACATTTTGCTGTTTGATTCGACTGCGTCATTTTTGTGGAGACTTGTTATTGGACCATCTGTGGAAAAGAGAAAATGAAAAGGCATGGAGACAATGAACACCCAGAACACAGAAGCAAGTTGGTGTCATTCTTCAAACGGCGAACACGACAATTTGTTGAACGCCAGCGACAATTCCAGCAATTGACAGTGGCACTACCTGATTAAAATATCAAACTGTCATCACCAAACATTGCTCATGTCCTTACGTCAGCGTGGAAACCATTTACCCTGGCAGAAAGCGTTGTAAACCCTGCCTGGAGATAGCATAGGAAATTCATGGATCACCCTTCGCTAGAAATATTTTTTCAGTGGTGCAGCAATTATCGTACATCTTCATTGCATGGAATTATCGGACAAGACTACCTTTTGCAGTTCGGTCGCAGAATTGGGTCATCCATAAATTTCCCAAGCTTTAAAATATAGAAACTTTCTGCTGTAGCTCAAAGCGTAACTGCTGGTTGGCATCTTCATGGCAACAATCGCCCGGCCTAGTACATCGTTACGCTGTAGATTGCGCTTGGGTCACCGTGTCCTGAACAAGCGCACTTATCGTTTGTGCTCATGTGGTAGCAAAGAATCAGAAGAGGATCTACACCTTAACTGTACTCTTTACTCTGCACTCCGCGGTGACCTTGTACAATCTGTGAAATCGATTTTACTGAAAGAATATCTGCAAGATTATTTTTTTCGTCATTTCACTTGTAAGCTTTTGCTTGCAAATTTGTTGGGCTGAAGATGCGTCGATGACGCGAAATCGATTTCCTAGCAAAGAAATTTGCGATCAGATTCGGCTGCGTCATCCTCGTGGTGTCTTGATGCTGTATTGTCAAGACTATTATACGACCATTCAGGACTGTTGTAACCTCCGCTGTTTGGACATCCTTCACTTAAACTTAAATTCACAACTAATATATATAATGCTATTTCTGAATATGTTGAATGCACTAACCGCTTTACCTCGCCATAACACCTTGGTCTTCTCTATTATAGTAATTCCTTTATCATTCTGTAATTAATTCTTCATTTACATTTTTTCCTCGTATAATTTTGCCGTATGCTTGCAGTTTACCAATCCGTCTATTATATGCTTGCAATCTTTCGTTACCTGTTTGTCGTGAGTTGGTTCGCTCGACATGACGCGACGAAGACTATATTCAGGCTCCGGCCTGCCGCTTGCCGTTAAAAGAAACATGATTCAGGACAAGCCAGGGCAAGTATCAAAATATAGCAAATGAATTTCTAAAGAGCAATTAAAATTTTTCATTTGGAATCCAGAAATGAAGAAAAAGGCTTGGCAACTGTACCGCTTACTCAGATGACCGTGCACCCAGTTCATACTGTGTTCCGTGTGCCTTAATTTCCAAACATTTGTTCCACTGTTGTTACTTAGACAGGTTCTTAGAAATATAACTATTCTTTTTCAATAACATTTGCTTACTGTAACGCTATCAATCGGTGTTGAAAGGTTTTAGGAATGAGGATATGCGCAGTTTTACGCGAAATCGATTTCCTTTAAAAAATTTGCCGATCCATTCCTTACTTCAACCCACTGTGGAGAGTACTTACTTGCACACAGTGTGGTTACGATTTTGTGATATGTTTGTGATTTAGCTTCTTATGCACACAACATCACCTTGTTGTCATAGCAAAAGATTTGAAAAGTGACAGTAGCTTTTGAAAATGTGCAAATCAATTACATAATTACATCTCTTCTTTTTAGCAAATTTCAACAAGCTGATTGATACAAAAACGGCTTTGCTTCAGTAAGCGACATTTACTTTTGATTAATTAATCATTATTTTCAAGCATTTTGTAATGATTTTTTACTGACACCATCACAAGTATACTGCAGCAGTTCATTAGATTTTGCCCAAAAAGCCTGATGAAGGTTTATGAAAAACTAAACGTAACCTATAGTCAGGGGCGGATTTAAGAATCGCGGGGCCCTAGGCCATCTTAGTTTTGGGAGCCCCACGTAAGTGTTACCTATTTAGCCGTTTGTCTGAAAAGCGCGTTAGTATGCCGCTCTTATGTGTAGTTCCCCCTCAAAAATATATCTTTGGTTGTGACGACTTTGGTTCTACAATTGAGTTAGATCAACTATGTCGAACACAAATGACTTACTGAGCCAAATAATATATTGCTATCTTGACGAGGGCCGCACATTGAATGACATATTATTGAGAGGTCGCACATTGAATGGCTTACTTTGATCTTAGCAAACTAAATTTAACTTAAACCAATATATTGAAAGTTTCGAATCCTAGCTGCAATGGTAACAGACGCGATAAAGTGGCACTCAGACCTCCTGCATGGAAAATGTCAAGTTCAAGATCAGTGGTGTAGGGGGCGGGGGTGCAGGCGCAGCCGCAAAAGTTGTGATTTGTCAAAAATCCGGGAAAAGCCCCTGAAAAATTAAGGCAAATTTCCTGAAAATGTAGGCAAAGCGTCTAAATCTCTAGGCAAAGTTCAGGCAAAAATGGCGCCCAGCGTTGTTTGATTTCAAAAAATGGCGCCCAACCTTTGCAGAAAAACAAAGGAAGAACTTTTAATGGATGCCACACCAAATAAGGCGTTCATGATCTGCTTGGGAGAAAATTTGTAGGAAAAAGTTGCAAAACAACTTTTCGGGCAAGTTTGGGGAAATTCGGGCAAAAATACTTCGCACCCCCAAAATATGCTTCCTCCTACACCTATGTTCAAGATTATCAAAACAGGGACAGGTTGTCAGTATGCAGGATACTTCTACTACAGCGAAAACCTAAACTGGGAAGCACAAAACCTTCGACTGGGCCGCATGCGGCCCGCAGGTTGGACGCAGCTGCGTTAGATCTTCAACAGAAATTAAAGCCTTTCCTGCATTCTTCTGAAAAGAAAATGGCGTTGCGATCTTTTCTTGGAATTTATAGCTCTTTCGTGTAGTTCAGAAGTTCTCTTCGTTAAAGTTTCGCTATTTCTAGCGTTTTTATTAATACAGTGGAATTTGCCTAATGCGTCACCTCAAGGGGATAACGAAAAAGTGACGATTTAGGCGAAGTGACGAATTGTGCAAACAGGTGAAAACTCTATTATAGAAGCGCGTGTACTTCATCATAGTAACTCGTATACCTAGTGCTCTTATTTGCAGCAAAATACAAGTTTATGACGTTATGGTTGAATGTAACAATTAATTCCTCTACTCCGTCTGGACTCCTACATTTAATCTAGTACCTTTAAATCTTTAACAAACTGCAAAGACTTCCCGCGTTCTCTCAATGGGGAGTCGGGTCGCGCTTCGCACATCGTGCATAAATTCCATAAACAAATTGCGAGGTGCAACAATTCTCAGACAAACATCCTCAAGTTGTTTCAATTCCCACACGTACTAGTTGCTTAGACATCAAAAGCGAAACTCCAAATGACGTATTAGCCGAACAAAACCCTTCTAAGGGACAGAAAGAGGTGACGAATTGAGCAAACTGACTACAGTAATTAGACGATGGCGAACTAGGTGAACAGAAATGTACACAAAACATAGGAATTCTGCCGGGACCCACGAAAAAGTGACGAATTTAGCGAACTGACGAATTAAACGATGACGACTTAGACAAGTTCTATTGTACATACATTTTCGTGTTGCCGCCCTCGAAAATATTGTCTGGCTGTCGTGGGAGCAGTGACTTAAATGACAGCTACGGCCGTCGCTTCCTGTCCCTGTATTCCTGACGAAGTATTCTGTGCTTGGTCGGGATGCAGAAATAAACTGAACTGAACTGTCGATCTGATTATTATCTGTACGAAAACTCCTTCTTCATAGCTATAATAACCACATATTTTATGAACCAAACAAGCACAATCAATTCTGTGGACACAGGGCTTACTTGTACCGTTTTGAACTTGTCATCTGTCCAAGCAATACAACATATAGTGTTTTAATCCTCAATCTATGCCAAAGGCCAATCAGAGGCGTAACGAAGGGGGGCAAGGGGAGCGCAACTCACCGGGCACCAAATCACTATGGGGGCGCCAAATCACTATGAGGGCGCCGAATGACTGCCGGGGGCGCCGAAAGTCCCAACAATGTCACAAGTACTTTCTTCAATACAGTACATTTTCTTCCGAAAGACCTCAGGTTCGAACCTGGGGGCGCCAAACTTGCTTCTTGCCCCGGGCGCCATCTAACCTCGTTACGCCCCTGAGGCCGATGGATGGTAAATAGCATGAAGACAAGTTTTGCACAGCAGCAAAGTATTGTCGCAAACCCTCAGTTAACCACATGAAGTAAGCCCAATGTAGACACGTTATTCCAAGTAAAGCTTAGGAGAAACTGTTCTAGCTGATTTAACTAACACATAGAGTTTCAACAAGCAATTTCTATTTGCGGGAAATCTTGTAAAAACAACCAAACGGAAATCCAATACCGACAATATTGCTTTTCATCGGAGTTTTGCAGTGTCTGGCGGTCTTGCGTTGTTGCGATCTTTTTGTCAATGGAAAACTGAACATCAATTAAGTATACCGTTTTTTTCTTTTTCATTCTTTTTCTGTAACCGCTTTCATACAGACGGCCTGCATCTCTCTCACGCCCAGATGCACAATATTGCCGTGTTGTTACTGTACTGATAAGGGTCTAGAGTAGACATTTGCATTTCCACGTTTCAAGATTAATTGTGAAGTTATGCCTCTGCGCAATTTCGCAAATTTTTAGCTAATATTGAGTCGTTAAAGGAAAGAGTTGCGCGGGGGCCCCAAAAGCGCGGGGCACTAGGCCATAGCCTATTTGGCCTATGCGTAAATCCGTCACTGCCTATAGTTACTAATATTGAACAGATTCAAACATGCTTTTAAGTTTTTAACACCCGCTTTTACTGTATTTAAGAGGTTTAAGGAAAGGGGGCAATGATCACTATTCCTCTGGTTGGGAAAAATGATGTGTAGCAAAATGTTACTCTACGAGTAACAAAGTGTTACTCAAAAAGCACTTCCTTACAATACACCTTTATTGCTGCATATGCATAATTAAATTGATAACTTACCTGTAAGAGCAGTTCCATAAAAAATGAGTATACTGCGAAACCTTATCCCTCTGAAATCTTGATCCCCTCCGTTATAACTAGCTGCAAGTGACAAAAATACCTGTGAAGCCAGCATAACTACCTGAGATTGCTGTGAACCGAGAGGTATTTCAAATCCTCTTAGGGCTACTGCCCCCGCGACCCTCCCCAGGTGAAAAGCGGGTGTGAAAATGAATGAATGAGCAAATTGCCACACAGTCTTGTCAGCAAATACAATAACGCACCACCACAAAAGGGAGTAGGCTATAGCAAAGAATATACAAAACACGCAAGATAATATCAGAACCGTCGCCTGCGGTTATGCGGAGGGCTTTGCGTTTGCGCGGGGGGGGTTTGACATTGTAAAAATTGACAAAAACTCCGCTGATTCATAGTGTTTCACGTTCTAATTTGGGGAGACTTGGAGCTTTGTTTGGGGGGACTAAGCCCGCCAAAGACGCCTCGTGGCGACGGGAGTGGCTAATATAGGTCTGACACCTGACTGTTTTAGGTAGGAACTAATGTCTGCCTCATCTTCCCCAATGTACTTGATTCCTCAAGACAGGAATTGGTGTTGCTTCCCAAACAAACTACACGGCAACACAAGTTTAAAAAAAAACATGGAAACCACCTGGCGGCGTCTAAGCAACCCCATTTAATTTTGGTTTTGAAAATCCCAAAACCGAATCTACTTTTCACCATCTGCAGGAGTAAAAAAACGTAAGTGCAGGGGTGGATCCAGGGAAGCATTGGGGCGATTTCTCCCTCTAAAACCTACAAAAATAACTTTATTCACCATGATTTTGTACAATTCAGAAAATAACATTCGCGATTAAAGGCCATTTTGTCGTCCATTGTTTTGTCATAGCAGTGTTGAGAATTATACTTCACCTCTCTTACAGCAGCGACGCCGTTATGAGACCTGGCTACCGAATATTATTGAAATCGCCACCACCCTAAAATTACTGGCTGGATCCGCCCCTGCGTCCGTACGTAGCGCGAATAGCAGCCGATCAGACTTGGACAACCAAATAATTCTAGTTTTCTAATTCATTGAATTAGAGCGAAATGACGGTAATTGTAATTCTAGTCTAATTTGCAAAAAGCTTCAGTACTCTAATTCTAGTTCTAATCTCATTTCCGGATTTGCTAAAAATGCTAATTTGTCCAACGGTAATTTTAAAGATGGAACAAGAATACACCCTCGTGCAAGGAAAAAGCAACAAAATGGTGACAAGTGCCACGCTGCCATCCTATCACTTAAGCAGTGAAAACAGTTAAAGCTCGATCAATATCTTTTCACATTCACAGCTGCAGTACAAACTATGTGGCCTTTAATGATTATTACGTCACTTTGCCTGTCCACTCACACGCAGAAGTCACTATAGACATCAGTAGGGCAACCAAAAGTCAATAAAATCAAAATTTTTCTGCCGTTTCTGAAGTTTATGAAACGTCCACAAACCAAATTTCACGCTTATACCATAAGGGAATCCCAAGTTATTAGGTAAAAAAGTTAAAAAATAGGGAATTGAGATTGTTGATATATAGCAATAATTTATTGATAATTGCCAATTTGTGGTCACATCTTTGCCAGATTTTTTACATTTTTAGCGGGAAAGAGGATGTCAGACAATTCATAAGTGGTATGATAATGCAAAGTTTTCAATTTGTTGCTTACTATTGTTTGTGTCGGTTGTTTTAAGTTAAAAATTAGATTGATACTGGTAACACTGATAATGAGTTCAGCAACAAGTGCGCCAGGGGGCATTTGCCCCCCCCTGGAAATTTGGACTAAGAACCAAAATTTTAATCTAGAAGGCCTGAATTCAGATGATTAATTCCGATGAATTGATTTAATGCTTGCATTGACAGTTTATTTGCCGGTATGACACACTGCGCAAGAGCCAGGTTCACTGTACTGGTGTCATGCAGTGATGAGCTTGCAGTTCACTCGTGTCCGCTCTTTTTCTGCAGAGGCAGGTTGTTGCGAAACTGGCAAGCGGATTGTTTTATCGTTGATCTTTATTGCGTAACGATAATATGGCAACAAATCTTCAAAGGTTCAGTTCAAGTTACGGTAGTTACTAGCTAGTAGACACTTCGCCGCATGTGACTGTTGAACGCAGACATCTTGGCAGATAGTGCAGCGAGACGGTTACTGCTGACAGCCGAAAGGCACGTAATTTTATACTGTGTGATAAAAAGCATAGGTAAATCTGCAGCAATGCTTCCACAAGTTTGAAAAATCCTTCCTTGATGTGAGACTGTGATTGCGAATGATGTCCCTTAACTGAGTACATAGCTTAATCTAGCGTGGTCCAACTACTTTTGACCTTCGAGCCATTGCACAAAAACGTGACAACTTGAGGGCCACTTCCAATAAAATGATCTATAAAACAACATATTTACAACATTCAAAACTAAAAAGGGATTTTAAGTGAGTGCGTCATTGAAATTGCTATACATTAGCAACTAGCAATTTCTTACAAATCTCTATTAGTGGGATGCTTGTAGTCTGAGACTTCTCTGACATATCAATCCTATCCTTTATCAATACCAGTGTTAGTGGTAGCAGTCGTAGACTATCGTCCATGTCTGTTTTGTCTGTCATTCGATTTTCGATTTCACTTGCTTGACAGGATAGAAAATTTGTTCTGCCGCACATGTGTGCTTCCAAAAATCGAGTGCATTTTTATCGCGAAAGCTTGCAATTTAGGAAATCTATTTTTGCTGACTAATTTCCAGAAGCTCTCTATAGTTTGCAGGAATGGGCAATTAATTTGGTTAGGGGCCACTTTGAGAAGGTCGCGGTTCGCGGATAGATAGTCGGATTTATTTGCAGGTGCTTGAAAAGCAGAAATATGCTCAAACGCAACAGTGCTCTGCTTTTTCCACACACAGCCATTGCATAGTACTTGTTTCAGCAAAAACTCAAATGGTAGATTACGTACATCACGTCGCCACAAGCTTGTGTCAAGTCAATGCAGAGTTTCGTTGCCATGCAACCTTCACGCAAGAACGAATACACTGTGCCACGCAGAGCAAGTTGTGCTCGAACAGGGTTGCCAGATTGACTCTTTTGGAGCCAAAAACCAGAAATTTGGCTCTTTTGAGAAGCAGTTGGCTCAAAAATTTTTATTTGGCTATTTGGCTACTTTTTGGCTCTTTTGCAACTTTTTCGTTCCACAAATTTTTCATGGAGAAGAGTTGCGAGTAGTGCGTGTAGCTTGTTCCCGCCACCATAAAATGAGAAGTGGGACACCATACAGTTGTGTAATGCTTAATGAGCACCCTAATGTCTCTAAAAAGAGATAGAGAAGATGTGCAAGTGGAACGCGCAGCTTGTCTCATGCAGTGCCCATTGAATCTGTTCCTGCTGTACACTGCATTGTTTTAAATTTCAATGTTTGAACCAGACACGAAGTCCACACAGCACAAGCACACAATGTCTCCACAGCGCAGATTGATAATAACAGATACAGAGTTTTGTAATGGCGTTGGGGTAGGACCACAAGATTACAGACACTTTCTGTAATCACAGTTGTTCGCTAACTCGTAGCACTTGGTATAACACTACACCTGAGTAGTGTACTCCAAGAGTAGGGTTACGAATTTTGTTTTTTTGAAGATTTTGAGATTTGGCTGTTGTCACACTGGGATTTTCACAGATTTTGAAATTCTGGATGTTTTTCAACGCACTGGGCTTTTTTTTATCGAAAAAAAACAGACAAAATTTGGATTTTTTCTGTCAGAAAACTTGACCCAGAAAATGCATATGAGCCGCATATTGACATTCATTACAAATCTTTGCTCTTCTGACGAGGGTCTGTAACCATTAAGGTTACGAACTTCCACCCGCCCGTGAAGACTTCGGTTCCAAATTCCTGTCTGAAACTTAACTCAATTTTATACAAACGCCAAAGCAGGGAAGCCAATGAAGGTAGTGTGCACTGTGCAGATATTGAGGGAATAGATGTAAAGCCGGGGTCTGCAAATTATTTTGGCTGTCGAACCCTTGGTAAAATCCCAGATATCTCACCGAGCCCCGAACGAGTTGAACTTCTCAGCTCCCACTACCCCACAAATACGGGGGCATTTGTGTTAACACCAACTACTGATATTACACCTATCTAACTGTAATTGATAGGCAATGAGCAAGAAACATTATTATTAATACAAGCACAAAAGGAAAATGGCAAATGTTTCGTTGAAGTTTGAGACCCCATCAATGAGAAGGGTGTTTCCTGTGAGAAACAGCAAGAGCATTTTTATCTAGCTGGAGATTGGTGTGTTTAGTAGCAAGTCGCCACGCTCTTCCGAGTTCAATCGGTTCTTCTGCTTTAGGAATGCATCTGCATGACTAACACCAGATTCAAGCATGTAGGAAATTGAGAATGCAAGTGAAAACGGCTCAACAGCTGCACAAAATTTCGGGTATTTAACAGCGGTATTTACATGGCACCGTCACGCAGGTTTTGCGTCTAAACAGTGATTGAGCTTCAAGATCCACACGCATATCAATGAGTTCATCTTGCAACTGCGAATTAATCCTGCATTTTGCACATTAAAATCAAATAGCGTAACAATCCAATCCGGCACAACCACCCTCGTTAGGTCCTCACATGAGCACCTTCAAAGTCTTCACTTAAATTTTTAAGGTGCTTTGCATGCATCTGCAAATCACTGTCAACAATGCTTCTATCTTTTTCCAATTTAAGCAAGTTGGAGAAATAATTAAAATTATTGCGTTCCAATTTTAAATAGATTTAATTTGGTTTAAAATCCCGTTAGGATTGTTCGAGCTTGAATAACATCCATTTCGTTCATGCCGCACTGTGTCATGTCAGGTTTGCCAAACTTATGATTTAGTCGGTGACAGAATGGGATCCACAAATGGTGTGCCATCAGAAAAAGTTTGGGAACCAATGTTGTATGGTTTCTTCTGTTTAGGTTGTAAAGATTGAGATTTGCTGTGTTTTTCTCATGTAGTGCTTGTACTAGCCAACCCAGTGTAAAAGTTTTTCATTTTGAAAAAGTTATGAAAAATAATGTAGCTTTAAAAATTTTCTATTTACATTACTGCTGTAAACTCCCCAGCAGAAAGCCAGGGAATAAATAAGACAAATGGACATTATCACCTGTACACGCCGCGTAGATTTAGTATAAAGTGAAGTATGTGTTGTGTTTGTTATCTGCTTCGACAAAGAAATGTTCGATTGCTAACAGTAATACTAAATGTTGTGATTACACCATCATGGGCATAGCCAAGGGGGCACTTGGGCCCAGAACCGTCGCCAGAAAGTGGTTAATAGGGGGGGCTTTATGTTTGTGCGGGGGGCTTTACATTCGTGCAGGGGGCTTGACATTCAAATTTGACAAAAATTCCACTAATTTATAGTGTTTCGTATTTCAATGGCCATGGTCACCATAGCTCATTTTCATACTTTGCCACCAGCCATTTTGACAACTTTGCACAAAGGTCATACTACAATTGAGTGAACATAGTGACGTCATCGTCGAAACGAAAACAGTGTTTGGCTACTTATCTGTCATTTTGGCTCCATTCGGAATATTGTTTGGCTACTTTGGGTGAAAATAATCTGGCAACCCTGTGCTCGAATGGAAACAAGTCTCTCTTCGTGTGCGTGCTGAATCGTGCCGAGCCGTGCCCCAGTGGAAATCAGCCTTAAGTCACGTAGTTTTATACGGTGTGAAAAGAAGCATGAGCGAAAAAGAAGCATTGTTGCCAACGAAGGGCATTTTGGGACTGTTGCCGTAACATGGGTCATTTTCTTTGTGGTGTTGAAAGGCTAAAGCGTTTTGTGAACGTCCATTTGCATTGCATCGTCAGCAACCTGAAAAGGATAAGCAAAATTTNGACTTTGTCCTCCNTGGAAAAATTTCTGCGGACGCCCGTGCTGATACCAATGCTTTACCTAAGCCTGATACGAAGGCTTTACCTAAGCCTGATACTAGGCTTTACCTAAGCCTGATACTAGCTGCTGTTACCTAAGTCTCAGAGATGCATTCGCGACGTTCGCGTACTCGTGCGTTTCCAGTATTAATGATGCTTGCACCACTACAACTGCCTTCTGTTTATCATAATCCCTCCTTTGACGGATGTGCACGTGATGCTGAAGAAAATCGAATGCGAAAGAAGAATTTGGTCGACCAAACGTAGCCAAGGAAAGACTGAGCGTCCTCTATATCTTTCGATAAAGTAAAAAAATAAAAAATGTAAGCCGCCCTTGATTGTAAGTCGCATAAAATGATGAAAAACTTTATAAGCCGCGGCTTACAAATCGAATAAATATGGTGCTCAACTGCACATACAAATAGCTGCGAGAAGAGATTTTATGATATAAACACTACAGTGTATTCTTACCAAGAAAAAAATGTTTCCACAGGCTAGAGAGTGACTCGGCAAGAAACAACATTCACCCGAACAATAAGCAGATACCAGAGATTACAAATAAAAACACCGTAAAGATAACATGTCAATATGGCCAGCCAGTCTGAGTGTGAAAGATGCTTCGAAGCTTATGTCGTGATTTTCACCTACATTTTCAGGTGCTCTGGTTAACGCCACAGTTTTAACGTTGCTGCTTAAAAGCCTTGCCGGAAAAAAAAACGTTTCAGTCGCGGCGTTTCAGCTAATACTGCCACATTCTTGAGATTTTTCTCCTGAGAAACTTCGCCATTTTTAGCTGCTGATGATGGCATTACAGATTTCCGCATCGCGTTAGCTAAACACTGCAATGCCGCTTTCTGCTCTTTCGTTCTACAAATCGACTGATCAAAAACCTTTTCTGACGGAACACGCAATAACATTGGTTTAATAAGTGTTTCCCAATCTTTTTTTGGCTAGCGCCCCTTTTTCTGACAAACAAATGTCTATCGCCCCCTACCATACCTAGCAAACATATCAACACAATTTTTTCGTATTGTATATTTGGGATGTTTGAAAACGATTAAAATAAGAATGAGCGCAAAGATGCATTTCACTATGAAACTTAATTTAGTAAATTAACTCATTTAGAAGTGCGAAACTGTTGGAGTTAATGATTTGGAAACTGTCAGAGTTAATGAAGGGCTCGATTTCGTGTGAACAGCATTAAACTTGAACAAGAAGGTGAAGATTCCTGATTTGGTTTTAATGAGGTTAACACCATTCCCCTGCAATTGCAAATCAACTTCATTGAACTTCGTGAAAATATCTGTGGCCTGTGACAGCCAAGGTACTGTATCTATGAGTACGACACCCTTTGACAGTCACCTTCTGTGTGCAGCAAAAGGCGTACAAACGCTCTTCATCATTATCCGAACACACCACATTGCCTAAACTTAGCAGAACACTTCTCAACCCTTTGGTGTCCTTTGATCAATCAATCCATTAATACTCTGCCACATTTTTAGTAGCCTGAATTTTGAGTTCGGAGCAGTGCAGGACTGAAATTAATCTGCATATTTTAAAAGCTTTTGAACTTAGCTGTGACACTTGCAGTCGTCCACTGACTCTACCATCTCTCCCTGGATTTCCTTGGCGCTGCCCAAGTTAAGTGCGTTCTGAAACACACTTATGATTTCCAGAATCTTTTCGATTCCCTTTAGGTAACTTATTCTTGTTGGCACCGAACACTATCTGTAAAAAAACATACATTGCCTTTCTACTTTCGAATTGAACTCGTACAAGGTTATTATTATATTTGTGATCATGAAACCACTCCGTCCAAAATTAGCTCACGCTTTTGGTTACAGGCTGAGTCTAAGTGCAAG
>JGI24158J21664_10007082_pt1 | contig 14854 bp, 7 predicted proteins | sample Ectturendosymbi3_FD_21664 | JGI IMG/M metagenome (IMG submission 21664) | reverse complement strand
TGTATATGATTGTGGAGAAAAAAAATTAAATTTATTCATTTTTCGCCTACGAAAATTGAAAAGTTTTTAAGGAATTTTTCAACTATTTCGGTTAATTTTCTCTTAGAAAGTCAGAAACTTATCAAAAAAGTGTTTGTTGTTGTTTCCATTACGTGTCCAGTGTTACAGTAGTAACTGACAGTTGAAAAAATGACATGATGTGTCATTTGCTTCTGCGTTTGGCAAAACTAAGACGACACTTTGAAAATATTTCCCTCTGGATGGAGTATAGCTCTGTTGTTCTGGTATTTTGCAGTCGATTATCGGTTGGTTTGCTCATCCTATTTTCAAGAACGGGGATTACCCTGAGGTGGTCAAAAAGCAAGTTGCTGCCAAAAGTGAGTTGCAAGGTAAGTGAAAGTTACAGTACTTTGTCCTCTAAACATCACTGCAGCCTTTTCTCATGTCTCAGCGCATTAATTTCTCCTGGGCTTATAGGTCTGCTATGAATTTGCTGCAAATCAGTTGCCACCTAACGCTGCGAGGCCACTGACAACAAATTGGGTTGAGCGCAATGCGTGTGAAGGAATAACTTTTTTTAATTAATTTTACATCAAGTTTTATTGCAGTTTTTCAGCTACACTTCGAAAAGCGTGCCTTTAGTCTATGACTTTAAACGCAAGCGGCGTTTTCATAAAATATGAACTCCATTGTAAGCTGTGTTTGGTTGTGTCTGCACCACCCTAGCAAATATCTGCCAAGAAGTTTTCAAATGAAACGTTGGTTTTAATTTCATCGTATTATTACTTCTGGAAAATCCACCATTTGGAATTAGCAGATAGCTTTTGTTTTTGATTGAAATACCTGTTGTAGGTAATGAATTTCAATACAACGTGCGAAGGTACACCTTGAAGTAGGTTATAATTCATGAAGCGAGTGCATCAGTTAGAATTCTTTCTTTGGATTTCGTTTTTTCAAAAGTAAACTTTGCTGCTTTGCTTGATGTTCCGAATTTGACCATAGAAAATACTTCATTTTGTAGGTGCAGTTTTATGAATATGTTGTTGCATGAAACGCACACCACATTCCTCATTTGGGAAAATGGGGACGCTGCATAAACTCAAAAATAATTCTTGCGCATTTTGATATGCTCCTCAGGTCTTCAAAAATCACGCCTGCCATCATTTACAGAATCGGAAAAGACAGAAATTGCTGGGACATATGATTTCTTTGCACTGAATGGTTACACATCTCGCTACGTGTCTTATCGACTGAAATCAATTAAGTTGTCTAGCTATGAAAATGACCGTGACACGTTTGAGGTAAAAATGCATTTTTCGCGTAAAGGTACTCTTAGATTTAGTTTTCTTTCATATTGGTCTCAAAATATGCATTTACGTTATTGCAAAGATTCTCAGAACTTCTCATTTTCTGTTTTTTGGTAAACTTTAATGATCCCCTTCTGAAAGTGCTGTGTAGCATTATTTCCTTACAGCGTTACTACTTTTACTTACAAATCTAAGTCTTATTTGGGATTTACATCAAACCATAAATCTAACTTAATACTTGATACCGATTTTTTTATAAATAAAATCAGGGAAATACAAGAAACTGCAGGACTGTGTTGCGAAATTGCGTTTTAACCTCTTTTTGCAAAGGAGCCCATAACGGGCGCTGTACAAGGCTTTCCCGATTGGCTGCAAATTGTTCCGTGGGGAATGCGAAGACTTCTTAATTGGGTGGACAGAGAATATGGCCACCCACCCGTGTACATCACTGAAAATGGAGTCGGAACACAGAACCGTGATGTGGACGACCAGACCAGAGTGCTCTTCTTCAAGGCTTACATCAACGAAGCTTTGAAAGGTTTGTTTTTACAAAGTACAGTGCAATCCGCTCAAAAGTAAATCTTGCCCCTTGAAGCTCTCTGAAAGTGTGTTGCTGTAAACTCAGCATTTGTCACATCGAAGACATTTTTTGTGCTGAACTGAAAGTGATCACCATTGCCGAAAAAGCTTTTAACCAACAAATATTTAAGGAGGATTTTTTGATGACTTTGTTTTTCAGTGTAGAAAAAAATTTTCAATTCATAATTACAGCATTGTTCTCTAATAAGGTGTTTGTACGCAGAAATTTTCACTACAACAAAATGAATTTCGCTAAGTGTTTTTTGTACAGTTGTTGTTCAAGACCAAAGTATAATATAACTCCACATCACCTGTGAGTGTGCTTTCCTGAAAAAAAGAACAGGTGTTTGAGTTACTTTTCCAATCAGGGCTATATTTGCGCCAACTAGAGCCTTTTCAATGTTTCAATCTTTTGAATTCAGTGTTTGTTTGAGACGAGTTAGGGGCATAGAACCTATTTACTATTACGAGCCGCATAAATTGTAGAATATCAGTGGCGGGCCGCAAAACTGTTTCATTTTATCTTAAAATTCTGCCGTTATCTTCCTACGTAAAATAATGAGAGAAGACTATGAGGAGTGAAAGAGATCTCTTGACGTACCATTTTAAAAGCTGCATATTTGTTGCAAGTTTTCGAAAAATCAGCGGAATGGACTCTGGTTTCATGACTTTGCGATGATTCAGACTTATACCTATCTGTGTTCAAGAAACCTGTCTCCACAATGGCGACGAAATCAAATTTGTCAGCAAGTTTTGTTAATAGGAATTTTCTTATAAAAATTTGTTGGTAGGTTCGACTGCGTCGCCATTGTGGAGATTAGTCACTCTCTTGACTTACTGTGTAAGACTCTGCAACGTTACTTTCATCGGTTTATCTTGGAGTTTCGTTTTGACACGATGTTCTGTTTCCACTTGTGTAACGACATTCCTAACTCAATCCAAATCGAATGGTCACGAAGGTCTTGGACCCGACCTGATCCAGGATAAATCTTTGCGTTGCAGCTCAAACACTGGACGGCGTTGACTTACGTGGGTACACTGCATGGTCTTTGTTGGATAACTTTGAGTGGGCCTCAGGATACGCCGCGAGATTTGGATTGTTTGAGGTGGATTTTGATAACCCTCTTCGTCCAAGAACCCCCAAACGGTCCTCCATCTTCTACAAGTAAGTATTGGTAAAGATATACCCCTTTGAAGCAGTTAACCAGGAAATAAATCTTTGCAAGTGTGCTTCTGTTCATTTTGGAAGCTTACGTATGAAAGTTGGCGTCATGTTAAACCTTGGTTTGCAACTCACTAGGCAGTTCAAAGTGTGTGGCAGAAATCAGCGCATAAACTTAAAGTGAACGTAATCGTACTTATCGAACACCCTACAAAACGTTAATATTGTGTGCTATATTATTCCTACATTTGTTGATCGTAGACGCAGCAATGAGAGAGGTTAGCAAAATTAAAGCTAGTTTTTGTTTAACTATGAAAACACTGCAAACGTTTTCAAGAAGGTTTATCCATTGAAATTGCAGTCAAGTGATTCGCGACAACGGCTTCCCTGAACTTGAACGCGACGAAAGAATAAGCGGCGACTTTCCTGAAAACTTCACTTGGGCTGTGGCAACCGCGTCCTACCAGGCTTGTTTTTTGTATTTTCCTCTTTCTGTCTAGCAAAGGGCGTCACACAGTAACCTTGCAAAGTATATTTTTAAACAAGAAAATAGTTAAACGCACAGGTTAAACGCACATCGCGTTTTTTTCGTTTATGGCTAGAAAATTTTGCAATATTTGTCGGAAAAGAAAATGACGCTGGCAACGAAACTTGCCATGTCATCGCACAAGGTTTGTACTTTCATTTAGGACAAAAAACAAATTACGATGAACTAAAGTATCCATTGTTGCTTGTGTAATAAAAACTATCAAATCAAAATTTTGGATGCACTATCAAAATGTGTTCTTAAACATCGTTTATATTAGCGTATCACTTTCCATTGATTACATCTTCGTTTGTTAACTGTACTCATACGGAAGATTACAAGCAAATGTACCAAAACGTACCAAAAAAATTACTTTAAATTCTGTTGGAGTCCTAACAAAACATGATTTCGTACTTCTGATCCCTCAATACATTTCTGTACTCATACGTTTATTAGTACAAATAATTGTTAAGTGGTTTTAACGTAGCAATATCATCACTAGATAAATACTTCTTCAGACTTTAGGGAACTTAAAAGTTTTGAAGAGATCGGATGTGTGATCGTACACTTTGCAAGCGACCCATAAAAAATAGTTTTTGTGGAGATGCACACTTGCCCAAGTCATGTTGCATCCATTTGATGTACGTCTGAAGCTATCGAGAATGACAAGTCTCTACACACAATATGCAGTAATATCTAATAAACCTATTCTTGATTTGTTAACCATATCCCCAACAGTCTAACAGTGTTTGTTTTAAATAAAAAGTATGGTGATGTTGCACATTGCAAGCATAAGTATAAAGTAGCAATAACAACATTAAGCAAAAATTATGCTTTTGCAGATTGAAGGAGCCTGGAACAGCGATGGAAAAGGTATCGGCATTTGGGACACCACCGCACATACTCCTGGTCGGATCCTGGTAAATACAAAAAAATGTCAACGCTTATTATATCGGTGCTTTCCACCAAATCTGTCTTTAGAAGCTCATTTCGTAAAATACGATTGTAAGATAAAAAATTCCAGCTATCTTTGAAAGCTTGTGGGAAAAAACTGTATTTTAGGTTTTCTTTAGTTTGCCTGAAAAATAACGTCTTTGGTAAAACACTTCTCATTTCTTTCACCTCAAAAACTGTTGTGAATGACGACCCGTATGTGTAATCTCATGTAAAGAAGGTGAGCGATTTTGGTGATGAGCGAATGAAAAATTCGATAAAAGAAGACAGAAAATGAAATCGGAAAGGTGACATTAAATCCTATTCGTTTTAAAATTCGCACACGTCAATCATGTACAGGGAGTCTCATTTCTAAATTTTCTCGTATTTTTTTTTCAGAGAGATATGAAAATCGTTCAAGAATCTCTTCTATTTTTGTGTTTGCGAAAGTTTTAAAAACTGTTTACCCTGTAGTTTGTGAAAAGCAGTAATTAGTCCAAGATTTGAAAAATGAACTAGCACAATGCGTTTGGTTATGCCGCACATAAACGAACTAGGATCAAAATCAGTGGCCCAATTTAATTGCTTCACCGGAAATTTTGTTTCAAAGGATGGAAGACAGGTGACGTAGCATGCGACAGCTACAATAAGGTCGATGTTGATATTCAACTTCTCAAGAATCTTGGCGTGACTCAGTACAGGTATAGTATTGTCACACGACTGTCCGCTGTTTATGCGTTTTCGCTGCATTTGTATTGCCTAATGTTATCTTACCCTGTAAAAATTATAACTTATTATTGATGCTCAATGCGAGAATTACCACACGGTCTCATAAATTTGAATTTATAATTTCTTTATAAAATTGACATTGCCCTCCAGATTCAGCCTATCATGGCCCAGACTCATACCAACTGGCAATGTTTCCGATGGACCGAATGCGGCTGGCTTCGAATATTATAACAGACTGATCGATGGCTTGATTAATGAGGATATAGAGCCAATGGTTACTATCTATCACTGGGATTTGCCGCAAGTGCATCAGGCAAGTTTCCTTGATTCCATTTTGCTGAAAAGATGTGATGCTAAACATTTTATTAGCTGTAAAACAGGTTCTACGTTGTTCTTTTTTCATGAATTAAACTTATTTTGTAGTTCTAACGCATTCACGGGCATTCAAAAACTCCTGGGCTTTTGGTAAGATGTACTTTATTGATTTGAACAAAATTCCGCTTAAAAAGAAGTAATAATGCTTATGCTAATATCTTCAAGGCAGACAGTGTTCGCGCAGTTGCACAATCAGATTTCACACAAGACTAGCTGTCTTGTAGATGCATTTGGTATAAGTTTCCACAATTCTCTGATTCTAGTAATAGGGTTTTGAAATTGGTGAAGACGAAATTTCCCAGAATAACTAAGTCTCTATCAGGTTTCTGTGAACACATCTCGGAATAAAATGGTGTTGTCACAGTAGTTTTAATGAAAAGTACGTTTCACAAAACCACCCTGCACAACCATTATTCTTCTTGCATTTGCAGCAGCGAAGGCTCGAACTATCTTTAACTTTCTAGAGTTTTTGAATGTTGCATTTGTTTTAAAATTATGATGTTTGTGATAGAAGGTAAAAGTTCCTGCGTATACGCTTTATAAAACTTATGTTGACGTTTAGAAACATAGCCAATATGCAGTGTAGGAAAAAAAAAAATGTTTTTTATTGTTGTCATTCAAAATCCAGACATCAGAGAACAACTTTTTTTCTGCAACATAAATGTTTCTGGATAAAANTATTCAGGCTAATTTTTTCAATTTCGCAAAGATTCGGGTTCTTTAATCAAAACGCCTCTTCAGATTTGTTGCAGCTTTTCCCTTAAAAAAACTTTTTCATTGTTTTCAGGTTTTCTTCTGTAAGTGCGATTTGTTGCTGAAAACGTTGAAGCATTTGTTGCTGATGACAAATCGGAAACGCAGCTTTGGTTAAAAAAATTATTTGCACTTTAACGATAGCTCGCAGTCGCTGGCGATTCCGATTATTGTTTTGAACAGATTAGCGAACATAACCACACGATAAAACTTTACAGTGAGAATTGCAGCGTCGAATAGAATTGCTTTTGCATTTAAAGTTGTTTAAGTGTTAATGTTTCAGGTTGTAGCAGTACAGACCAGCACTTTGAAAAATTTTTGCACATTATTCAAGGGACCTTTGTTCAAAACTATTGCTGTTTGTAACTAAACGTATGTTTCTCAGACGAATTTCGGAGGCTGGACAGGCACAGAGATCATCGACTTATACGTGGAATACGCCGATGCGTGCTTCGCAGCTTTCGGAGACAGAGTCAAAAAGTGGATCACTTTCAACGAACCGTGGACGTTTACAGTGCTCGGTTACAGCGACGGGATCTTGGCACCAAATGTCAAGGACCCCGGAAGAGCGGAATATCAGGCCGCGCACAATCTTATCAGAGCTCACGCTAAGGCCTACAGGTTATTTCGTGTTAAACGTATTTGTGGGTTGCTGCTTATTGTTGCAACTGTGGAGATTTTCCTTTCATTTTTTGTTATTACGACTATCGAAAAATTGCACACTTTTTTATTGCTGAACTGTGAGTTCCACTTTTGTTGGCATATTTAACATTAATGAAGCTTATTTTAGCAAAAAAGCATCGATAGGTTCCGTGCTATTTTTAAATAGCTTCTGAATCGCTTACCCGGTTGAACAAAAATATTTGTCGCAAATGCTTGCAGTGATTTTCTGTAGCCAGCAAGATAAACTTGATTCACTTCGATTGCAATTCTGACTTCCATCTTTTACGTGCTGTTTTCTTGCAGGTTGTATCACTCGAAATATTTTCCAAGTCAAGGCGGGGAAGTTGGTATAACAAGCAGCACTGACTGGTTCGAACCGCGAAACCCATACAGGGAAGTAGATTATGACGCCAGCGTGAGAACAATGCAGTTCCACTTGGGGTGGTTCATGCATCCGATTTTGGTGAACGGTGATTACCCTGAAGTTATGAAGGTATGCATGCTTACCATTAAACTATTTTATTTTTTTCCGTCAAAGTTAGGTCAGGAGCATGCATCCTTTCGTAAAAACATCACTAATGCAAGAGGAAACGAAAGTCCTCATGAAATCGCTTTCATGTAGGCTGCGTGCACTGTGCACCTACTCTTTTCGCAAAGGATTTTAGGTAATTTTGGTACTGTTTTGAGAACGGTGTAGTCGGCAGCACCAAATATCCAACGCCTTATCGGCAAATTTCTCTTTCTTCGCTGAGCATGCTGAAGGCAAAGATAAAACTCTTCTTTATAGCTGGAGCACGGGAACCAATGTTAACAAGCAATCGATACTACAAGTAATCGATACTTTTTTGTGTTGACAAGCAATCGATACTTTTTGTGTCACTCTGTAACTGTTATTTAGACGTACATTGACAAGCGTAGCACCGAACAAGGGGAGGATTCCAGCCGCTTACCTGCGTTCAGTGATGATGAGAAGGCTGAAATTAAAGGAACGGCCGATTTTTTCGGACTGAACCACTACACTACATCCCTCGCCCAGGATTACTTCAGCCCAGATGAGATCGCCACCGTCAGTTATAATCAAGACATGGAATCCATGACTGAACAAGATTACACGTGGCCGCAGGCAGCGTCTGGTTGGCTGAAGGAGGTGGGCGTTGTTTTCAAAAACTTTTTTCGCCAAACTTCCATTGCCTTGATATTATGAACATATTTTGGTGTTTGGTTTAAACAGTTTAAGAATTGCTGCAAGTTTTAATCTGATCAGTAAATCCCCAGTTGCAGAAGACAATCTTCTGTGGGAAAAATAAAACTAGTTTGAAAAGTGTTATTGGTTTGTTTTAGTTTTCCTGAAGATGATTCACAACATGTCGTAAAATAACCGATTTCTTTTGTTCAGCATTCCCAGTCGCATGCATAAGCCCGTTTTAGCACGAAGTACAAACATTTGAAAGTCCTTAGAAACTGCAAAGTTTTAGAAAATATATCGCTGTTTGCTGCAAACCTGCAGTGCTGAAGGAAAACAAAAACTCTGCGCAGGTGCCTTGGGGCATACGTCGTCTCTTATCGTGGATAAAGACCGAGTATAACAACCCAAAGGTAATCATCACTGAAAATGGTATTTCTGAGGAAGGTTCATCCAGCACTTTGGACGATTATTGGAGAAAAGAATATTATCATGGCTACATTAACGAAGTATTGAAAGGTGTGGGAGTTATTTTTCATGAAACGTGGATGACAAATCAACTGGTGATCAAAAACCTTGGGCGAAAAACGCNTGCGTGAATTTTAACGCTGCTCGTGATCATGTTGTTTGGTGATAGCTGATGATCTGATGATATTTCGTGATTGCCAGTGATCAAACTCAGTTTTGTGCAGCACAGTCCGCATGGATTATTTTCAGTTCCCTTCTTATCTTGTTGCTGCAATATCAAGTTTCATCTCATTTGCTGCTGTGATTACGATAAATTTTTAAAGGTACACAAATAAAAACTTGCTCTTCCACATGAGCTTTGCCTTCGCCGAAATAAACTGTAGTATGAGTTGCTTTCCTGGCTTATCACGTTCGTGTACGATGCTGCAGTGTAAGCTGGTGTTACCTTTTTTGAAGAGTCGATTCACGTTTCTGCAAAATCGGAGTGAACCTCAGATCGCTTTGTTTTTTCAAAAGCTGCGCGGTGTAGTGCTGGTATTATTCGGGTGCCTTGAACTGTTGTTTTCGAAGAATATATTAAACTCCCCATTGTAGTTGCTGTGTAGCAGTACCTGCGTAAGTAAAACTATTTAGTTCATACATTGAGTATTAAATTGCAGTGCTGAACCCATTAAATAATCAAAACACCAGGTGTGAAAGACGTCATCATTTTCGCCAAAATGTGCATTTTTGTTGACACTTTGCTACTGTCATTTTGTGACAAAGCACTTTAGATGCATATCTTCTCTTATTTCTAACGAAAAGATAGCAGTGAGTCGCAACAGGCTCCTACAGAAAACTAATATTTCGCACTCAGCTTCAAAGACCCACTGTCCTACGAATATTTTCGCCCGCAAAGTGACTGCCGAATGACTCATGCCCACAACTGCGCTTCTTGGATTCATCAGGATTTAGCTGCTTTTGTCCAAAGATTTCTGCAGTTTAGTGGTTTCGCACCATGAAACCAATAGTAATGCTGTTTGGTAAAATGTACACAGAGCATGTCTCTTGTCCGTAACTACGAAAGAAGCTTTCATTTATTCGCATATATTTTCGTAAAGATATCAGGGTCGGTATTTCACCTAACTTAATCTTTGTTATATCAGCCATCAAACTGGACGGCGTTAACGTGGTCGGTTACACTGCCTGGTCCCTCATGGACAACTTTGAGTGGGCGGCAGGCTACGAGAAGAGGTTCGGCCTTCACTGGGTCGATTTCGACGACCCGGATCGACCTCGACTGCCCAAAAAATCAACGGAATGCTTCAAAGAAATCATGGCAAGATCTTTTCCAGCCGATGGCTTGCCTTCTTGCCTGCCCGAAGGAATGACTAGCACCACTGCAGCAACTAATTCCACCGTGGAAACAACAACTGTCGATGGTATGACAACAACCAGTAAGCATTCTTAGATTTGAGCGATTGGTTATGTGCAACTACCCCCTGCTGGGAATCGCTGCTGAGTGAATTTTACCTAATGTCAATGGGTTCGCGGTATTTGGACACCTACAAAATCAAGAAACTAATTTTTCGCAACCCCAACATCCTGCGTTTACTTTCTCTGTACAACCAACCACCTCGCTAGGGTTCGCCTGGGAAAAAGTTTTTTAAGCATTTAATGCTAAGTTCATATTAGCAACGCTCTGAAATAACGGCTAAATACTTTTTTTGGCCAAGATGTTGGACAAGCGGAAACGAAGTAAAGAAACAGAATTTGTGGGGCTTTCACATTTTCATACCGAAACGATGGAACGATTATTGTACATGAATGTCCAAGATCACTCTTAAAAATAGGTGCCCCCCGAAAAGTATTTCGTAATAGAAAAATCAATATGTAAATAATAGCAGAAAATACGTGTTGTTTTGAAATGCGAAGAACTTTTGACAGGAAGATCCTGTCGAAAAGTTCTAAGGGTTTCACAAATCGCGAAAGAAAACTTTTGTTACGAAATGTTACTTCCCTAGAGAGATTCTAGTTCTCTCAAAAAAGTTTGCGAATATTTGACTTGTCAAAAAAAGATGAAGCGTTTCTTTTTGATATACTCAAAAAGATATCTCGTGGCAGACATTAGGCTTGAAGATAATTTTACCGTGAATTTTCGAATNAAAAGAAATCTGCTTTCATCGCGAAATGAGAAAAGCCTCTCAGATTTGATTAATTGAACGGATGAAGACATGTGAANAGTGTCGTATCTATGCAAAATGGCGCCCATGGCAAAGCTTAAATATGCACCCTTTTTAATGGTTCAAATATTAGATATAGGCACAATCTTTTCGCAAGAAATGCTATTAAGTAAATGAATATTTTGAAACAGAAAATGTATGTTTGTTTTTATTTTAAACGTTTCAGCAAATAAAATTTTAAATTATGCATAATGATCATAACATACTTTTATACTCATATATTTTTGTTATAAAGATTATAAAAACATTCAAATAATAACGACACCCAATTTTCTATTTTATTGGCTGACCAAATTGTAAATCTTGCAAAACTATCACACGACATATTGCAGCTTCGAACGTTAATTTTTTTGAACTAAACCACATTTATTTTGGATGGTAGAAGAAGCTACGTGCACAAGGGCAACACCACGTCTGAACGCGCGACAGACAAACCACTTGACATAAAAAGCTAGCTCATCTCTTCGTCCAAGAGTTAACATTTTTTGCTCAACTGGTACGGTAACGATACTAGCAGCTGATGTTTCAAGGAGTCACTGGTTCTCTTCCCTAGTCTATGGACTAGTGCATTGTGCTTAACCTATAGGTTCTTAAACTTTTCCAGGCGCGCCTCCTTTGGCGTTAGTCATTGATACTCGCGCCTCACTTAACCTCAAAATCAAACACAAAAAACAGAAAAGCAGTTAATTTGGCATTATCCTGTTTTTCAACAGTATGTCCGCTGTCATACTCACGCCTCTCTTGCGAATCTTTCACGCCCCCCAGTTTAACAAGCCAGGCTTTAGCCTATTTATCGGACACTAGTGTCCATCGGAGAAATTTCGTAAAGTCGTGGTGTGCCGCTGCAGTTTCAAGTAATTTGTAAATCTGTGGGAGCTTAAAAGCAGTTATTGCGTAACAGTCAGATTCTTACAGTCACTGAATTAAACCACGTTCTTACTAAGTTAAGACTAACTAACATCCTCTTACCTGAAAAGTGGCAGCAGGAAGTGACTGAGCCTTCCTTATAACGTGAAGACGAGGTCTTGTAGATATTGCAAGCGAGCGTGCTTGTTCTGTCACAATGTATGACCATTGTGTTATGTCACAATGCCGCAGTTTTGACACAATTCTTGATGCTAGCGCAACACTCCCGAATTATTGCATTGGTTAAGGGCGCTTCTATCGATGCAGCTGTGGGGTTAATCGTAGTTTGGGGCGCAAAATAGAGGTCGAAGAAACTGCAAGTCACAAATTTTGATTTTTGCCAAGTAATTTTTGCGCCCCCATCAAAGTGGCACGAGCCATGCCTGCCATACCCTAGATAAGCCACTGCATGTGAACTGCATACATTTGTGACGTTGATGCAAATAGCTGAGTTTTGATCCGAGAAGACTTCTAAAGCAACAGAAATTTTCGTGCGATTGCCAGACCGATTTGTGTCGAAGACATAAGTTGTCTATAGCCTATGCTCAGGCGTGAAACAGACGACTGCAACTACTGGGGCCGGCGCCACAACCACCACTAAACCCGGTGTCGTGGTTACAACTACGACTTCCGTTGCGACAACGTCGAAAAGCGAGGTTATTGGTAAGCCGAGTTTCCTCGGCATCGATCTGAACAAGCAAGAGTCGGAAACAGCGATGTACGTCCAGTTCGCTCTGATGCTGTTTTTCTTCGCAACGACATGCATTGCAGGTAAGAGCTCGTCACTTATTTGTTTGGACTGGCGAGTGTGAAAATGTTAGAAGGGCAGAAGTGCACTGTCAGAGAGGCCTTGGTGCAAAGCACAGAACGAGAATGCGTTTTTATCGTTGAAATTAATTTTTTATTGGCTTTGTAGGTTCGCAAATTGAAAAACGCGTGTTTTTGACCTAACGTGTCTGACTTTGACTTATAATTTTAAAACACAAAACGCTCTGTTTGATGTCATCCTGAAAACAAGGGAAGTCATGTAAATTGTTGTAGAAACGAGATGGGTGTTAAAATGAATGATTTTTTGAGCTTTCAGTAGCTCATGGATTTCGGGGTGTGATATGAAAGTGCCTTTAATAAAACTTGTTCTTTAAGTACAATAAAAATTGGACTTGTGCAGTTATCAGCACCTTTTATCGCTATGATACGAGGTAATCAACTGAGGTTTGATGACGTAGTTTTGTGCAGCATTGCGGGTAACAGAACTGATTTTACTGACGTTTTACTAAATTTTTTTGCAGCTATGAAGATATACCTAATGTACAAAGCGACATCCAAGGCCAGCAGAATATCATTATATGCAATGGAAAATACAATGGACAGCAAGGAGAAACTAAGCGATGAAGCAATATCTCTGTGATCGAAAATGAACCGCTTTGGTTTCTTGACCCTTTCTCCCTAAAGCTAGTGCTTTAGGTGGACTCTGTACCTGCAAAAGATTCGCGGTGCTGTAGTTAATCTGCCGCAACTAAAGTTGGTGGCAAAGTGGATTTGCATTTCGCATTATTTCACAGTAAAACAAGCTTGCTGTTGTCTTAAAAATGTTCCTTCATATAAAATGCGACTTTATCTGCATTGGCGAAGCGGCAGATAGGATGCAAACGTATGAAAACTCATTATTCTCGTAACTAATCCAAATTTTTGTTCAAAAGCGCTTTCAAACAAGTGTCAAATCACGTTTTAAATTCAATGAGTTCAGCGCATCACGTCCATCTTTTTAATTGCGCGTTACATGATACTCTGATTTCGCATTCGTTTTTGGTTTGTCATTTGGATGCAAAAGGCTGTTTCCTTTGTCTCAACTTGCACATGTTTTTTCGGAAAATTTGTTTGAAAAGTGACTTAGAAACCAAATTAATGCAGACTATTTCGATTTCGGAGTTCTCTAAAGCATCCCAAATTTGCAAAGCAGCAGAGTTGTGCATGGAAACTGATCTGGAAAGAAATCACATTTCGTGCAGAAAATAAATACGTTTTTGTGTGAAAGGTATCGGCTGTCATATATTAGCACGTGTTGGACGCTCCTGGGGCTATAGGGCATGAACATTTATAAACCAGCTCTTGGATGGTTAAATGGCTTGTTTTTTATTTATCTAAGATTTCTTTTATATTTATATAAATTGCAAGACTTGGCCACTTAACACATGCTTTTGCGTCTTGCTTCATTAATTATTATTATTTATGAATCGCCAAAACGTCCCTTTCACTGCAGCAAACAAGCCAATGAACTTCACAATGTGATCAGACCAAGGTCAAGTGGTGTCGCGCAATGCTGCCACCCATCACATCGCTCTGCATCGTTTCTTTAACAGCCTGGAGTCGAGCTGAGTACCAGAGTTAGAAATACCGCGATTTGAAGGCGGTCTAACCTAGGAGAGATCATTTTCAGAAGAGGATCTAATTTTATTGAAAGTGCTTTTTTCTGTGATTCTGCGTTTGCGTATCTTAGTGGTACCTAGGTTGCTGGCCACTATAGCATCGCAAATCATTAGTCAGTTACAGTTGCTGCTACCACAAGGTTTCTGTTGCTCTTTGCTGAAATTAAGAGCGTTCGAAGTAACATCGTGGAGTGCTTGGACTGGTTTGCGGTTTTCCATTGCTCTGTGAAAAAATGATTTGGCAAGCTCAAGTAAATAAGTTCATCGAAGATTGTGACATTGCCTCAGTGCTTAAGCACCTGGCATGTGCAGCAGTAGTTCAAGTAGATAGATAGATAGATAGATAGATAGATAGAAAGATTTATTTGGCAGTACTGAATCAATTGCGCTAGATATACTCGCTAAAACAGAAAAAAACGCCGGGGCACCAAAAAAACACAGAGGTTATCTAGTCAGGTGCCCCATAAATTAGAAGATTTGAAGGTGAAGGTTGTGTCGACCGCTAGACGTGCGGTCGCAGTCCGATGTATAGGTTGGGGGATTAATGGCCAATTGCAAAGAGGTTACTCTTGTCGGGCACAAATGGCCATGACGTTTAATTGTCATGGACCGCAAGGTGCCA
>JGI24158J21664_10007081_pt1 | contig 14854 bp, 7 predicted proteins | sample Ectturendosymbi3_FD_21664 | JGI IMG/M metagenome (IMG submission 21664) | reverse complement strand
TTACGATATTAGGCGTTTTGTCGCATGTGACTCTTGAACGCAGACATCTTGGCAGGTAATGTAGCGAGACAGTGACTGCTGATAGCGGCAAGCAGGGGCGTCGGAGAGCAGTGGCATTGAATCCCTGACCTTTCAAACGACGAACAAAGGTGTCTTTTCAAAGGTAGTTTTATGATTTATCAAGATCGAATTCAAACAAGTTGTCTATAGTTTGTTTCATTATTTTTTAAGTCAACGTTATTGTTGAACTGTAGCAAGCATAATTGGCAGGTCCTAACCAGATTGGGACATCAGGGGAGGCGACGAGTTTACTGAGAGGGGCCATTTTTTAAACTATGTCCAACACATTTTTCCAGGGAGGGGAAACATTTTTTTCAGGGGAGACTAAGCTCCCTGCGCCCCTCCTAGTTAGCCTAAGGGCCTGATGATTGGTAACGATTTTTTTGTTTTTCATAGGTTTATGTTGCCCTTAAGTTTTTTTCTGCCCCCTCTGTCCTACCGGCGTCCCTGCTTCCAACATTCCAAAACATTGGAAGAGCACGAAAAGAAGAAGCTATTTGAATTGAATTTGTTCGTATTTAGATAAGATTTTATACTTATTCTAATACAATCACAAACTTTGTAATTCATTTAGAACTCTGCTAACTGAGCCTTAAAATATTCATGCTCACTGAAACAAATAATTGCTCAGTCTAAATTTTTTTTTGGAGGTAACACTGTTAGTGCGCGTTTTGCTGCATTTTTAATTTGCTAACGAATCAACAAGTCTGCGATATATCTCGGTTAGTAAGAAAAATTGCAATATTCCGCAGTTTGTTAGCGAAGAACAGAACTTATCGAGAATCCTACGTGTACTTTGGGTTCGACTTTGTAATATCAGGCGGCGTTTGAAAACTTCAGTGAATTTTTGGTTCTAAAAAGGTTGGGAGAGGTTCATCTAACTTTATGTCATTTTGAACGTATACTATACATGACGGCCATCTTTCATCGCCAAAGGGGCTCGCTTTCGTCTTGCTGGAACACTATCTGTTTAAGGATTCTTGACAGTTCGGTTTATTTTTGTACCCCGACCACGTGAAGGGTACGTGGTCAAGAATACAGGGCAGGAAGCGACGGTCGCAGATGTCGTTGAGTCACTGCCAGGGCCGGAGTAAGGCGGGCAACGGGGGCAATTGCCCCGAGTCCTCCGCTCCAAGGGGGCATCCCGTGATGACATTTATTTGTTTCAAATGAAATATTCGTTTAAAAAAATTGTGATTCAAAAGAGATACAAGAATACAACTCTATATTCCGATGTTGCGTTGAGTATCATTAATGATTTATCTGCAAGTTTGACTTTCTGCCAGTTTTAGTAACCACTACTGAATATAAATATTTTCGGTTTTGTTCAATGCAAATATATTTGAATTTTGCTTGTAACTTTTGCTAATAAATCGGTCTTTTGTCATGGGCTTATCTACTCGTGTATCACACCTGCTGCCCAAATGTCGCGAAAACGATACTCTTTGCGTGCTTAAGCAGCAAAGCTAGTTCTGCTGTGGTTGCTGTTTAGTATCAATGATTCTTTAACTTCTTGTGGCGTCCGGAGATAGCCGCAGCCGAACCGCGACCTTTGTTTCGTCATAACGGGTAATGTATAGTGGAAACGCACTTTTCTTCAGATGGCTACTAGTCTTGCGTTACATCCAATCCCGTCGCCACGGGGGGCTTTGATGGATTTAGCCCCCCAATTGCAGCTCCAAACCCCCTCAAATTAAAATATGAAACACTATAAATTAGTGGAAGTTTTGTCAAATTTTAATGTCTAGACCCCCCTGCACGAACGTAAAGCCCCCCGTACAAACGTAAAGCCACCCTATTGACGACTTTCTGGCGACGGTTCTGGTTACATCATAAACATATGAAGCTAGTCTAGCCATTTACACCACATGCTACGGCGTGTTCCGTCAGAAAAGGTTTTTGATTAATCGAATTGTAAAATGAAAGAGCAGAAAGCGAGATAACAGTGTATAGCTAGCGCGATGCCGAAATGTGTGATGCCATCAGGAGCTAAAAATGGCAGAGTTTCTAAGAACAAGCACACGAATCTGGCAGTGTCAGCTAAAATGACGCGACTGAAACGTTTTTTTCCAGCAAAGCTTTTAAACAGCAACGTTAAAACAGTGGCGTTCACCAGAGCACCTGAAAATGTGTGTGAAAATCACCACATAAATTTCGAAGCCCCTTTCACACTCAGGCTGGCTGGCCATATCGACATGTTATTTTTCCGGTGTTTTTTTTTTAAATCTCTGGTTTCTGCTTATTGTTCGGGTGAATGTTGTTTCTTGCCGAGTCACTCTCTAGGCCAAGGCTGACCAACCTGCGGGCCGCATGCGTCCCCCGAGGTTGTTTTAAGTGGCCCGCGATGTAATAAGTTCGTAAGCAGACTTTTTACATTTTTAGTAATTTTTAATGGCTCAAGTATATTTACCATCAAAACGCACCAAATTTATACCTGTTTTTCTGTTATGGGCCTACCACCGGAAAACTTGTATAACAAACGCTTCAAAAATATGTCGATTTTTGTAGATTTGGTTTACATCCATACAAGCTCCACCTGGTGTTATCGCATAAAACTTATCAAGAGATTTGTTACGTCACAATAGCTTATTGTTACGTCACAAACAGGTTTGTGGCCCGCAGTAAATTTCCTCATGTGAAAAGTGGCCCGCAACACTAAAAGGTTGTGCAGGCCTGCTCTAGCCTATGGAAATATTATTTCTAAGTAAGAATGCACTGTAGTGTTTATATCATAAACACTCTTCTCGCAGCTAACTGTATGTGCAGTTGAGCACCGTATTTATTCGATTGTAAGCCGCGGTTTATAAAGTTTCTTTCATTTCATGCGGCTTAAAATCAAGGGCGACCTACCGGTACATTTTTTATTTTTTTGCTTTATCGAAAGGTATAGATGACGCTCAGTCTTTCCTTGGTTACGTTTTGTCGACCAAAGTCTTCTTTCGCATTCGATTTTCTTCAGCAACACGTGCATATCCGTCACAGGAGGGATTGTGATGGACAGAAGGCAGTTGTAGTGGTGTAAGCATCATTAATACGGGAAACGTACGAGTACGCGAACGTCGCGAACGCATCTTAGAGGCTTAGGTAACCTCTGTTCAAGCGCGGTTTACAATCGAGGGCAGCTTACATTAATTTTTAACACCATTTCGTGCGGCTTACAATCAAGGCGGCTATCAATCGAGTTAGTACGCCAGGCACATAATCGACTACTGAAAAAAGCAAACAAGAACGTTGCAAATCAGCGAAAACATAAATTTTACAAACGATGGTGTCATGAAATACGTCATAGGGGCCCTCGAGTGAAAATTGCCCCGGGCCCCCTCTACCCTTTCATCCGGCTCTAGTCACTGCCCCCACAAGTTCATGCAAAACAACAAAATATGAACGATGTATTCTTGACAGAGGACGAATCAGCTCTGGAAACATCCAATTGAGTCGCTTTGAGAATAGCGAAGGAAAGAGCCCGCATGCAATCTACAAACGACTTATCAAGCCTTGCGCAATGAATACAGTTGAACTTCCGTGTGGAAAGAAAGCAAGGAATAAAAATTCAGAAGATTTCTTTATCAACTGATGCAATACGCCACCGTATAAGTGATACGTCACAGGACATACCAGACCAGTCAGCAGTTGAAATTCGAACTGGTCAGGCAAAAATCAATCTTCAGCTAAATAAGTCAATACATGTGTCTAACTACGCACAATTGTTGGTTTATTGTCGATATATGCATGCTGGTGAGTTCAAGAAATTGTGCAAAGTTTGAAGGCGACAACAAACGCAGTTGAAATTCTGAAGCAAATAGATGATTTATTTGAACGGAATTATCTCCTTGAAATACGTAGACTCGCTTTGTACACACGGCTCTCTCTTTTTAATCAGAGCTAAGCCAAGCATTGACAAGCAAGTGAAAAAAACGTACATCAAACACATTGTTTCCTCTTACTGTGCCCATCATCGGTAAGCACTGTATGGAAAGTAGGCTAAAACCTTTCCAGAATACCTAAAAATGGTTTTGCAGCACATTACCCAATCTGTAAATTATATCAGATTGCGTGCTTTTAATCATCGCCTTTTTAAAATGTTGTCTGATGAAATGGGGTCAGACCACACGGTTCTCACTTTTCACACTGAGGAGAGATGGCTTCCTGGAAGCTGCTTTTTTTTTGCTGAGACATGTCGATCATTTTTTGCTGAGACATCTTGGTCACTGAAACATTTCGGTCATGTTTCTCACAGTTGTATTAAAAATCGCCGTAACAGTGTTTTTTAGCCTATATTATCAGACATTCTGACTGAAATGACTGGATTTTGTCAATTCAACAATTTTATATTTCCCTACAGCAGAAGTGCGTTAAAAAAAGAAGTGGCAAATTATTTTCACAAATTGGCAAATTGTTTGAAACTGAAAAAATTACTATATTTCTCAAAAAAATTTTCAAGAAAAATTTTATGATGAATTTTTATTTTTCGTTACTGAGGCTAAGTCCACTAACAAAAAATGGACTAAAATACGAACATGCATGTCTGAATTTACAACATGGTGTATTCACAAACTTCAATGGGAAACAATTCGTTGGCGAAGTTGGGTTAAGCAACGAAAAAGAAATTCTCATGAAATTTTTTCTTGAAAAACATTTTTTGAGAAAAAGTTTTTTTCAGTTTCATACGATACACTATTTTTATTTTTTGATTTTTCTAGGACTTATTATGACGTCATGTAAGAGAGTGATGACAGTTTTGTAGCTGCGAAATTTCTCCAAGTACGAAGACTATTTCCAGGTTAAGCCAAATCTTTGAGACAGCAAATGAAATACGTTGCAAACAAAGTACGCTACCACTGCTAGGTTTTGAAAAAACAGTTATTCAGCAAAAAAGAATTGCAGCTGAGAAGAAGCCTTTTAGCTAAAATTTACAAATAGCTGTTAGTAAACTCATCAATCAAATCATTTTTGGCAAGTGTTTTTGATGTGTTGAACGCCGTTTCACTAACCTAATGCTAAAACAAGACAACGTGAAAGGGCTTTTTCTCGTAATTTTTGTTTCCAACCTCCTGAAGAATCTGCATCTTGAGCATATGGTAGGACCTTAGCTGAAACTAGTTGATGCAAAGTGCGAAGCGCTAACCCAGCCAATGAATTATTTCGTATGCTGACTATCTGCAGAAGATATGTTGTAGTAGACTTTTATTTTGGCACATCCTTCACTAGTAAACTTACGTCTCTATGTTGAAATAAATTTTTGTTACTCCGTTGGCAATGAAGCCAAACCATCCATTCACAAAAATAGACCATTCTATTAAGAAGCAAGCGAGAAGAAATGTGAATCCAACAGATCCGAAACCATGCCTCTGAAGAAAAACCAACAGGAATCCCAAACCGACAAATACCATCACATTTACGTCCAAGTACACTGGAAAAGAAAGACAGGCAACGTGGGAAATCATACGTTTGCATTATTTTAACCCAAAAATTTAACACCTATTTGACTTTAGTCATGGATTTTAGAGCCTCTTCAGGGAGAAAGCTGTGCAGGCCATTTAATAAGAAAAATTTTCATTAAAACACCGAACTGTCACAAACATCATAACCGAACATCCCTCCATGTGGTAAAAGATATAAAATTTATGCCAGCTGCATCATCTTTGAAATACTGTATAATACTTTGCAAGCAAAACCAAGTTTACAGTTGGTTTTCCCAAGTGTAGAAGATGACAAAGAGCGCCATAGTCATTAAAAAATTTGACAAACGATGTTTTTCCAGAATTGGTTTTGTTTTAAGCTATGATTGCCATTATACACTCTGCTAAATCTAGGTTTGGTTTGTGCAGCAGTTCTGACACAGTATAAGCTGCACTGGCGCAATAAAAGCAACAAAGAAAAAACAAAACATTCCAGTGTGGTCTTAGCATAGGAAAACTTATATATGCAATAGCATGTTAAGCTCAACTCTGTTGAAAAGAGAAAATATTCAGACGTGATACACGATGAAAGAGTAGTAAAAATTAAGGAAACGTAGATGTCGGATGACCCTCAGACATACAAGATGTTCACATTTTCAAATACGTGCAAATGAATTAACTTACATACTAATGTTTACTAGTGGCAAACTGTGAGTTTGAGTAATTGCATTGATAAAGCTCAGATACTTTGAGAATTTTGCTTAAAAGAATACGATTCAGAGTACGATACTATGTTTTTCAGCCATAACTTGTTTTGAACCTTTTGTGAAAAGATACAGCCTAAAATAAATTTTGGTATCGCATGAAAGCAAGTCGTCTTAATCCTTAATTTTTTTGAGAAAAAAAAGTTGAAAAAGAAAAGTCGATTTTGTACATTAGTTTATCCGGATAAACTTCCTTCAAATCATTGGGAAAGTATTGGTATGAAATCTACGTATAACAGCGCTATTGGTGTATACAAGGAGATAACATGAGGAAACATTGACTAGTTCCTTTTTGAAATTGGACTGTGCCATCTTACTTTTTAATGGCATTATAAAAGTCCGGTTAAAACAAATTGCTTTAAGCTCTATTTAACCAAAGCTGCTAGAAAATGAGAAAATCTTCAAAAGAGATTCAAAAATGTAATTGAAACACCAGTCTCCAGGAGATGGTACGTTTTTTTAAATAAATGGTACAACACATTCGGCAATTTATGGCACAAAAAACTAAATTTAGGACAGCTCTTTCTTAATACGTGTAGGTATATTTTTCTTCTCTTTCTTTTTTAAACGATAATAATTTTTCATAATCGGTACTTCTTTGAAATCGTGAGCTTTGAAAACTGAAACATTGATGTTTGGAAACAGCGAAGAGTTAGAAAAGAGTCATAAATCAGATATAATCATGATTAACATGCAAGCCCTTGCGCGACTAGACATTCAGCAAAACATCGTCATCATGTTTTCTTTTGCAATACCTCAGGTAAGTAAGCCTACTTCTTATTCAAAGAAAAAGATACAGACAGCATCGCAAGCATTTTATAAAAAGAAATTTGTTTAATATCAAAAGGACGTTTTTTCTTAAATATAAAAATTAATGAAGCATGCAACGCCATCTTCTCCAAAGGCAATGAATATTAGTGATCTCTCGGTTAAAAATGCTCCAACCCTTCAAGGACGGCAAAGCAAGCCACATTCATGACTTGGACTTTGTCTAGTCAGCACCTTCTAAAGAAGCGGAAAGTCTCCTAAGTTCTATTTTAAAAAATTCGGACACTTTCGGGTTGAACCTTTTTGGTGTGACGTCACGACTGGGGGAGATTTTGGGATGACGTAATCAGGACCTAAGAAAAAATTCAAGTGGCAATTTAACCGTCTTTTCTTTAAAAAAATAGGCAAAACTCCGCATCTTTAAAGCCCGTAATTGGCCATACAGCCCCAGTGGTTGGCAAGTTAAGGCCTAAAACAACAAATAAATAATTAATTGTCGATTTTTTGGCCATAACATTTACTGAAACGTGGACACTTCTCTATGTACAATGAGGTTGCCTCAGTTTTAACCAAGGCCTTTAAACAAAGAAAAAGGTTGATAACGAAAAGAGGAATAGAAAAATTGTCCGAAGAGTCGAAATTAATATTTCAGATATGAATTACATTTTTTGCCTTTGTCAAGGAAAAACGTGTTTTTTGATTGATAAAATATGTTTTGCTACAGCAAACAAACCATATAACTTTTTTTATTTCACTTTAACATACTTCGATAATACAACTCGAATTCCGACTGGCCATTTTGTTTTGCAATGCTGGTTTTGTTTGCGGAGGGTCCAGTTGAAGCGTCATATTCTCCAAATAAACCAGCGAAGATCATGAAGATGACTTGAGCTACGAGAAGCAAAGTTGTCAGTTTCCCACGCGTATTTCTGCAAAGTATTGGAATATACTTCATAAAACGTTACCCAACTCATCTTCCCTTTTGCACTTGTTGTTGGACAAAATTTTAACTGAAATAAAGTTGAGCGACATGCGGTGCGGTGAGTGGTATGTTTTGTGTTTAAAAGTTGTGTTCTTTTAATGTGTTTGATGTAATTTTCCGACAATACAAAAACAGCTCATAGACAGTGGTCCACACTTTCTAGTGGTTCACACAGAGTTCCATAAAACCTCGATAAAACGTTCCTGAAAATTGTAACCTTGTGCAATACATTTTCGACTTGTTGTTCATGAGGTGTCAGCACAGCCAAGTGGTCCATCGGAAATTTTTTTAAAAAGGTGGTCCATGGGCCAGGAATGATTGAGAAACACCGCTGCAGAGCAGCATCGATGTATTTCAACACACTTTTTAAGCTCTTGCACGTCATACGAAACGACGCGGTGGGTCACATTTGGCCGCACGCCCTTACTTGGCACAAGTGTATTTTACTTTTGATTGACCCAGTGTTGGGCGTAAGCACGTCTAAAACGGTTGCGCTAACTTGAACTAACTTCCTTTGGTTTTCTAAGAGGACTATGAATAAAAGACCCGGTGAGTTGCTGTCCTCTTAAAATTGCATGCTTGTTGACACGTCGGTTTTCCTGATGATAAACATCTGCTAAAGCGCAGTATTCATTGCCGGCGCGGCAAATGAAGACCTCCACATATATTTCCTTAACTCAAGCGACTTCCATCGCTTTTCCCGGAGAAGCTCGAACAAGACTTTTTTATTTTTACTGGTCACTGCATAACTTGTCGCTTCACTGCAGCGCAGTGGTGCTCAAACTTTTTGGTTCGTGGGCCACATTTGTCTTTCAGAAACCCTTCGCGGGCCACAAGAATTAATAAGCTCAATAAAAATTCTCTAAAAAATTCTCTTAAATGATTGAAGTGTTAAGTTTTCTTTCCAATGAAAATTGCTTCGCGGTCCACTCCACAGGGCCTTGCGGGCCACGATTTGAGCACCACTGCTGTGGCATTTGTGGTTGTAACGCACCTTCAAAAAGGCGACAGTAACTGCCAGGTTTTGAAATAAAACCTATGTTAGTATGGCAATCGTTTAGAGACGCCCTTGTGCCCGTGTGTAAAGACGCCGGTTTCCGTCTAACATCCAAACAGTGTTTTTGCTGCAGTACCGTTATTAGACTTCTTCAAATTCCAACTCGTTTCAAGAAAAATTTATCCTTGTATGCCGATCACCTTTCTACTAAACTATTTTTATTTTTTTGCTACCACTGACCATTCCCTTTTCAACTTCAAAAAAGTTGGGGAATTGTCTGAAGTAATCTGTAGTTTCATGTTTTTATTTGACGCGGAAATTAAATGTTAAAGTTAGGTCTGGAACACTACACCCTGCTGAAACATGACTGTGCAGACGTTGGCTGGCAGTGTATTTGAAATAGAACGTATTAAAGTTTCAGGCTCAAAATATGTGCTGTCCAAATAGTATAGAAACGGTAGCTGCGTATCGCAACTAATGCTGTTGAACAATTCTTGTAACAGTCACTGCGACAACTGTTCATGCAGAAACATTTTGCAAAAACTTTCATTCGTTGCTGATAGGGACATCTGCGCGACGACAGCACGAAAAAAGAAGCCAGCATGTTTGAAACTCCTTTACACAAAAGGAGGCTGAATAAATCAAAAAATGTCAACGATGAAGCCTAAAACGAATATATGGCAATGATCAAACAGCTGATTACACCGCAGCTCATCTGATCACATTGCTTGCACTTTGAAAGCATTCCCTGGCAGCTTTGGAATGTAACGCATGTGAAAGTCATAGCGGTCTCATTACGTAGCGAACGTAAAGACTTCACTGTACATAATCTTCTCAGGATAAATATTGTAATACATTCCCGAGGTTTCAGACCCGTCGCCAGCTCAGGCTTTTAGGGGGGATAATTTGGACGGAGGTGGGTGTTGAGAACCATATTGAAGCTAATCTCAACTTAAAAACCTTCTACCCTTATACTACTGATTCACCTGGTGATTACATGAATCAATATGATACTGGAAAAAATACATCTGGTGACATTTCAGACATAGGTGTAAGAGCAGGCAAATTTTTACGGGTGCGAAGAATTTTTGCCCAAATATCCGCAAACTTGCCCGAAAAAGGCAGCGAACATGACCTTCAAAAAAAGCGACTGCACTGCTTCACTTGGCGCAAGACTTCAACCACCATTCTTTGCCCAAATTTCTCCTAACATGCCCGAAAACAACTCAATTAAAACATGACCCCTAAAAAAAGTCTTCACTTTTATTTTGGGTGGCATTTTTGTAAATTAAACGCACATACAGGAAAATTGCGAAGATTTGCACATTTTTTGCCCAAATTTATTCACACTTTCCCGGATTTTCGGGGATTTTGCCCGGATTTTCACTAATTCAAAACTTTTGGTGGTGCTGTTGCTACCCTGCACACACGCCTCCTACACCTGTGATCACAGATGTGAAAACGCCAGGCAATAGACGGCATAGCCATATAAAGAATCTAACTGAGCATTAATGCAATAATCCACAGTGTAGCACATTAATTCCATAGTTATAGATGGGGCATACCAGTCACAAGTTGTAACTAGGGGAGATATGCTTAAAAATTAAGCATATCTCCCCTTGTTACAACTTGTGACTGGTATGCCCCATCCATGGGCGTCGGAAGGATTTTTTCCAGGGGGGTCCAGTAGGGGATTTTCCCAAAATTTTTTTCCAGGGGGGGCCAAAAGTGGTGAAATTTGTTTTTTACCCCACGAAATTGAAAAAACAACCTTTTTTTGCTAATAATTCCAAAATCTGCCCCCCCTTCCGAATAATTTCAAAACCTGCACCCCCTTCCGACGCCCATGGCCCCATCTACAACAATAGAATCAATGTGACTGCACTGGGGATTATTACAAGTACAGCCATTAAATATAAAACAGACACTTGTACTTACGTCATTTTATCGTGAGATGTTAGAGCAGCTTGCTACTCTGAAAATTCTTTCGTTTTCCGTTTTATAAGGTGCTCACGATCTAAGTTACTGCTTCCGGCCGCTCAACGCAATTCGTGGCTTCCCGCGTCCTGCTGCTCAGCAGTTGTAGCTTACTGTATACTGCTTCTCGACGAAAGTCGCGCCTAAAACACCGCGTCTCTGCTGTGCATTTTTTTGCAATGTCACTGCAGGTTAACTAACCTTGTTCATCGGTGCTCATCTGCTATGCTGCGACTGAGGCAAACCAATGCGTGATTTCTTGGAAAAATAAAATCACAGAGCGCAAAGTTGTATTCAAGAGTTTGAAAATGGGAAATTCGTCACGAATTTGTATTTACTGGAATCAAGCAAAAGACCATAAACATTTCTTGCGTTTTGATCCCTTTCCTTATATTTCCTCTAAAATCCTTATTTTACTCAATCACATAACTTCTTAGGTAATTCAATTACGAATGTATGGAGTACAGAATCTCATGTTTGGCACCCCAGCCGCTTTAACTTCGAAAATTCTGCTGTTGCCAGCGACATATTAATGTATTGAAAACCCGTGAGCCAGGAAATATGATATCCTTTGGTAGATCTTTCCCAAAGTTTTTTGTTACTGAACGCTTAAACTTACTGTAAACCGGCCCCGTTAGGGTTTCTACCATTTTTTACCTCGTAAAGTGTGCTGCATCTTCAGCAGCGGGTTGCAATCATGCTCTGTTTACTGAAATATGATTCAATTTTTTTTGCTTACTCCTCACCATGCGTGAGGATCGGAAACCAGGCCAGTAACCAGCTGGGGACACCAGAGGTGTCGAAGAGTTTTCTGAGAGAGGCCGAAATTTTTTAAACCATTTCCAATAGTTTTAAAATATATCCAACTAATTTTTACAGGGGGGGCGAAAAAATTTTCACCTGGTTACGGGCCTGATCGGAACAAACACTAATTAAAAAACTGAGAGCTTTGCAGTGTATGAAAGCTCGCGTTTTGTGACCATTGAGCGATAAAGCTCACGCAGAACTGCACAGACTTGCTTTTCCAACCCGTGCATCAATCTCCCTATTCCGTCACTCGTGAATATCACCTCAAAATACTTGAACTTCTCCATCTGCTGCAGCGGCGTGCAAAGGTCTGGTGATGCCCGGGGCAACTACTTGATTGTATGTCCCCTACCAATTTCTAGTACAGTATTTAGGAATGCGTGAAATACAGGCATTTGGAATATGTAACAACTAGTGTTGACTAAAAGCAATTTTCAAAAAATGAATGTAAAAATATTCAAAAGAATATTTATTGTTTTTAATGTGTTGGCAATCATTTGTTTTATTCTGTGAACTTGAGGCATACGTTCATGAGGAAAATTCTTCTATTAATAGTATAACTTGAGGAACTAGATATTATATCCGGTTACGCGTGTAAATAAGTATCAGATATAGGCCCACCAAGAAGATAGCACTTGCGACGAATGATAAGAGATGGGGTTGTCTTTTTTTTCTATTATAAACAGTATCTGAAATTGTGCAGCCATGCAGTTTGATGCATTGCTGCCCTTTATGGTTTTCTAAACTATAAACAAATGACTAAGGACATTGTTTAGTAAAAGCAGATGAAGAAGTAACTCTTTTTATTCAACCGGAACAAATAACAATTCAGTTACACAATTGCCCACTTATCAATTTCTCTTTCACAAATGAGCTCTCTCACCTGAAAATATTTACACTATCTAACATGAAGCTTTTTTAAATCTAAGTTTGAACAAGCAAGTTTAAGAGGTCTCGGTTTTTCTTCACTGTAGACCTACCGTCCACTTTGCTTTGATTATGGCGTTTATAGTGAAATGATAACAAATTTAAGAATAATAAAAATAAAGCACTTTTCAGCAATTTGTCGCCTGCCGTACTCACGCCCCCTTGCGAACCTTTCACGCCCTCTATGGTAACAATCCGGACTCTGGAAAGAATGGAGAGATAATTTGAAGACTACAAGTCGCAGGTTAAAAATAGGCTCACACTAGTTTGCTAGCCTTCAAAAGGTGAAGAGATATAGGGTATAAGGCGTTAAGATAACGATGTCAGTGCTTCATCTCTAGGGTCACTTAATACACAATTACATGTTCCCCTCAGGCAAGTTCCCATCAGACCGATATGCAGTATGTGTTAGTAGTTATATACAATACAAACAAGCATGTAGGTACAGCATTTTAATAAAATGTCATTTTTGTAACTTCACTTTTGGATTACCTTGCCTTGGGTGTCCTGGAGTGTCGCCCTGTTCGCTCCCTTCTGCACGTCCCTGCTGCAGTTTATTGCCACTTACTTGCAGTACACACTGGCTTGGGTTTATGGAGAGACATAGTACCTCGGTCTTTTTAGTGCTGATTTTCATTCTCATTTGGTCGCATTCAGCTGAAAACCGACTAAGTGTAAGGTGGAGGCCCTATTCAGAGGATGTTAGCAGCACCAAAATGTCCGCAAAAAGCAAACGGTTTATTCTGCAGCTTCCAAAAGCGAAACCCTCGTCGACCCGGATGTGCCTGTCCAAATCATCAAGACTATGAAGAGCAGCGGTGACACTCAGAGCCGGATTAAAGGGTAGAGGGGACCAGGGGCAATTTTCACTGGCGGGACCCCATGACGTATTTCATGACGTCATCCGTTGTATAATTTATGTTTTCGCTGATTCGCAACGTTCTCGCTTGCTGTTTCCAGTAGTCGATTATGTGCCTGGCGTATTAACTCGATTGTTAGCCGCCTTTGATTGTAAACCGCACGAAATGGTGTTAAAAATTAATGTAAGCTGCCCTTGATTGTAAACCGCACTTGAACATAGGTTACCTAAACCTATGAGATGCATTCGCGAAGTTCACGTACTCGTCCATTCAGTAGTGATTCTAGAATTAAAAAAGTGGGGGACCACTGCGGGGCCAAGGAAAAAGTAGGGGGGCCAACATAAATGTCGATTTTGCATGTTGATTTTTCGTTGTTTTGAAGATTAAGTTGCTATCATTTACCCAATCAAACCCAACATGCAGTAGGCTTGTGAATATCATTAAATATGAACTATTGTTACTACAGTATTCGCTAGAGATATCTAAACGCCACTGCAGATGAAATCATACACGTGTACTGCTACGTCGAATATTCTGTGCTAACCGTGCAACTTCCACGGCACTGCGCATGTACAACGAAACACCATTTTCCGTACACAATTGTGCCTGCCCCACATGAACGAAAACAGCTCCACGAAGGTGAATACAATTCACATGAATGCGAAATGTTTCCAACCACAAATTCCATCTTGACACAGAGACAAGTATAGGCTGATGATAGCCAACTAGTTTCGTCAAAATATTCTTACCACAAAACACACAAAAAAGAAGCCATCTGCCAACAGATTGGTGACGACTCACTAATCCGATTTTGTGGTAGCTTATGGACATTTTGTGGTTGTGTTGTAACCATAGCAATGTTATGCAACTACTATTACGAGTGTACAGTGGCGTACGCAGAAGTTTCATGGGGGATTTCATTCAGTGGCATGTGGTTGCCATTTGTATTTGGTGTGCGCTGTTTGTGACGTCACAATTTGACGTCATATTCATGTTTCCAAACCAATGTTTTGGCGAAGTTTGTTGACACATTATGCATATTCTTCTACACGCACTCTCCTTATTTTGTGTATCATTGCACTGAGTATAAACTATCAGCGCTCCAAGGGAATAAAACACACTCATCACTACGTCAGAGCAAGTTACAATTGCAAAATCAGGCTGCGCTAATGCCTAGTGCAGCTTTTCTCAAACGTTTTCATCTCGCGGACCCCTAAGTGTAGCAGACACTTTATGGTCTGTACATACTCTTCACGAAACTCCCATTTGCTGGGAATCAACAATGCAAAATAACCCTCTCTCACTTTGAGAAA
>JGI24158J21664_10007080_pt1 | contig 14854 bp, 9 predicted proteins | sample Ectturendosymbi3_FD_21664 | JGI IMG/M metagenome (IMG submission 21664) | reverse complement strand
ATTTCTTAAAGTGAGAGAATGTTATTTTGCATTGTTGATTCCTGGCAAATGGGAGTTTCGTGACGAGTATGTACAGACCATAAAGTGTCTGCTACATCATAGATAACATTTGTTTGATAAACCACTTGTTTCATGTTGAAGCCACACATTTCTGCACTAAATTTCAAACGTGAATATTCTGTCATCACTAGTTAGATTGTAGCTATGTGCTTGCTTCGGTTGCATGTAGGACTGTAGGTGTAAAGATCTTGCTCGAGCTAATTATGCATATGTTATGAAAAATGGTGCGTTACTTTTAGTGTGATTTGGGAACAGTTAAAATTTGTTACTTTCAAATTTTTTTCATTAAGATGTTTTAAAAATTTGCATCGTGATGTGTTTATTGCCATTTCATGACAGAGGTCTTTAGAAGGGTGCGAAAATAAGCAATAGATTTCTCAGGCTAGAGCACCAAATACGAAGTTCTACCGTTTTTCTACACCTTTTTTAATGAATCATTCACATTTTTGAAGTGATTTGCTGATGGTTCGAGTTTAGCTGCTGATTCTAATCCACTGCGGCGTCATAGGTGACATCAAGATTTCAACATTACAACTGAGAAAGCGATTCGATTATTGTCCTACAAAGACATAATGAAGAGTGTTTGCACGCAGTTAAATAGACGATTCAGTGCAGTTACAAAATTCAGTGCAGCTGTTTTTTTTCTTTTACCTTCTTGCGACAAATATCCTGAATACAAAAGGCTATCCAGCTATCTTCAAAAACTAAGTGATGTTGCCTGATGTGTACGGAAAACGGTTTGATTACTTACGCACGTTTGAAATCTGAGCTAGAAATTGTTTTATCATCTGAATAATTTTCAACGAAAACTATACATGACACGTACGAATACATTTACAAAATTGTTTGGATTCTGCTTTCATCGGATTATTTGAATAGACTTAATGTAGCTAATACTCGCTATTGTTAGCATCATGGCCTCGGGTGAAAGGAATTTTTGCATGGAAGAGTTAGTACTTACATTCATGCCAACCAAAACCAAGACCGACTGAGTTCACAAAGCTTACTGTCTATCGAGAAGTTATAATACAACTAAGACAAGTATTTTACGATGATGCTAGCGAAAAATGTATTGCTCACAACAAGAGAATAGATTTGTGTGACAGACTATTGTTATAGACGAAGGTTTAAAGTGTGTTTCAATCTGCTGCCTCAGTGTTCAGTGTATTTTACTGCGCTGTTTTAACGTGGAGCGATGAGTTTTAGTTTTTGTGAACGCTTTGTCGCAGTGTTCTGTGTGTTTTACTCCATTATCGCTAAGTTAAATGTGTTTTATTCTATTGTCGCAGTGTCGAGTGTTTAACCTCAGAATGGAATGCTGCAGGCAGTTTATGGTATACATGTCATACGGATAGGGCCGTATCCAGGGGGGCGCAGGGGGAAGAAACCGCCCTGGACATTTTTTCGCCTCCCCTGGAAAAATGTGTTGGACATAGTTTACAACCATTGGGTATAGTTTAAAAAATTTGGGCCTCCCTCACAAGACTCTTCGCCCCCTGGAGGCCCAAGCTGGTTACATGCCTGCTTACGGGTACAAAGTGTAGACCACCTAACGGCTATTGTGCCTGTAGGACATTGTAAATCTTGTGTCATTAAACTCCGCCAAATTGTTGGTTTTGAAAGGTGAATAAAGTGTCATAGTGTGGCGTCAAGAAAAGTGCACATCAAGCAAAACTGATCACCCCATGCCACCCTATTGAATCATCCATGAACGCTCCACCGGAAAGGTCACCTCACACCATGGCCAAGTAATTGTCACAAGATTACACAACATTTGAAGTGCGTCCGACCAACTTCTAACTTGACCTTTGACACTTCGTTGCGCAACGTCGCCGCTTCGACGTTAAACATTTGCTTCATTGACTTTTCCCGTTCGTCGAGGAGAGTGTCAATCAAGCTCCTCGTGATTCTCTCGGACTCCTGAAGTTTCGCTGCGCTCTCAGCGTCCAGAATCACGATTTTCGCAGTCAGGTTCTGCTCAACGCTGGCAGTGCGCTCTTGCATGCTGGCAAGAATGTCTCCGCACTGCTTCTGGGAGTCCTCGAGGCCAACCCGGAAGTCGGTTCGGATTGCCTCCTCGGCAGTGCGAACTCGCCGATCGGTTTCGCGACGGAATTGTTCGATCCATTTTCGCTTCTCGCTCATTAGTTTGTCGTCAATTTCCGACAACACTTCCGAATGGATCTACAAACAAAGGGGAAGGACTTAGGGCAGACGAACTTCATTCCCTGTGAAGGAAATGATATATTGCAAGAAGTCGGAAACACGTCGAAGGTGCAAATGCATTTAACTTTATCGTGAAAAAATGGCTCCAAGTGTATAAGCACAACAAAAATGAATTTGCGCCTTTCTTGATGACATGACTTGTACCAACATCCACATGTCGCACTTCTTGATAGTTATTCTACTTATTACTGTGCTTCTCAGCCGGTCTGCAAAACTCTTCATTGATGTAAAATGGCAATGTGCTTATTAATACAGTACGGCTTTGGGAAGGGCTGTTGTCCAAATAACCCCTAAAATGGATACATGGAGAGGCTTCCTAACTGCTTGCATTTTTATATTACAGTAACAAGGTAAGCGTCTTTTTGCAGCCTTTGGTTGGCACATTGCTTGTAGTATGAGTCACTGCTGGGTGAATACCCTTGCTGACAAGAAGTTGTGCTGCACCACAAGAGGCAATGTTTCGTTTCGTTACTACACAGCAGAACTCTAATCTTGCATACCGTTTCATTGCAGCGATTGAGTTAATTATGCAAAGCAGCACTGACCTGGATCAAACGAAATACAAAATAAACCAAATAATTCATGACCATCGGGATCACGGCTTGTATTTTTTCCCATGTTTGAATGCTACTCTATCAGCTTTGTAAATAATTGATGGAAGGCTTTAATATCGTCCTTGAGAGCAGGAAACGGTTATTCAAGCTTCATAATCACGAGTTTTACAAAACAAAACTGGACGATTTTATCTTTTCATGAGACTAAAAAATATTTAAGGTTTGAACTAGTGCAACATATGACACAAATGAAAAACGTAAGAATATGTCACAGATGAAAAAGGCATTGTAAAATGATGCCTTCTACAAACTTGGGCTTGTAATATTTTAGGCTAAATGTTGAAGCTGCATTAGTAATTCAAGTTCTCTTTCACATTTCTTGAGCGAATGAGTCACATAAAATTCCTCGTAAGCAATGATAGCTGCGCTGTAAAATATTAGAAAATACATCACTTATTCGTCACTTGTTGCTGCATTGATAAAGCAACCTTATGTACTGCTGCCTTGCTTACCACTTTTTTACTTTTTCGTATACACAATCAATTTGTTACAAAAACTGTGGATTTTTTTCACCAAACTGTAGCAAAGCGCACAAGATTTCGATTTACACAGAAAAAGTTTTATTTTAACTTCATCGCGGGGTTGAAGTGTGACTTTAAACATTTCAACATTTAGCGTTGTTCATCACTGTATTTAAATGTATAAGTATCTGCTATTCCTACGCCTTTTGTGTAAAGTTTGAAAATTAGTTGATGGTGGCTGCTGATGATCATGATGTGATGAAGCAAAAGCTTTATGCTTATTCAAAACGATGTCAAATGTAAGCCTACACAGTCAGCGCAGGGTAAACACAATTGATTTATTTTCCGTTCATTGCAAAATGGAAGTGCTATGTATACTCAACGAAAGCCGATATGTTTTGCTTCCTTGAAGTCACTCAATGCTTGGGCGAAGCATTTCTAGCGTAACATGGTGGATAAAGCGAGCAAAATTGACGGTTGTGGTGACAATGGCGTAGTGCGAAAACGTAGGAAATGCCGCCCACTTACAATAAAGGGGGGCTTTTCCCTACTTTTCGTGTGGCATCGAAATGGTGGTGAAACTATTGCCTTGTTTGTTGAAGTCTGTAACGAAAAATTATATCCGTTATCTTGTTGTTATGGCTCGTCCATTTGATTTAAACGTTATCCAATATAATTCTGTTGTTAGCACTATTTCCTGAATAAAGTCAGTAATGTTATTCAAGAACTTGTTTTCTTTATTTCCTTTTTCGACTTTTTAGAAACAGCTTGACACGGACAGAGCGTGAAAAACTTTGCAGGATGTTATCCTCAACAGGAGGTAACAACGTTATGCACAGACGATCTTCAAAACTACAGATATTTTTAGGAAGAGGGAGAATGTATCCAAAACCAGTAAAAAAATTTGTTGAGAGGTTCAAGTTGAACCAAACGTTTGATGCAAATCAGAATTTCCATCACTTTGAAATAACTTTCATTTTCGTCCGACAAAGAAAATTACCAGCAAATGCCTTAAACATCGAGTGAATTCCAATTAATTTGCGTTCATTGAAATTTTATCGACAACCTACAGACCCGCTACGACTTGTAATCCACCCTTACGAGGGCCAATTTTAACTACGATGCGTCGCAGGCTACAAACCTGTGAATTAGGTAAATAAATCAAGTAAATGAAAGCGAAACTTCAGATTACCCTGATGTGGATGCCACTGCAAAAAGGCTTAAAGATTGATAAATGAAACATAGATGCGTTGCGTGTGCTGTGTACTCTCTTTTACAGGCAAAAATCCCGAAGAGAGTTGAGCCAACAGTAGAATTTTTATTTTATCGCCAGCACCTTCAACCAAAAAATTTGTGTACCTTTTCGATTTCCAATGTGATCACTTTGTTAAAGCTTTGCTCAAACTCTTCCTGTACTCGAGCCACCTTCACTTGGAAAGGTTCACCGTTTGTTAACCGTTTCTCGACTTGCTGCACCAACGAGGATTCGGCTTGGTTGATATCTTGAGTCAACTCTTCTGCAAAGCATTGGGCGATTTGTCAGAACACCGCACCCTGGGCATAGACGTAGCTAGGGGGGACAAAGGGGCCACGCCCTCCAAATTTTTAGAACATATGGTCATTTTGTGCTTTGAGAGGCATTTTTCCAAACAAAATAGTGTTATTCGTTTGAAATCATACATTTCCCCCCAATTTTTGGGCTGGCTACGCTACTGCCCTTGGGTGGAAAACTCCAGGTTTGACCACGGGTATATAGTCGCCGTTTGTATAACCGGGGGATATAACCGTCGTGCAGCAAAAAAGGCCGGTGGACACCGGCTTTGCATTTTTAAATTATAACAGCTTTTGCTCAAGCCTTTTCTAGTATTTCTCTTGTAAAAATGTTCAAACGACTTAATAAACGATGCGTTATCACAATTTATCGCCACGTTTCAGAAAGTTTGCCCGACTTTAAGATTCAAAAAATGTTTGGAATATTTTAGTAAGCTTCAATACACAAATTTCTCCTGATTTCTTACAATTACCAGCTGCACTCGCCAATTGCCCTCATTGGTTATCTTTTTGTGTACGGACGTATCGTATGGAACAGCTAGTCCACTGAATTACAAACATTTGCAAAATATGGGATTAATGCATCACAATTCCGTAAAAAAGCTTTCCGACGCTTTTCTTTCAAACGTTACTTTGGGGTATGACAAGGGTTCTCATTACTTTAAATGTAAGTTTGGGGCTTAGATTGATGCGTGTTTTCATTTGTCTTTGTCATCTTTTGCAAGGTTTTCATATATACCTTACAGCCATAGGCGTAGCCAGGGGGGCCAAAGGGGTCACGCCCCTCCACATTTTTAGAAAATATAGTCATTTTGTGCTTTGAGAGGCTTTTTTCTATGCAAAATAGTGTTATTCGCCTAAAATCAAACATTTTGGCCCCCGCAAATTTTTGGGCTGGCTACGCCACTGCTTACACCGTTTGCAGTGTAACCAATTGAAAGCGGTTGTTTTACCCTAAACATCCGGAATGATCCCATAGCAACCATATAAGACAAGCTGGAAACTAAAAGCACTTCACATACATTGGATGTTATTTCCCTGCTTCAAAATGGGATGAAATTACCAAACATGTGTTTGGTGACCCAATTTTATTTTTCAGTATATATTATAACGCCCGGTACAGTTTTATGCTATTTGTAGAATTGACCGATTAAATGCTTGTTGTATTGATGCATTCTTCATAAACAGGCCATGCCACATGAACGATTGAACGTTACTTTCAGTCATTCTTTTCTAACTTTTCGTTTGTTCAATCCAGTTGAATTATATAAATAGCGGCCACACAGGTTATTGCAAAAAATTTAGTTGAGACACCGTGATTTATCTCTATCACGACTGCAAGCAGTGAGCAGAACAGGCACTTTATTTCTGTTTTGGAAATTTGGCGGTCTAAAATAATTAAAATATTCGGGCAAGAGACTTTAGGTGTAGTTTTTGAATTTCAATAACGCTATGTATTGAACAAATCTAAAAGTACGTCTTTCGAAAGGTGGACGATGATTTGAAAGATTGTTTCATTTGACAAAAGATCACATTGTAGTCGACATTATTCATTTTATGTTTTGCAAACGTTTTCAGATTCGTATCAAACTCCTATGCTTCTTATTTAACTGCATTCTGGGAACATTAATCATCTAAAATGACGTACAGTGTTATGCTTTAAAAGATTTTAAAAAACTTGTTAAAACCCTCTGATTCAAAACAACTTGCTTGTGAATGTTGACGATTTTCCATTTCTCGAAACGCCAGCTAGCACATCACCAGTTTCACGCGGTGGAGGATTTACTGAAAGTGTTCGTCGCTTTCACAATGTTTTTGCTCTTTTTCTGTTAAATTCGTTTTCGCTTCAAGAGTGTGCAGACATCGCGCACGTTTTGTGAAAAAGAATTATGCGCTGTAAAATGAAACGGGTACACAGAACAGTATTCATTCAAAGCAGATGTAATTTTTTTTATTAAATGGCTAAAACATGGTCAAAGTGATTTTCTAGTTTCGATGCGGTGCTAGAATGTGTTCAAAATACGTAGGCATGCTGTATGCAATCATCAAAACCTACGTATTACGAAATTACACGTGTTGTTAAGAATCATATCCAATGCAAGCAAACCTACCACGATGTAGAAGATAAAACGTTCAGTAAAACCTGCAGTTTGTCCCCTGCGATCAACTGCCCCTCAGCAAGGATGTCTATGGTACTGCTACGACCGTATTTGACACTTATAAAATGTTTCAGTAGAGATAAAGAAAGTGGCAGCAATACCAAATAAGGCCGCGTCCATAGCATGTCTATCAACTTTTAGGATTGCAAGCATAATGTGGGAGACGGGGGTCTGTATCCCCCAAATTATTTTGTTTTGAAGCAAAAACTATTTCAAACAATATATTTGCCCTAAAATTCAAATAAATCAAATAAAAAATATTGATTTGAAGCAAAAACTATTTCAAACATAAAAATTTGCCCTAAAATTATTTTGTACAATAATTTTCGGAAATTATAATTTTTTTTAAAAGCTTGTTTGCCAATTTACTGGTACAAAAAGCTTGTTTGCCAATTTACTGGCGTGAGCTCTTTTCTGGTATGAGTGAGGTAAAAAACGACTTAGAAGTGTTTTTGCATTAGTTACAGAAGTATACATTGTAAAAATATTTGGAAAATCCACTTTTGGGGTATGAACATTTGTTTAGAGAAAAACGCTGTAGACCCCAGATTTTTTCCACCTGCGTTTATGCTTGCACCAGCACAAAACTTGACCATATATTTTATCTTAGTTTCAGCACTGACAAGCTCAAGAACTGGATTGGAAAATGAAAAGTAAACTTCTCAGACCTTTAATTTTTTGCCGTTCTTCGCTGATTTGTTCTTGTAAACACTGCAAAACATCTTTTTTCACGTCCAACATCATTCCGTCCATAATTGCTCGAATTTGCGTCCGCAGTTCTTCTTGTCGCTTCGTTTGCAATGCCGCACGTTCCTCTTCAATGAGACGTTCTCTATAGAACCAGAGAAAGGACACTTTAAGCGTGAGGTTCAGATCCGCAACCAGGGGAGGCAAACCGGGCAATTGCCGCCCAAAATTTTAAAACCATTTTGAAAGCGCCAATACATTTTCTTGTTTTAGGCACACCAACAAGTTACAATACCCCGCCCGAAACTTTTAGCTGGTTGCGGCCCTGGTATGGAGGTCAGTGGAATTTTGTGAACAAGTTGTAGCACGTTTTTATATAATTTCGTACCATATAGTGGTCAAAGGTACATGCTATCTTGAACAAGATTCCGAAGTAGGCTACAGCAATATTCCATCAGTAGATTTCTTAGTACGTCATCAGAGGTAGTTGTTTGCTGCTTGGCATGATGTACAATTCTTAGATTTTGCCACCTGCAGTTGCAATCTAGTCCGTGGCAATTTTGCTATAAAAATCTGTTTTAAAACACCAAGAAAACATGAATTTCTATGAGGGAGAATGCGAAGATTGGGAACCGACAACGAAAAACCAACTGCTTCAATAACTCCGAAAGTTTGTCTACGCTGTATTTGGACTTAAACGTCTAAAGAACAAAACCTTTACAATGGAACTTTTGATAAAACTTTAATCAGACATTCATTATTTGAGCGAAAGTAGAGTAAAAAAACTACAAGACAAAAATTAAGAAAAAGTAGAGAGAGGCCGGTGAGTAAACTACACATATCCATAGAAAGACGAAGAAAATAGAAAACAATATTCAACAAGCACTAAATTTGATAGCAAAAACATCCAGTATTTGCTTTGTATGGTGGGTTATTCTCATGTTTACGAGGCTAGGAAATCGACGTACCTTATCTGGTCAAGATGCCTTATCAAATGTATCTTGTAAGACTAATAGGTATAATAAATTAACACAAACTCACAAGTTCCAAAACAAAAAATTACAAGGAATGAAAGCACAAAAAAGTAGAGGCGATGAGGCGATACTAAATCAAACTTAACTGGAACCAACAAATATGAAGCTTTGTTTTGCTCACTTAATACTGAGAGAGCACGCGCTCTTGTGACTTTTTGCAAAAAGCACTAAGGGTACAGCCTCCTGACCTTGTTCCACGTTAGCCCAGAGTGAAGCTCCCCTACACGAAATTGATTGAATTAAGTAATTTTCCATACAAGCGAATCTGGTTTCACAAGAATAAACAGAGGAAGTCTGTTGAAAATATTCGCTGTAAATTTTTGGTATTTACCCTGGTGAAATTTGCGCATAAAGTTTGCCAATTCGAGTTGATAAATATCATTGAAGCTTCAATATTTGAAAGTTTTTGTACAAGAGTTATACGACATCCAGTGGCGTAGCAGCCCCATATTTTTGGAAGGCAAAAATTTAGGGAGGGCCCAAATCTGTGATTTTAGGCGAGCAACGGTATTTTTGTTTGGGATAACGCTTATCAAAGCACAAAATGACTAAATATGCTGAAAATTTTGGGGGGCAGACTCCCTGTCTTTCAATGGCTACGCCTATGACGACATCTGTGTTTGTTTAAAGGTCATTATCCGCAATTTAGGCCTACTGTTTTGTAATACTATAGAATATAATCTGTTCCCCAAACAAACTGTAAAAGTCTTTTGAAGATTTTCTGACCTGGGAAACACAAAACCATCCAGCAAAATGTTCAATACCAGCCAAGTGATACAGTGCCATTACCTGTTTTCGCGCACTTTCATCCTCTGTTCTTTCGCAACTTTCTTCAACGTGAACAAACGCATCTGAGGTTCAACCTTCTCGTCGTTTGTGGTGCTGGCAACGGCCGCAACGGTCTTGACAACTGGGTCAACCTTGTTTCGTTTTGAGCCACTCATGGCGGAGCTACGACCGGTTCTATTTTCAAAAAATGCCGGGTCAGTCAGGAAAGATATCCTCGTTTAATGGTACGATTCGTTACGTACTATCCGTTTTCGCAGTTCTTATACTTGAAATAAAAGCCACGCTATATAATAGAACTTCTGAATTTCAGCAAGCACGACGTCGACAAAAATATTCTGTTACAGCAGTAATCAACTTAATTTCAAGATGCACTGACTTCATAAATTGGCAGTTTAGGTTAGGCGTCCTTATTGTTTGGGGAAAATTACCACTATCCGCAGATATTTGCGTGATATGGACAAGCTTACAAGGAAAATACAACATGAGGAAAATGGGAGAAGGACGTTACTGACATTTATTCCGGACAAACAGAAAGCTTCAGTGCTATTTCATAATGGCCAAGTGTTGGTGTGATGGTGCTATCCATATATAAATTTTTTACAATATACAACAAAAAGTTGGTTTTGTAATTTCAAGCGGCCTGTATACGTATAGCCCACAGTGGCGTATCTATAGAATGCCGCGCCCATGGCAAAGTTTAAATGTGCGCTCTTTCTAATAGTTTAAATATCAGATATAGGCACAATTGTTTCGAAAGATAAGCCATGTAGAATATAAATGTTTCAAAACGAAAAATATTTGCGTTAATTTTTGTTTTAAATGTCTTTTTGTTAATTTTTGGTGACCGCAATTGGCGGCAGGCCGATGCCTGAATTTTGATTCTTGCCGAGTCAGTTGAGGTTAACGCTCTTGCCCAAGGAATGCTACGGGAATTCATGCAAGGCTCAAAATTGTGGGGAGAAAATATTTTTAATTTAAACGAGCAACAGGACGTACTTGATGTGGGACACCGGGTCTCGAAGCACAAAACGTTAAGACATGCTAGAAATTTGGGGAGCATGGCTCCTTTGGCCCCCTAGCTACGCCTATGTTTCACAAGACTTTGGACATTGAACAGAAAGCCAAATTTGAACAGAAAAAACTAGCTCGAAAAAAGATTAACAAATCTCTTTCATGAGATAACATTTCTTGCTCAGCTGGCACGGTAAAGATGCTAAACTAACTGCTAATTTTTCGAGGACTAACTAATGTTCTCTACCTTAGTCTCTGAACTGGGGCATTGTATTCAGCCTTATTATTATCGGACACTAGTGGCCATCGGAGAAGTTTCGTAAAGTCGGAGTGGGCCGCAGCAGTTTTAAGTAATTTGTTAATCTGCAGGACCTCAACAGCAGTTATTTGCGTAACAGCCAGATTCTCACAGCCGCGGACTTAACTCGTCTCAGTCAGATTCTGACTATTATCTTCAGGGGCGGAGCCAGACATTTTCATTGGGGGGGGCCACGGACTGACTAATTCTTTCTTATAGCGTGAGAAGGAAGAGGTCTCGTAGCTACGGCATGCGAGCGTTCTTGTTCTGTCACAATGTNTTACCGTTGGGTCATGTCNTAATACCACAGTTTTGTCATAATGCTTAGTGGTGCTGGCACCTCACGCCCGACTTAATGTATTAGGTAAGGGCGCTGTGTTGATGCAGCTTTGCAGTTTATGAATGCATGGGGTGCAAAATAGAGGTTCAAGAAACTGTGCATAAAGATTTTAATTTTTGCTAAGCAATTTGCGCCCCCGTTAAAGTGGCGCCCATGGCACGTGTCATGCCTGCCATACCCTAGATACGCCACTGATAGCCCTACTGCTATTCTTTCACGAAGTATTGAGATTCATATTTAGCAAAAATTGTTGTTTCAAAATCCCAAGGTTAATTAGCTTGCGACAAAACTGCAAAACGCAAGGTCATTGAAGCTTTTGCTCGTAAGAGTTTTTGCTAAACAGAAATTTTCATGCATGCACACGCTGTGCATGTTTCGTTTGGTCAAGACTGCACGTGTCACATGCCAGATTTTGGTGTGTATAGGATTGTTGCAGTGCAGATTGCTGAAAAAGTTAAATATCATATTAGGCAGTTTAGTGCTTGTAAACGTTTGGCTGAGACAGCAAAACTTAAGTTTAGCTACATTAAGATTTTTTGTATAAAACTTAGCAAAACCTACAGGAAAGCCACTGCCGGATAAAACGCGGAAGGTTTATCTGTTCTAAAGAGTGAGATGCTAAAAATAGAATCATATGCGACAGAAAGCGAAAAGCTTGCTAATAAAACATGATCCCACATTTATGTTGGTAGCACCAGATGGTTTATCTTTCAAAAACAGTTTGCCACAGATAGGAGATAGGAAGGTCCTTTCAACCGACATTTTAGTGCACTAGCTTTTAAATTGTGCCAAACGATTGGCAAGGAGAACATTTCGTCTCTTTTGGCGCTGCCGTCGTTTCGAGATGATATCGATTTGCATGATAGATTACAGACCTTCTGTCAAGCTCCTGTTAGCCTTCTTTATGCCAATAAGCACACATTCACTTAGCTGTCATCGCTTTTTCTGAAGTTTTTGCGGCTTATCAGTAATTAAAAAACTTTTCGTAAAACACAAAACTTTAGCTTTGTGCAAAAGAACGTAATCCTTGTATTGGTTGCGACTCCAAGAATGGGTAAAAGGAAAACATAATCACAAAATGCAAGTCATATACGCACTTCAACAATATGGGTAAGACATTCATACCCTTTCTTGTAAACTGTAGGTGACTTATATTTTTTCGAATTGTCGTTCGAAACAATGCTTAACTTTTCTTCAAGTAAATCATTTCAGATCTCTTTGCACAAACGTTGCGATAAATTTCCTAAAAGTTTTGATCACAAGAAAATAGGCAGCAGATGATAAATGTTTTGAAATTTTGCTAAACGCCATCATTTTGGTCTTAAAACCACAAACGCCTCTTGAAACTGCGTTCCAATTGCATTTTGTAAACTAGTGTAAAGAGCAATTATCTAAGACCCTGGAATTTTTTTACTTCTGGCAAGTCTTGCCCAGTTTGCTAAGACTAGTAAACCCCTTTTTTCATCCTACCGCGTTTGGCAATCTTCAACTTCACTTTGAGTTAGGTAGAAGTGCCTTAAATTTCAGTACTAGTTGAAAAATATAGTGAAATTGCCTGCTTAAAATAGCTGGTAAACACTCTTCAACGTGGTTGTTCATCTGCAAGGACTTACAAGCAGGGGTGTAACGAGGTTAGATGGCGCCCGGGGTAAGAAGCAAGTTTGACGCCCCCATGTTCGAACCTGAGCTCTTTCGGAAACAAAATTACTGTAGAGAAGCAAGTACGTGTGACGTTGTTGGGACTTTTCGGGGCCCCGCCGTGATTCGGCGCCCGCGGAATTGCGCCCCCCTCGTTACGCCCTTGCTCACACACATGTTAGGAGTGTTCAAAATTTCTCAAATTACCTTGAAGTTTTTCCACTATTTCTTGAAGAAGTATCACGGGATTCACTGCTTGCGGTAAAACCATTGTGATTCATGTTCGTCGAGAGAAGCAGCTTCATCAGGAATGTAATCTTGACAAATTGCTCTCAAAGAGGTTATTTGCACGAAGTGTTCTTTGAGACAGACTTTCTTTATACTGCGAGCCTCTGCACCATTCCACAAACAAGCTGAAATATACAAGTGATATAATCGGCTTGCCATCTTTTATCAACCTATTTTATGTCGTGCAGTGTCATTCTTACAGATAGTGCTATGAATTGTTGGTGAAGATATTGAGATAATCATTTCAGTGAATTTTTTTCATCGACACGCATTTGACGCATTTGCCATGAAGCTGAATTTGAGTCTGCTTTATTATATAAACCATTTTATTATTACATATATTCGCGATATCGCGGCCGCCCAGCGACATCTTAAATGCTTTGGTTTTAACACGCAAAGCTGTAATCTGCTGAACTTTGAGATTTTCTCAAACATCTTTTAACACTAGCTTTAAACCTAAATAATTTTTTGGTTTGCGCTGACCCCCTAATGGCCTGGTGTGAGAAAAACGTATTTACGGGAAAACAAAAGTTGGAGACAATGCAATAAATGAAAAGATTTGACGGACCCCTTGAAACACATCCACGTACCTTTTTGATTCCCAAAGGCCTGTGGATCTCATTTTGAAAACACCAGTGCTAGCATAAACTTATTGCCTTAGAGTGCTCTACGCCAATAAAAATCAGTGATTCATACACATATCTATTGAAAATAGGTTGTAACGTGTGGTTCGGCACAGCAACACGTTTATTTTTATTGAGTTCTCTCTTCTGCTACATGTTCAAAAAATTTATGCAAGTGATAACTATCATTTTCAGCGTTACACACTTTGGTACCTGATCAGTCTGTTATCACGCAAAACAGTTGTCGCACATTGCGTTTATGCCTAGTTCCGATATACATATTAAACCAAGAGTTCTCAACCTTTTCAAGCATGTGACCCAATTGATAAAAAACAGAGGGTCCGTGGCCCACCGAGTGTACAATTTCTCCAATGCGGCAACTGTTGCACATGCACAGATAAGATATAAAAACAATTAAAAACATTTAATAACACAACGTGCGCCACAATGAATGCGAAGGTTGGGCCTGTTCGTTGTTAGAAAGCATAGATATGCGAGGCTCAACACATAAAATGCATAGATAAAGTTATTTCCGCAATAAGCTTGCTTCTAGATTTCGTTTTCATGGCAACAAGAGCCACCTCTCTGCCTCAAAATACCTTCAGCAACTGTATATTGTGTACAATGTGGTAGGCTAGGTGGAAATTTCCATGTTGCAACAATTTTAACACATGACTGAAAGAGCTCATTGTGACATTTGCAGCTCAAGAGCTACTGTAGCAGAACAATTACATTGTTTACTACATGTAAAAGAACTTAAAGTTACAAAAAAGAACTTAAAAGGCAAATTGGAAACTAATTGAAACACTACTGAATAGCTGCTAGGCTGTACAGGTGCTGGAAGGCTGCTGGACAGCTACTGGAAGGCTGGAAATACAGCAGTCCCAACCAAGGAAATCCGAAATCAATGAAACATGAAAAACGTCAGAGATACGTCAGAATCTCAGAAACAAGTGGATTGAAAGCTTACAAACAAATCTATCAGTCCTTTACAAAATTACAGGGACCTTCCCAGCGTCAAAACAACACCTTATACAAAAGGTGTAAACATCTTGTGACTTTTAATCACTTATCA
>JGI24158J21664_10007079_pt1 | contig 14854 bp, 8 predicted proteins | sample Ectturendosymbi3_FD_21664 | JGI IMG/M metagenome (IMG submission 21664) | reverse complement strand
TGGTCGGCTAGAAGTTGGAACAGAGATGAAGTAGTGCGGCATGCCGGCCAGGTCGACCGTACTTGTGATGAGGGTGAGATGGCACAGCGATGCCTTCTGAACAATTCACGACGCGATTGTTAAACTGCATCGCTAGTTTCCCTTCAGTGGAGTTCACAGGTAGCATTTATACAAGCATGCAAACCGTGCCCCGGGAGAAAATGTGCTGAACGTCTTAGAGCGCGTTTTAAAAATGCATGTCTGTTTACCAAACCGGCATTGCCGGCACGAAATGTCGACCGCGATTGAAGAGCATTAAAACTTCAAAACATGAGTTTGACAGCTCATCCTTGTAATCCCGTTGCTTTCAGGCGATCGTTTGTGAAACAATGCGTTTGCAACGCAATGGCTTTTTTCAAGCTTGCGTAAAGCAGTTAAAAATGCTTAAAATGCAACTGCAGCCGCGTGTTTCAACCTTTCTTTGAACCGGGACCTCATTTTAGATGTTGGAAAGCTCAAGGCCCGCAATTGCTAAATGGACTGGGTTACTTTTTCATGGATAATAATTTGAGACGCTTTCTGCTCCGTTTTTCGATAGTCAAAACCAAAGCTAGCGAATTTCGAATAAAGCAAATACATTTAATTCAATTTCTTTACAAAAATCGTGGTAGTTTACCAGCATACAGTACGTGAGCCATCGGTACAAACTGAACTGAAAGGGTTGACGTTGAAATTACTCCCAACGTAAAAGACGTTGCAATAGTGATACAGTAGTACATATTTGGTAGTGGCAGCAATTTGACTTCAAAGCAAAAACTCATCAAACAATGCTATGTCTACAAAATGCACAACATGCGTTTGTTCGCGGCAGTTTGGTACATCAGTGGAGTACTGAATTTGAGGAATATTGTACTTAAACTGAGCCGTTTTACATTCATCTGATATAACCTGTCCCAAAACGCAACCGTTCGTTTGTTCGCCCGTGCACCCTTGGGCCAATGGGCTTGTAGCGGTTTCAGTCACTTACAAGATACATAGTTTAAGAGAGCTTCTACAGTCTTGTGAGTTATTCGATTCTGCAGCTGTTGTGATAGGCCACTTGACGCAATACTAGCTTTCATCGTCGCGTCATAGAGCTTTCACAAATGCGCTTAATGCTCGAGTCACTTTTTGTTTGGAGGACCAGAGTGTCTTTTACGGGGCTGAGGATCCCAGGTTATGTATCCCTAAAATTGTGCATGTCGGGCCCGTTGCTTGAACTTCTCTGCAACTTTCGTGAGAGTTGATATAACTTTTTGCAAGGACGATGAATATGCATTATGCATCAAGTATCAACTGTCCTGCTACACGATACTTCCTGAAGTTAATCCACGTTTGGTTAGTTTTTGTGATGCGTCGAGCTGTTAATATTTTTCGGATGCGGCCGTTTTTGGCACTTTTTTCGGACTTACAAATGCTTGTTGTTCGCTGTAATGCATTTTGTGAGGTTGTAGCATTTAGGAAAAGTGAAATGAGGACTATAAGCAATTGTCACTTCAGCAGCTGGTATTTACCTTGTTCACACTCTCTGTTGAAACGTGTTTTACCATCTTTCTGTCGCGGCCTGGAGTGTTGACTGTAAGTAACTCCGATTTATTCCTACAAAAAACAACGAAACCGTTTGACAAGTACAAAAAGTAATCTTTTCAAACTTATCACTTTTCACAATCGACCACCCATAGTGATGTTTGAAGTATTAAGTTTTGTGATCTGAGGTCTGCGAATGAATCGTATGTGTTTTTCTACAGCGTGCAAGCCGTTCACTTGTCCAGCAGTGTAGAATTAGCGCGGTTGCAGACCTCTGTATCGACGTTCGTATCGCACACTTGCAGAAAGGAAAACAGTCAGCTATATTCAACCGAAGTTCATTGTTAAGCCAAAAGTTAAGCTACTTAACCATGCTCAGGAAACCTCAAGCACTATATTGAGTGCAATGCAACCTAAAGTGTGATTACGTTATCGTGGGAAATGTGACATCTGTTATTTCCGGACCAAACTATTTTTGACTTCCCGACGTCCATTTTCAATCACTTTCACAACACAATCTTATCTGAGCAGCGAAACATATATAGCATAGCCTACAAATTTTATGCACTGTACTCCGAAAAAGGGTAATTTTTGTTTGCGCGTGGAAAAAGTCGGCGCGTTTATGATCCGTTTTTCTTCATATCAAGTGATGGTGTTAGAAGACCCTTCACATACAAGTTTTCCGAGGTTATATTAGTCCAAACACGTTTTGCACTTAAAATCACATTGAAATGTTAAGGTAGTCAAGATACACAAAATTTGCTACACATCAGATAACCCCGGTTAGCATAGTTCCCCAATTTGCTGCATATAGGCTTTCAGGGACTAATGTGTAAAATACTTCTGGCACCATTCCACTTGTTTGTGAAAATCAGGAAAAGTCATGGAAACACAGGTTTGTAACATTTTTCTTTTTCTAAGTATATAAAATCAACAGAAAAAAAGCCCCCGGATGGTGGACCACCCAGGTTTCCTGAGCAGGGTTTTGAGGCCGCACATTGAATGACTTGCGTTGTTCTCAGCAAACTAAAATTTAGCTCAAGTTTCTGAAAGCATGCGAATCCTATCAGCAATGATAAGGACTTTTTGGCGCAGGTCTCTAATCACTCCATAACTGTGATGTAATAGGCGAGTGCCAGTAGAACCACAAAATAAAACTCAGTTTATTGCAAATGAAACAAAACGGTTAAAAATCAGCAAACCAGAAATGAGTTTTGTTCCTCAGTGGACACATGGAAATCTGCCTGTACGCAATCCAGACGTGATGGAGTGGCACTGAGAAACACTGCATCAGAAAGTCAAATTTGAGATAATCAAAATAGAAACAGGTTGTCATTAATACTGTACATGCACAACAACAAAAAACCTTCTCAACTGGGCCGCTTCAAAACTTTCGACCGGGTTGAACATAGCTGGATTAGACTCACAAAAGTCAAGCGGTTATGGCACATGTGATAATGAAGAAAAAGTGTGCGACGCCTCACGCAATCAAGTTTCATAATACAACAAGTGATCTGCGGAGTGGACGTTTTGCGTGAGTTGCTGAATCTGCTCCGAGGTCATTTATTGAAGTCCTTTGGTCTGATTTGCTTCTTACTGGAGCTCTACCAAAGTGTGCCGTGTTGGGTCGCAGTTCTGCTGACGATATCTCAGCGCCAATGTAAGTTGAATTTCTTCACAGATTTATTATACGCAAGCTGGAGCACATTCGTTACTGCCAGAATCTTAAGAAACCGTCGGCCACGGGATCCGGACAGAGCAGTTCGAGCAGACCTCCGTAAGTATGATATGAACCTGTACCTTTTTTTGTTATTTCCCTGGGTGGGTGAGGGTGCGTCTTATCGTCAGCGCAACCTAATGTGCAAACTTTTAGCCTGTTTCATTTTTGTTGTTGTTATTTTTTTTAAATGATGCATAATTTACGTACCTGTGACAAGTATTATTCCGAAAATACTATAAAATTATCTTCGGCAGGTTATGGATCATCCGAATGTCGTTTCCATTGTAGAGTTTTTGCGGTAACTTCTATAAGTAGAACCATAATTGTGTGCTCTTTATAAAGGACTTGATTGCAACCATGCACGTGACTGAGACTGAAGTGATGTGAAATGTGGATAAAGACATTTTTCTACCTCGGTAATTTTGAATGAAACGAATGACAGTTTTCAGGTCATTGGATAAAATAGGAAACACCTCAATGTAGAGAAGAGCATTTGCGTGGTTTCTAGCCCGGTGATGCGTCCTCGTTGAAAAGAAGTGAAAAAAGTGTCCCGCATTTGAGGGTTACCGTTGTGACGTGTTCAAGAGACGTAATCGCCTTAGCAGTTACTTAGGTAACATAATGATAAGCTGCGGGAAAAGAACTACTTTCAAACCATTTAGCTATTTCCTACAAAGAGTTTTTTCTCACGACAGAAGTTTTTCTTTAGCAATGTGTAAAAAATTGTCGATTGCTTGTGAACGTGGGACAACGTTGCATGCCCAAAATCTTCACGGTAATCTTCACAGCTGGTTTCAGTTCCGGTTTTAATCTTGAAAAAAAGCTTCTCTCCTTATACCCGGATTGTTTGTCCATACATTTCCTCAACGCACCATCGTCAGCTGCTGCCTCAGCGCGGTTGATGGAGTTCCATGAAGCAAGCTCGCGCACTCTTACCACATGCTTATATTTTCGCAGGTTCATAAATTTCAGCGACAATTCTTTTGGAGCATTCAAAGGAAACCCTTTGCCGTATGCTAACGTCCCACGCCCTTTCAACCCAGCAGCTTCTAGCAGAGGAAATGGACAGAGCGGTTTCCAACATGCCGGTGCGTTTCGGTCCGGTCAGACTACTGGGAGCTTTAGACCTTACGTACCAAGGGGATCAGCACAAAGGCCGTCCACTGGCTATGCAAGGCCAGCGCGACCTCCACCAAACCAAGGCTATCCAAGGTTTGGCCGACCTTCGTTCACCTACCACAATAATCCATACCGTGGCTGTGCGCCGCCTGGATTCCGGTGATCGTGGCACAAAGCTTAGGCTTGTAGGACGTGATGACGCAGACGTATTTCCTTTCAACACCAAGGATCTTTCGCGAAGTAACTCGGAAAATCGCGTCGTGTTGGATGGATGAATGAGCGAGTCGCATTCCGTTGCGTGCCACTGCTGCAGTTTTAAGAAGACTACGTCGACCGTATGTTGCAGCACACGCGACAGTTCGTGGGTTGGTCGCCAAACTGCAAATCGTCTTCTTCACTCTTTGTTACATTGTACTTTTCGTTGTTGTTTTTCAACTAACTGTTGATGAGGCGCACTGTGCTCTGAGCAATGAGAGATCTGATGTCCACGAGTAGCGAGGTCGCCATTGCTTTTTTGCCATTAAGCGTATTGTTGGTCTTTCGTGGCACAAATGGTACAGTCGTCCATTAGACTCACAACACAACCTAGTTTTTTCACTTCTTCCATTCGATCGGGAATATATTTTGCTCCTGTGGTGCAGCTCCCCCCAACACAACAAGCTCCAGAAGATGCACTGCCTAGTAAACAAAAAACTAATGGCACTTCTCAGATGAATAGTGAAAGCGCAACATGTCAAACTTGCAGTGACCCTGATTTGGCGTTGTTGATAGGTTGTCATGCCCAAAGTCTTGCAGGGCCAAGCAATTGTCTATGCTTTGCCTTGTTCTCTTGTTATCGAGTAGTTTCAACCATGGTTTTGAATATCATCAGGATCGTCAATGACGTACACATAAACACAATGGGTTCGCTGATGCGGAAAAATAACGAAACTCTCTGCCTGTATTCTGGCAAAGCAAAAGTGCAAGTATTTGTATGTTTTTCCTTAATGTTTGTTTTTAGAAAAACATTTTATGGTTTTCACTTATTGTTTGTATTTGTCAAATCATATTTTGACTAAGAGTGTTCAGCAACACTGACTTCCTCACGCACGCAATGGTGTTTTTTCTTTTTCTTGCGCGGCCGAGTCCGGTCGCTGTTGTCCGCACTGCGAAACGACCCTGTGAAAAACTTTTGCTGGCGAGGCAGTACTTTGTAGTTTGACAGTTGGATAAGTTTTTATCATCTTTTTTGGTATTAGAGTTCAGGCTGTGCGTCTCATGTGCAAACATTAAGTGCATCACCTGTAATATGTGTTTAAGTTGGCGACCAGGGCGTGGGTAGTTCTATCGGCAAGACGGCGGCTGAGAGTCTGCGCTGGGCTGGTTGTATCTTCATAGTGCATCATGGCGCATGCGCCGAGCCTGCTGTTCAGCCAGTGCACTTGCATTTTACTAATACCACATATTCCTCAACACATTTATTGACACGCCGAACCAGTTTCATACTTCTCACTCCACCTTCTAATCAGTCGATTACGTAAGGCATATCTACCGCTCTTTGCAACATAAAACAAGGAGCTTCGCTTATGTGAAACTCGAGAGTTGGTAGGTAAAAAAACACAATTATGCTGTGTGTCAGAAAAACTTCTGCATTAAAAAGTAATGAAATCGTCTTTGGCGAAACTTCCATTGTAGTACTAGAATGCATTATCGCATGGTTCTTGACACCTCAGCAAATGCGTTGCCTTCATGTACGTCGCGATGAGTTTGGTTACGCGAAGAACTCGACTTGTTTTATGCATTACTAAAAAAAGTAAGTAAAACAAATGCAAGTTTGCGACAATGCGCGTTGCTGGACTACATATGCTTCAGTTCTTATCCAGTAAGGAACCAGTGCAAATCGTCGTTTCAGGAGCACTCAAATAAACCACGGCTGACACTTCTGGAATTTTGCGTCCGTTTCTATCGATGATCTATATTTGTATGTCCTGCGTTAACAACCGACCTTGCAGAAAAGATCTCATTTTTGCGGCTCCCCATCACTTGTATGCGAAGCTTCTTGAAGCGAATCAGGCGGAACGACATGCCGCTTTGTTGGTTGGTGACGCTTTGACCAGAAACCAAGCACAATCATGGAGAATTGCTGTAAAATTGTCCATCTGCAACGTCGTATCTTTTGCAAGATTACTTTGTGCCACGCACCCACGTACTGCTGCCGATCACCGCTGCTTTATGCTTCAGCAACTTTTAAGCGACATGACTTAATTTTTTCGTACATGTGTTGATGGGCTTGAACGTGAACGTGCATTGTAAACAACGCAGAACTACCAGTGGAGGAGGGTTCAGCCATACATGTTTTCTTGCATCGCACGCTGTGCGCAACGTTTCGTTGCTGGCGCATGCTGCCCGTCAGGTCGTTGAGGACGCTTTGCCCCCCGGCGCGCTCCCTGAAACAATACAGCTTGTAGCGATTACCTGCTCTGGGTGTTCACCACCAGAAGGCATCCCGGCCTAACTCCACGCGTCTCATGAGTTGCTTGGAACGTGAAAAACCGAATGTAATGTTTACGTTGAGGTTTTGACGCACGTAGCTTGATCTTAACATCTCGACGGCGAGAAATACCTTACCTCAGGATCATTACTTGTATTTTAAAATCAGTCCATTTACATCGTCACTGCTGTTTAGCGTTTTCTTTTCGAGCAACTTGGTGTTCACTTTTCCCTGGCGACAATTCGATTAAATTACGCTTTTTGCTTGTGTGTCAGTTGAAGGCAGCCAGTGAAGCTTCATCTGTTTTGGGTTTATCAACGATTTTCTTGGACGCATGTAGTTTGGCTCATCAGTGGTTAAATGCTGATGATGTGACGGCATTCATCATCTTTTTGTATTTCGTTTTATGGACCTGATAACCGATGATGCATTGCATTCATCCTTGCATCTTTCGTTTATTTTCGTAAGGTACACAAAATGGTTTATTTATGGCTTGCGTAAAATGCGTTGTTCATCGCATTTGCAAGTCTTTTTCCCAAACGGACGTGCTTCCGTATATTTACAAAATGGTCTTTGTTTCCTATTATAGACATGGAATGTTGGGGTGGGAACTACTAAGTTGAAAACACTGTAGCATTGAGTTTACTTTGTTTTATCGCAACTGTCGTTCAAACTTACTGCGCGACAAAAGGTTTTGCATATGTGGCCATGGTAAGAATGAGCATAATTTAAACTTTGGTGCGGAATGTCATGCCATTCTGGTATTTACGAAGTTAGCAGTATTAACTTTTCCATACTAGAAAGGGGGCTGTTGTTAAATCATCATTAGCAAACCCAATAGTTTAGTTAAAGTAGAGGATGTTGAACAACTGTCATGGGCACATGATTGACCGCAGATGTGACGAACTTCTGTTGAGGACAAGGTAGGCCCGTAGCCAGGTTTCAAGATTTGGTGGTGCACAATACATTCTTAGGGGGCACGATTTTTGCTTTTACTATATGTTTAAAACATTTTTCTGGGCGCAACAAAATTTGGGAGGGAACATAAGAAATTTAGGGGGGCACTGCCCCCGAATGCTCTCCCGTGGCTGCGGACCTGGGACGAGGTGACTTTAAATACGCCCAATACTGTTGCAGTGTTCCCATTCACTAACGTGTAGGTATTAATTTGCTTGAGAATGTATTAAAATATGAGACCGAGCGTCAGGGCTGGTCTGTGCTTGCTTTCCTTTACCTTTATCAAGGGCTTCGACCCGTGTTTTGAGTTACGCAGAAGTCGAGATGTCAAATTGTGGAGTGCAGTCTCCCCTCTAATTTTTCGAAACTTCAAGGAACTGGATAGCCTTCTAAGCAGTAAATGTTTAGTTTACGATTGTATTAAAGCTTTCAGTTCAGGTTACATTTTGGACTTTGTTCCGCAACTGCGCTGTGGCAGGAAGTGGTTATAGGGCATCGCTTACTATGAATGGCTAAAAAAGGTCATCTTTTTATAGGGAGCACAGAGTCGCAAAAGAACCGATTGCTATGGGAGCAATAGCTCCGTGGACGCACGATTTCTGCGGATCTTGGCCGTACCACTAAAAACGAGCTAGCGCCGGCTCTGAACAACTATGTCAACTGGTATTGCTTACGAGTTTTGATTATGTAGCATGTAACAGTGGACTCCACCTGCAGTTTATAACGGTAACATTCTGATAATATAACTTCAAATCCATGATTAGGAAAATGTGAATCATGCTCCAGCAACAAATCGACGCATTATAAAGAGCTTTAAATCTTTAAAGATATTTTCTAACTGAAAAGACGCTGCAGTGATTTCCGTCCATTGTGCAGCCCGGTTCGGCATATTTTCAACACACTGTAGCTGCAATCAACGACAATGCAACGCTGTATTTTCATAGATAAATTTGTTTCACTTCGTTCTTACTCTTGCAAGCGCTCCTTTTCGCTTTGACATTGCTTTAGAGTTTTAGACTGCGAACCCTGGAAATTAGTCCTATAGGCCAATGGTCTTCCACCTTTTCGTACCGCGATCCAGGCCCGCAACCACCGGGAAGCATTTCCCCCCAAATTCTGTTGTGACAGAAAAATTTGTTTTGAACATATAACAAAAACAAAAATTTTGCCACCCCAAACCTGGCTACGAGCCTGATTGAGAGCCAGACACCATATAAAAGACAAAGGATGGTTGATCGATAGCACCAATATATTTGCAATTATGGACAACAGGTTAAAAGTTCGACTCACACAGGGCCGGTTTGAAGCCGATTTGACCGATTTCTTCTAATCGGGCCCCGCGCCGAAAGGGGCCCCTCGCTCCGTCCACTTACCAAAGCAAACTTACACTTTTTGTCGAAGCTACTTGTGTACAGTGCCGGCACGGGGCCCAGTGTTTTTCAAGTTGCTTTGAGAGACCAAAACGGTTCTCACATTTTTCCAACGGTATCTCAAAATGCAGTATACAGCAAACTCGCTTTACTACCACCATCAAAGTACACCAAAACCTTGCTTTACAATCACCTCTGTATTCAGATGAAACAATTGCGGTCTCTCAAAATGTCTTTGCGGTCAGCAAGGTCAAACTTTATGAAAACTCTGGAGGGCCCACAGTATTTTGTAAGCGTGGGATCCGTTGCCAACGAAAATCTAAGTGAACTGCGCGGTTTTTAACGGCCTTATCAAAATTCTATAGCAAGAATGGTTGTTGTCTTCAGTAATGTGTGGCCAAGTTTTTTCACTAGCGCCTTGATCGTTAAGGCAGAAAGGCCTTAAATTTTTAAGCTGTTTTCTGTTTCATTTATAAAAGCGTTTCGTATGTGACAGGTCAGGTTTCAATAGTTGCTACAAAATACGATTCGATAGTTGTTGAATGTTGATTTTTCAATAATCACAACTACGTTTCTTCTGAAGGTAGCGTTTAGTTCGTAATTGCAAGTCCGTGCTGCTTGGTGTTTTAATAGCGTTGTTCATTTTCCCTCTCGTAAAGGTTTGATCAGGCAACCTATCATCAGAGACAACCATCTGCAACTGTAATGAGCTGGCACCTCTTTTATAAAAACAAAGTGACGTTCGCAACCCCTCGTTTGAAAAAAAGCGTAGAAATCCCAAAAACAGTGTGGTATTAATTTTTCGGTACTTTTTCGCAAACGGTCACAGATAAGGTTCTCTTCGCAACATTTCTAAAAATGAGAACTTTAAGTTTTAATCAAGATACAGACCGAACGATCAGGGCAGAGTAAAAATTAGTAGCCTAATACAAACACCTGGTTCCGTACTCAGCTCGTGTAGTGATGGCTTTAGTGTGGAAGATGTACAGGTCAGTGCCGGATTAACAATGGTAACAATTGCTACTGGCCCGCGCTTTTGAGGACCCCGCGGTCCGTTGTGTTACATTTTTCTTTATTATATGCAAGGGTGGATATTGGAATTTGAGTGCCCGAGGCAAACTCTCAGAAAGGGGCCTTAATTTTACACACGCTATACAAAAACTTTATTCACTGAAAGCAAGTTTAATTTTTTTGATTTTGTCTGGGAATTTGCTTCTGCGTGAAGGTCCATTTTACACTGTAAATTGTTTGAAGTCATTTGTTTTTAAATTGTTCTTTGCCTACACATTAGACTTGTTAAAGGTCCCCTTTTGGCATATTTGCACATAAATTTTGTTTTAATTTGATAAACATGTAACTTGCTTCAGAGCTTATTAAATGTGCCTCTAGAGTGATTAATAAGTTTTTTTACCGAAACAGTGCGAAACTCTCAAAAGGGAGGCCCGAGATGACCGTCTCTTTCGCCTCCCTTAAAATCAGCCCTCCCTTGATTGTATATAGAATTTTTCAGTCCAAGAAGTCACTATTTTACTAAATTTGCCATAAGCAATTAAGCGAAAGTTTTCAATTGAATGCTTTTATATTAGACTACTATGATTTGAAACAAACTATTTTACAGTTATTTGCAATACCATGGAACCACTCAAACAATGTGGCGAATTCGCAGCAATTTCCAGATATTGCTTGACTGTATTGTTATGGCATTAAAAAAATATTATTAGATCACATTCACCTGTTCTATAAGTTGCGTTACCTTTTTGGTGCTTTCAGAATAACTTGGCCAATGGCCCCAAATTTGGGGTTTTGTCCCTAGAACCGGGTTTTCAATGTCTTGCTGGGTTTCTGGGTTTTTCTTCTGAAGATCTGGGTTTTTTAGGATTTTATTGCTCACCGGTGATTTAAAATAGGGTATGACTTATTGTAGTTCTTATTTCCAGCTTCATTTTCTTTATCTTGCTTAATCCTCTTCAGCTCAGTGAAGAGGTACCTCACTCTTCAGCATACCTGAGGAACAAGCAACTGACACCATGTAAGCTGTAAATATTAGCTAGGTGCATTGAGTTCAAGAGGCAGAAATACTAATGAATCAAGCCCAAAGAAAAAAATTAAGTGGTTCACCCACAATTTTTAAGGTAAAATGGTTGAGAGATCCATAGCTCAAAGGTTAGCTCCAGACAAACACTGACATTGAAGATTTGATTATTGTAAATGCTGCCAGATCACCATCAGAAATGCAAACAACTCCATGTTACTGCGATATGATAATTCGAACAAACACAAAAGTTCATAAGCAACGTTACACTATATATTCACTAACACGTTTTGTGATTGCAGATGGCCAGGTATGGTAGTTTATAGAAAGAGTCACATAATTTTGTGTCTACCTGGAATTTCTGTTCAAATCTGGGTTTTTGGGTGAGCCTATATGAGATTTTCCAAAAAATTTCATTGGCAACCTTTGATTTGGCATCTAATTACTAACCATTGGGTAGTGTACATATAGCCACCTTTTACAAATGCGGGAAATGATTTGCGTATTTATTTAACTCTCATGGTTACCAACTGCAGTGGAGAACGATCGTTTTCTAAACTTAAGATGGTAGAATAAACAAAGTAGCACCGTTAGACAAAACAAGCTGAACAGCATGATTCTAAAGAGCATAGAACAGGAACTTCTATATGATATAGACACCATATACCACCAGCACCATTAACACATATTCTAAGGAAAAATCTAGAAAATGCAATCCTAAGCAGTAGGTTTGCTGCTCTTGACAATCGACATCGAAACGTACGCCTTGTGACTACACTGTCTAAATATAGCAATGATCAAATTTATTGATGAGTCTGGAAATATTAATTACTGTCTCTGTACTGAATTTGTGAGTTGCACAATAATATACGTATAGGCTACGTTTTGGTAAAAAATATGTGTAGCCCATGCAGGGCCGGCCCTAACAGATGCGGGGCCCAATGCAAGACCTAGGCGCGGGCCCCCTCTGTGCAGTGATTTTATGACGTCATCGTGTTCAGTCAACCGTGTTACGATCGTGGTAGAGCGCAGATATACAGTACAGCACTAACACGAGAAATTGAGCACGTTTGCTAACGTTCGAGAGGAAATTTGCTAGTTCTGACGAGAGCGTGCTTTGTTAACAATGAAATTTATATGGCGTTTCTACTTGAATTCCCAAGCGCAAGGTGTATCCGGCAAAATATAACAATCTACCCAAACACCACGTCGCGGGACCCCAGAGGCGCGGGGTCCAATGCAGCTGCATCGGTTGCATCGGCTTAAGGCCGGCCCTGAGCCCATGTCCACCAGCTGCTATTTAGAACCAGGTTTTTCGCACTTACGAAAGTCAGTAGGCTACGGTTTAATGGTAGTCACATGAACGTCCACAGAATTTGTGATTTAACAGTTGTTCACTTGTCCATGTGTATTTTTAACTTAGGGCCCCGCGCTGCTTTAATCCGGCACTGGTACAGGCTACTAGTAAACCTGCCTAACTTTTCGTCTTGTTTTAGAAAATTCGTTCTAGCCCTATTCTTCTAGCATGTGCTTGAATTTCTATCACAAATGAAGATCCCAAACTTGAAGGATAGCCTATGTCAAAAGTGAGGGGATCTTTGAATGCTACCATTTCGGGCATAATGGATCAGGCGTGTTTGGAGCAAAACAACTTTTTCTGGCATCCACGAGCTGTGTGAAGGTTTTTGGAAGCAAGTTTAAGGCTATGAGCTTTCAGGGCTTGCACTGGTTGCTGAAGTTTCAGTCTGGTAGAGTAGAGCGTCATTTGGAGCCAAAGTTATTTAGCAGGTAGGTGCGTTCAACGCTTACCTAGCACTCATATGACACTTTACTAGACCCTTTTTCCCAAGTCGTGGTACTGGTGCCAACCCAGGAAGACACTTAAACGTGAAAATAGTCCTCACGCTACATTTAGTTAAAAAATATCAGGTTACGAACCGAAAGTGCAATCAAACAACGTTTTTTAAAAAATGTACTGGTGATCCGTTTTTCCCCTAATAAAAATAAAGGTTGTAGAAAAACAAGCGGTTGACGTGGCCACAAACTTTTTAATAACAACCAACATGACAAGATTTCTCTTATCACTTTAAAAGTTCCAGCAGTTTGCACGATTCAACAGTACCCTAATGTTATAAAGTTTCATGAGGCCATATTGAGGCCTGTCTCAGAAAAACGTGGTACACGAACAAAAAGATAAAAAATACCTTAGAAATACCACCAGTTTAAAATATCTCCCAAGTTTTGACAATTCCAGCATATTTGTGGTTAAATGAATGAATGAATAAATTTAATTTGTAATCAGACACGAAGCCCATAATACAAGCACACACTGTCGGCACAACGCAGGTTGAAAAAAACAGACAAAACAGAACGTGTTACAACGGCGTTGGAGGCAGAACCACACGGTTACAGACACTTTTGTAACACTATTGTTCGCAAACCCGTAACACTAAATACCAATCAATTACGAAATTTTCAGTCTCAAGATAAATCTTGTAAGGAGATAATTAACCAGTAGGACAAAGAAAAATTCAAAATAAAACTTTTCTTAAAAATAATTAGAATATAAAATTTCGTCTTTATTCTTCGAAAGTTTCTGCAAATGTCAAAATTCCTATGCAATATTTTGAAATTTCCAGGGGGGGGGAAATGCCTCAAATCCCCCTCTCTGGTTGCGCGCCTGTTAAGAACCACTGGTTTACACGGTTCCGATATCTGTTTTTCAAATGAAGTAAGAGAGGAATGTCCAGATTCGCACAAGTATGTTGTTCAGAGGAGATTCCAGGTCAACAGCTTATCACGTGATTTACACCGTTGGAGGCTGCGTCACTGAAATTTACATTTGCTCTTATTCTGGCTGGCACTATCGTTGCTCTGCTACGCTAGTTACGTAACAACCAATGAGAAATTCCCACGAGAACTCGCCCATTATTGCGTGACGTACGTCACAGAACAACGATAGCGTCAGTCAGTCATCTGCGTACTAGGCTCATTCACATCAAGCGGCCCGAGTTACTGGACAATTCATCGTTCGTTTGAAACTTCTCGAATGGGAATTTTCCACAGATTGGAATTCAAATCCAGTGATGCACTGTATACAAATCCATTGCTTGAAATGAACGTTCAATCTAATATCAATTATATTTTTAAAAATACTACTTGCAGATTACAGCTCAGGCTCTCATGTGCCCCTAGGGGTACATTTGCCTCTCTGAAGGGCTACATTTAAGGGAAAATGTATTTATTTCCAAAGATTCTAATATACAAAAGTTCTATTAAAACTTCAGTGGATTTTGAATCTTTTGATATTTCACTCAGTTTTTTCGTCATGAGAAATTTTAGGGGTACGCGCTCATCTGTCGAAATGCTGAAGGGGCACATGGTCAGAGAAAGGTTAGGAACCTCTGCTCTAACGGATGAGCTCGAGTAAACCTCTGCGTACTAGACTCATTCATATTAGCCCCAAGCAGTGGCGTACGCAGAAAATTTTCATGGGGGTGGTTTCAATCAGTGGCCTATGGTGGTCATTTGTTTGTGGTGTGCGGTCTTTGTGACATCACAATTTGACGTCATATTCATGTTTCCAAACCAACGTTTTGGCGAAGTTTGTTGACATAATATGCATATTCTTCTACACGCCC
>JGI24158J21664_10007078_pt1 | contig 14855 bp, 8 predicted proteins | sample Ectturendosymbi3_FD_21664 | JGI IMG/M metagenome (IMG submission 21664) | reverse complement strand
TTTATTCAGTCAGAATAAATCGTATGATGAGCTCGAGTGACGCTGTTGACCTGGCTCGCCCCTGTAACAGCCTATTTGAATTTCAGGTGGTTCACCGTTTTCAAAGTGGTGTAATTTTGTCTATAATAGTGGAATTTAAACCTTCATATGGCGCATAGGTAACGACGTCATATTTCAATGCTTGCGACGTCACAATTGCCTATTCAAACCATATAAATTTTATATAGTTTTTATGACGTGCAATTATGTCCCCCCACTTTGAAAAAGGTTCCGCCACCCATGGGCAACGATATCGGTCTCTGGGCCCTCTGGCTAGCCAAAATACCGGAGAAATGGGGGAATATTGGTTGAAATATGAAACAGGTTCTTTTTGATATTGTGATGAAAATCATTTTTAAAACATGATGTTCCACAACACAGAAAAGACACAAACTTGTCACGGAAATGTACCACAAGTCTTATTTGTCGCCAGAACCACAATGGCGAAGTAGTTGACAGAATCTGGCTTTGTTTTTTTCCTTCACAAACTTGTGTTAAATGTTTCACTTGTAGACTGATGAGCGCTGATACGACTAAATGTGCGCATTTCCTTATTAGAAAAGGAATCTTCGACTGGAAGCACGCTCTTGAGCGCCTGAGGAGCCACGAGCATTCAATGGAACATATAGATGCCACGATTACATTTAATTGCAGATGTAATTAATCACAATGAAGAATTGCTGCAGAACTGGCCACAATCAATGCGAACAGTATTGGAAATCGCCTCTGCCTGCAACGTTTGGTTTTTGTCATAAAATTTATTGCTGAGCGAGGACTGGTATTTAGAGATGATGAAAACGTTGGATCGCCCAGAAGATTTTTCCAAAAAATTTTCAAAGCTTATTTCAAGCAAATAGAAAAAAAAAGATGTGATGCTTCTAGCGACTGGTTTAGCAACAGTTTCACAAATCGCTAATCCTTGTCAGATACCATGTTGCATCATAAAATTTTGTTACAGCTGAGCACTGGTGTAGGAGGTGGAGGTGCAGGCGCACCTCCAAAAGTTTTGATTTGGTGAAAATTTGGGCAAAATCCGAAGAAATCTGGGCAAAATCTCGGAAAATCTTCACAAAATTCCTGAAAATCTGAGCAAAACCTTGAAAATATGAGCAAAAATGGCGCCCAAAATAACATGAAGAGCTTTTCTTTAAAGGTCACTTTTTCTTATGGATTATTTTTTCGGGCAAGTTTGCGAGAATTCGGGCAAAAATTCTTCGCACCCCCAAAAATTTGCCTGCTCCTACACCGTTGCAGTTGAGTTAACAAACGTGGCGTTACAAGATTACGACATAAATATTAATGATATGTGGAAATATTAGTGACTTCATCGATCATCCCCTACCTACAGATTCTGTGGGGCCTCCCACCACGCCTGGGCCCCAGGCCCCCACCATCTAAATCCGGCGCTGAGCCCATGCTTCCGTTTTCCAGGTAAATCATAGTTAAGAGCTCGAAAATTGTATTTCCCAGCTTCAGTGGATCAAGTAGCATGATATTCCATGCAGGAGAAGTTGAAGATTCCAGCTAGAGGCCTATTTTGCAATGAAATCAGTTGTCTAAACTCAACGACAATTTCGGAGGGACCTTCCAGACAAAACTCACTATAAAGCGCCTCCTGGAAAAATTCAGGGAGTCGGGAAATGTACAGGATTATATTAAAGATCACAGGGGCCGGCCACGGCCAGTTAGGATAGAAAATCATATCACGACTGTGGGACAATGTTTGGAGCAGTCTCCAAGTAAATCCACAAGACGTTTGTCCCAGGAGACAGATTTTTCAAGGAATTCAATTGTGCCCATAATGGACCAGGATCTTCGCTACTTTCTGTGCAAGATACAGATTTTACAAATTCAGACCGATACAAATAAGGCGGAGAGGCGTGCATTTGAGCACACCATAAGTCAGCGAATCGAAGACCGTTCTGATTTTTTTTGGATTTGATTTTATTCAGTGACGAGGTAGATTTCCACCTTAGTGGTAACTTTAAAAAACAGAATATGTGTTTTTGGGCCCAGGCTCAACCTAATTGGCACCAGTATCGTACACATAGTGTTGAGAAAGTGACTGTTTGGTGCGCGTTATGTCATTAGCGGGCCATACTGTTTCGCGGGCATACTGTTTCGAGGATTAGCGGGTCATACTGTTTCGAGGATGCTAATGGACGTCCGGTAACTATGTGGACACAGAACGGACACATACACTGAACTATGTGGACATATACACTGAGCTAATGAGAAGAAAATTCATCCCAGTGTTGAGTCGGAAGCGAGTGGATATGTATACTGTAATGTATCAATAGGAATGAGCAACATCGCATTGCTCCAATGCAGCTATGTCCAACCCAAATGGCTTACAGAGCCAAAAATTATGTCACTGTCTTGACTAGGGCCGCACATTGAATGACATATTAATGAGTGACGCACGTTGAATGGCTTACTTTGATCTAAGCAAACTAGATTGAGCTTAAGCTAATGTACTGAAAGCGTTCGAATCCTAATTGCAATGGTAACAAACGTGATAAAGTGGCACTCAGGACCACCTGCATTAAAATTTCAAATTGAAGATTATCAAAATAAGGACAGATTGTCAGTAATGTAGGATGTTTTCACTACCGCGAACACCTAAACTGGGCCGCACAAAACCTTAGACTTGGCCATATGTGGCCCGCGGGTTGGACATAGCTGCTTTAATGCTTCACTCAAATACCTCCATCGTTACTTCCCTGGAAACAGGCTCACCTTCCGTCGTACTAACCACCGGGACATATCCCTTTGGGTGATTTTCTGTGGGATACCTAAAAGACAGGGTATGTGCTAACAATCCTCAAACCACTGATTTTCTCAAGAATAAGACTGGAACGGAGATCAGGAGAATTCCCTATGGGATGTTGGACAGTATTATTAGAAACTTGAATGTGCGAGTAGCCACAGTGATCAAGCGCCAAGAAAGATGGATCGAGCGCATTATATATTTGAGCTGTGCTTGCAAAGTGTTGGCGTACGAAGAAAATCGAAAATCGCAAAACTTCCAAACCTATTAAAAAAAAGCAAAGTATTTCTTTCAACACAAAATTCTAATTTATCAAAAATGGATGCATCTTTTTGGAACACCAGTAATTTGTTCGTGAGCAACGTTCAAACTGAACCGAAGTGAGAGAATATACAAATTGCGCTTTCGTTAGGAAAAACTTGTGAAAAGGAGTGCAAAGTGTGAGACCACAAAGCACACAGGCAGCACATGCACATATTAGAGCAGGGGCAGCCATATCATCTATTCATTATGTTAACCGGTGAATGAGCGGAAAGAGTCCGTGTTTTTGACTCAAACATTAAAAGCAAATAATAGAGTAAAGCTAGCGTCGCCACTGAATAACGGGCGGTTTTCTTCACTCAAAACGAAATCGAATAATACCTTGAAAAAAAGTGGCTTTGAATCTATCAGGGTCATCTAAGTAGGGAAGGTTGTTTTGAGTGTTCCATTTGCCGCTTAGTGCTTAATGCTCATTAGCCAAATCCTGGCTACGCACCCAGGGGTGTAACAAAGTTCGATGGTCCCCAGGGCAAGAAGCAACTTTGGTGCTCCCATGTTTGAACCTCAGGTCTTTGGAAGCAAATGTACTGTATTGAAGAAAGTACTTGCAACATTGTTGCGACTTTTCGGCACCCCTGCTGTTATTCGGCGCCCTTGGCAGTGATTGGGCGCCCCCATAGTGATTCGGCGCCCGGGGAATTGTGCCCCCCTTGCCCTCTTTGTTACGCCCTTCTACGCACTTCGAGTTTGAACGTCTAGGACTAGGTGACAGGCCCGTAGCCAGGGGGGCTTCGCCCCCCCAAAAATTTTTCGCCCCCCCTGGAAAAATGTGTTGGACATCGCTTGAAACTATTGGACATAGTTCAAAAAATTTGGGCCCCTCTCAGAAACCTCTTCGCCCCTCCTGGTGTCCCAAGCTGGTTACGGGCCTGCTGGGTGCACATGCCAGGACACCGAAAATTACCTTGACAAACATGTGTTATGTACACCAATGTTTCTGATACATGTGTGCCGCGGGAGCTTTTCATGTGCGCCACCAATATTTAAGCATGTTTACTATATTAATAACGTGAAGTAGCGTGATTTTTGTAGTGTGCCGCAGCATTAAAGACTGAGAACCACTGGATCCTGAAACATTGACTGTATCACCTAGAGTTTCATTGAATGGAGTTTTGCTCACGATGAAAAACAGTCATTTGATGAAACATCCATTATGTTTTCATTTCATTAGTCTATTTGATTTTTATGATTGTTTATTAAAAGATTGAACATTGTCTTTAGCTGTTTTTTGTATTTTCTCTAATTTTTCTGAGTTGAAGGTTGTTCCGGAGATGTTGCACCTTTAAAATTATAGCAAGGGCAATGTCCAAATATTTTGATCTACCAGTACTTTACATGCAGTAGCCTACTCTGTTAAGTGCATTATAAAGGAGTTCTGCTACATCAATCGCCCACTGGAGCTGAATAACACCAAACTTGTTGAACTGTATTACCCTAAAAGCATTTTGTCTTGTAGCCACGGAAATATTTGCCATAAACTTTCATCAAAATGACGATGGAATAAAAAACATACCTGCTGATGCATGCTGCAAATTTTCTTATGTGAAGCACTGATGCATCCCAAAAACATCAAACGTTTATTGCTTTGTTTTCTGCCCAATATTTGCTCCAATAAGAGTTTGTGGTTTCAGGCCTGTCGACTCGGGCTATTCTTCTAAATATACTGAATGTTCAAGGCCTCGACATCGAGTACCAATCGAGGCACACTTGAAATGTAGCTGAGCGAAGAAACAACAGCCAAAGTGCTCAGCGATTTTCTTTCAGATATTTTGAGCCTCTCCTGTACTTCCGCGCATAGGTTTCATCACTTACTGGCCAGTAAGCAAATTTTCTACAATGTTTCAGAAAAAATAAGTTATAGTATCCTATGCCTATGAGGTTTTCGAAGGCTGGGGCAACTGCCTCTTCTGTAAGTAAGCATGCTCTGTCCAAAGCAGTCGAATATCCCTGTGACGTAAGAGGTGAGGGTCAGCACCGTGCAAAGGAAGTCCGCGTGGGAAGTCCGCGTCAGAAATTTTAGTGTCTGTGATCTCCACTACAAGAGGGAAAAATTGCATATCCTACTTCAGACAGTGGAGTCTTTGCTAAAGTGTGTGTCGACTGCGCTGCATCTATCAAGGCACTCACTACAAAAGTAAAGGTTGAGGTAAACACAGGAGATTGTGCCACTCATTCCCGTGATCCGTTCATTCCCAAGATCAAGCATTTATTATAATTACTAGAATGTCTAAAATAAAGCTAAAGTGGAGCTTGACGAGACAGGCAGTTGTCAATCTTACAGTGCGGACAGGGAGATTACGTTGCAAAGTACTTGCTTGTGAGTAGCATACATTCAGTTATAACTTTGATGATACTTCCAGCAGAATAAATACGTTTTCGTGATCAAAGTGAAGCCAATGCAACTTCCGAATCGTTTTTCCATTCTAGTGGTAACATGAAAACGTTTTTCACTTGCGTACAATGAACAATGCTGAATGGTGGCCGCCACCATGCCTAGTGGTGCGCTTTTGCGTGCTTGTGCCATGCGAAGGAAACTGCGGAAAATAAATATGTTTTAGGAAAATAAAGGGCGATGAAGATCAAAGACATCTGCAACAATAGAACTAGCAGAATAAAGCTGAATTAACATAAAATGCTTGTGCTGTAGTTGATCTAATATTCCTTTATAAGCAGCGGAGATCACTTTTAACTACATCGTCAACCATGATGACCTTTTTCTAGTTACTTTTGAATAATTGAACTTTTATTTTTGAAACGACTCATATTCTCACCATAAGTTTTTTAAGTTATCTGCTGTAACTAAATCAGTGTCATTTTTGCAAATTGGGCAAATATCGTTTACAAAGCTAACCCAAGTTACCCAAAAGACAATAATGGCAATACATGTGACAAGCGTATTTTAACAAAGAAAAAAAGATGTTGCTTCCTCAGCTGGCCTACTTCAAAGTTGTCGTGATCAATGTCAAAGAACCCAACCAAAGAAAAAGACCTCTTTTGTTTGCTCAATCCCTGTAAAACAAATTTCGCTACTCAAAAGAATCTGCAGTTATTCACTCATATAACCGCTGAAAATGGTTGTCGCTTTGTGACCTAAGCCTCTTGTATAGAAACAAATGCAGGTCTCGTTTTACAAAAGCGTCGTCAGAGTTGATTCAACAATATCTGGCAATATCAACAACTCCCCTTGTTATCCAAATAACGAATAGAATAATGTTTTGTCATCTGCGTACTATTCGCGGACAGTCAACTTACTACTGCCGTTAAATAGTGACTATGAAATAACCTGTAGAACGATGTCTTGCAAGCAACCTTTCGTTTCAGCAGGAATCGATTTAGTCAGTTTGTTCAATAAAATTACTGTCAGATAAACCAAAAGTCTTTTGCTTTTAAGACAAAAATAGTTTTCATTACATTAAAAACATGTTACACCAAAAACAGTCCGCACCTTACAGAGTTTTAATGCTTTCAGGTAAGTTTTTACGTTGTTTCTACGCTGTGTTTGAAAGTGTTGCAAGAATCTTCACAAACCGATACAGCAGACATGACTCGTGAGGTGTGTGGTTGAGGTTAAAACTAAAGTAAATGACGAAAGCTATATTTCATTTTCAAATAACATTATTACTGTGTCGTTTAAACGCATTTTTAATGCGATATGAACAGAAACGTATCAATGTCCCGAGCCGAGGAGATTCAGTGCAAAATCGAAAGCAACCATCAGAATTCTTTACGCTCAAACGAATCTTTCAAAATATTTTGAACCATCAGGTTTGTTTGACTAGTGCAAAGAAAAACCCAGTGATAGTGAAACAAACCCTGAAAAGAAAGCGTTTTGACTTTTGATATATTTGAAAATGATGCATTCAACTGTTATGTGCTATCGTGTAGAAAAAACGCAAACCAGTGAATATCTGTTTGCAAATTTGATCAAACTACGAACAAAAATCTCTCTTTGATATGTTATTTTTTTTGTAAATCTCTCTTTGATATATTATTTATATTATTTGGCGATTCCAACAATGTTTCTAAAGCATATGTCCTATCGCAAATAAATACTTTTACTTTAGAAAACAACTTTAGTGCAACAATGGGTGCAAAGCATAAATACTTAACTCAGAAACAATTACGATGCTATGCATTAAGCTGGATAGTGTAATGAAAGGCAATTGAATGTAGTATGCCCACGGACACAAGACAATAGACAAGCTTTTGAAATAGTAACTTAACTCTAGTGTGCAACGACATAACACGATACGAGCAAAATCTGTCTTTCAAACAAACTGTGCAGTTATCGTTTGCTATCGCTAAGCAAGCAATAAAATTTAACTTCTGGCAACAGGCCTCGTACCAGAACGGCTCAGTAATCAAACTTTGAACAACCAGAAAGCTATTTTTATGAATACAAGCCCAGTAGGAAAATGCTTTGCAAACCTGGTGTCTCAAGAAACCATAACTGCAACGAAGTAAACAGTTTGCACTGACAACATATTTCTTTGCTACATGCTGTGCTTCTCACTTCGGCATTAACGACTTTAAGCAATGATTAAACATGCTTTTTAAAATATTTCAACATTCTGTAATTTTGAAAATATGTTCCATGGGTTTAAAGTCAAAGAACGTTTAATACTACCAGAAAAATATTGCAATAGATGGTTGTGATTGTGAATGTAGTAATTTAGATTTAAGTCAAACATTTACTGTTTTGCACTAAGAAAGTTCTGAGTTTTTCTTAAAAAAATCAGCATTGCTTTAGTTGGAGATACGAAAACATTTTGTAGTTTAACTGCGTAATCCATTTTTTTTAAAATATTGATACAAAACAACACATATTTATAAAAATAGGAGAGTGTTTTTCATTGTAAGACAAACTGCAACTGACCTTAAATTTTGGTTTCACAATCCCGAAACCGTTTGTCAATATCGTTAATTCCGGCAACAGTGATATTCTGCTACTTCATAAAACTTTTAATAGAAGATGTTAGTTTAACAAGTTACTTTTATATTCGGTTCTATGTCCGTGCTCATGTGCAACTCTACGGAACCAAGAAACAGTTGCTTTTTCGTATTTACAGTATTATTTTATACATAGCGTTGCAATTTGCAATAGCAATGCTTTACACCAAAACGTTTTCGAAAATATTTTCATAATACGTAATAAGTAGACGTTGCTTGTTTAAGGAAGTCTTAGTAAATATCTTACGAAATTCAAGGCGTTTGTTTACCATTCCATTAAAATAACAGCGCAGAGTCAGCGATACCGGAGAAGACTTTTAGGTGAGCTCGGCTTCGTACGAGAAAAACGTAATCAATTCGTGTTCTCAAGCACAAGCCATCTAACTGGTAAAAATTTTACTTCCTCAAGGTTGCTGATAACTGAAATGTGGTGTGGTTTATAAAAATTCCAGAAGCAGTTTTGAAAATGTGCTGATAAAATTCCTTACGAGAACATCGAAAGAATATGAAGCGTCTTTTAGTTTCCAAAAACAAAAACAAGAACAGGAGGAAAACGTAAGTTTTCTGTTTTCTTTTGTACAGGTTATAGAACGATAGTAGCTACTGACGAACATCTTCAATTTTTATAGGAGTTTATATGCTTTGCATTAAAAATATACTCTAAATATGGATAATGAAATTGCCGTGTTTGCCTGAACACCTATTGAGATATTAGAAAATGTGCTTATTTGATAATGTTTACGTCTTAGATTTTAAATTCGCTTCAGCGGCTATGGTTGCAAACTTACCACGAATCTTTCTTATTCGTTGTATCAGAAAACTTGACACAAGTAAGTGAAAACAAAAAAATTGTATCTAATTTTTGACCACTTTCAATTAGTCCTAAAAACCGTAACTACAAATCAGGACCTAGTCGCACCTGGTGACATCGAATTCCTTTAAAAACGGCGCTGCAAGAAATTAGCAAAACGTAACAAGAAGATATTGTGAAAGTTGGCTTGATTTGATAAGCAGGAAACACTTTTTATAAAAAAGCGTCTTTTGATGCGTAAACGTATATAAAGAGCAATCATCTCTTTATACTTGAAAGCGAAATCACAATCAAGGAATTTCGAAGAAAAATTTGCGATTTATTCAGCATTCAATAATCTGCCATCCTTGTCAAAAGGCCGGGTCTCAAATTCAATCGTTCTGAGGGTCAATAGAGGACTTTTAAAGTAACACGAGGGTTGCATTGTTAAAAACTTTACTGGGACCACGTGACCATTGAACAACGAGGGTGACGCAACAAAGGAAGTAGCTGGACTAGAGGCAGTAGAACGAATTGCATAGTGGGGTTCTGGGGTCCCATCCAGGCCTGCTATCTACTATTGGTTATTTGAATTATGGCGTCATCCGTGATCATTCAACCTTGGAATGCCCTTTTTGCACAATTTCTAAAAATATTGACATGCGAAACGCAACGACACTCGCTTTGATTTTATGGCAGATATTTCATATTGTGTCAGTAACACTAGCTTCCAATGCTAAATGGTTCTCTTTGAAACAAGCCTGTCGAAAAAAACATTTCATTGACGTAAACAAGATTGGCATCAATTTTAAGTCATTTATTAACCGAAAAGCATTACAAAAAAAATGTTCTCGTCATGTTCGTTCGTAAGTCTTTGTATCCTTAGACTGGGGGCGCCAACCTCTTCTTCGAGTTTTATGTATTGTATTTGGAACTACGTTATATTTTAACGTTTTACTGCGCACACGACCTTTCCGATTTTTCTTACTGGAAACAAACGTTTTCTTCATTTGTCATAGAGATGTTTTATATCAGGCAATCAGTGAAAGACGGAAAGGCGCGTGTACGGTATAACGACACGGGGTTGAGGCGAAAATAGGTTTGCTTTATCGACAAGGTCAAGCACTCAGCAAAATATTGAAAATGACGTACTTCATAACGAAAACCTGCAGTATAAAATGCAATAAAATAGTGGGTTGGTTCATTGCAACTCAGACTCCTTTTTGAAAAACCGTGGAGCTCCGGAGTTCTACTCGCGATGTTCCGCCACTGTTTGCAGATGATTTCCTGCGAAGTGTATTGTGAGATGTAGACAAATCATTTGTGGTCGTCTTTACCTTCGATTACATGGAACTTGCTGGCCAGGCTCTGCAGTGGCGAATAAAAAACATAATTTACTTGTTAATTACTTCAAATTTTAAAAAATACCGCGGGGCGCATAAAATAACCTCGCGGGCTACACGTGGCCCTCGCGCCGTGTATTGCTGCCCGTTTAAGGGCTGTACTTGAACCGCGAGGTTTAAAAGTCTGCTGCTGTATCTGGGTTGTTTTAGTAAAGCTCATTAGACAGAATTAGCAACTTGAACCAGGTCGATAATAAACTGAAAACTGACTTTTGGCCTATTTCAGCGTCATGTTACACACTGGTGCAAAATAAGCAAATGTGTTGTTTTTTTTGCGACAAAACACCTACTGTACTGTTTGCTAGGGTGTGAAACGGTTATGACAAGCCAGAAAGAGTTTCACTTTCGTTGAATTTTCACTTTCTCAGCCATGCCCAGATCCATACGGAAATGAGCCCACTGGCACAGAAACTGGTTACGACCCACGGCACAGTAACCCCTCTTAACGGTGTGGATCACCCTTATAAAATTCCATTAGTGCGTAAAGATTCCATATTCGATCTCAAACATGGATATTCGATCCTACACATTTTTTCGGTGTTCCGAAATTCACGCTNATTCGATCGCAATGTCAATTGTTGCTTGACAAGAAACGCCAAACTTGTTTCTTGCCCCGGGCGCCATCTAACCGCGGTACGCCCCTGTTTGGGAGCCTTCGTTAAATACAATAGATGGAAAATGACTTTATCGTGGAGACTAGAGCTTGCTTTTGGATGTATTAAGTGTGAAATCGGGGCTCAACCCGCCTATGCCCCCAATTCTAATGTGTCACAACTTTTTTTTCATTACCTGGACTAGTGGGATTGATAATTTTCCTTCACATCAGTAGTCCTATGTCCAAACATGTGAAACGCTATTAAACACTTGATTGCAATTCTAACTTTATTAATAGTGTTAAATGTTTATTTTTTATGGTTTGCTTTTAGACCCTGTGTGAATCTATCATTCCATTATGAGATTGTTTTTCACGATAGCCAGCGGAGCTACCAAGAATGGAAATATTGTCATAGTACACAACTTTCGTTCATGCTTCGTCTTTGAAACGTCCTCTCAGCATTAAATATGTTTTTCTTGCACATGTAACCGCATAAGCTTCGTCTTGAAACGTAATTTTATTAGACTCCTATCGTCGGACTTGAGCTGTCACTTAAAAGTGTAAGAAGAGCATTCTACTTCTAACCAGATTGGCAGGGTTGTCCATGGGACATATTTATCTGTCCCATTCCCATCCCATAGCAATTTATGCCTGTCCCATCCCATGGGACGTTTACCATGGGATTCCCATAGGAATGACATTCCCATGGACTAGCCTGCAGATTGGGAATACGTACAATCTTTATATTTTCTGATCTACGGATAGCCAAAACATTAGCGCGCAGCATGGCTTAGGATATAATTTTTGATATTTTTTGTGGGTGTAAGAGATCGTTTGGGACAACAACAGTGTTCTCGGTTATGTGTACCTTGTGAAAAACGTGGCTGATCTTTCGAGACCCGCTTGAAACGTTTTCTGAATTGATGATATAACGCGCTTTTAAACTGTGGTTATTTCCTAAAAGATTGCATAGTTCGACCAACAAAAAAACACTTTGTGGTTTGATATCGAAAGATTGTCTCAGACAACTTTGGGCATACAAGTAAAGACCTTTTTGGTGCCCCTCTATTTGACTGCCTCCCAAATGCCTGGTGCAGATCCGCCACTGCTGGGGACTGGTACTCATCGCCCATTACAAATCTTGGTTCTATTGTAAAAAGCTTTTGCATTAACGGGTTTGACACTTATCAGTAAAGTTTCCTACGCACATCAGGAAAAACATGTTTCAAACTTTGAATGCAAACGTGACTTTAAGTCTGTCGTTTGTTGGTTTTCTTTTGATAAAGCTCTTGAAAAGAAAATTAATGCCTTGCTTATCCAAAATGTGGCCAGCACGTATACAAGGTAAAGTGTTTTGCTGAACGACTCTGTTCATAAAGATTTACTTAGGATTAGCGTCTACTACAGCGCTTTGCCATTTTGAAAAATCTACTTGTCTGTCTTTGTCCATGCCACTTGCCAATCTGGAGCCACTAAACAAGCGTTGACGGTTAGCCAATTCATTTTCAACGCCCGCTTTTTTGTTCTGATTCTCAAGGATAATCTCTTCTGCGTTACGCGTAGTTTCCTGGCATCTGTGTAAACACTCGTGAGCCCGATGCTATCGATTGCGCAGAGAACTTTTCTAACTCAATAGACGCTGAACAACCAGTCGTGCTGAGCAGTGTTAGGAAGCGCTCTTCGACGCAAAACAAACCTACATTTGCACCATCGTGGTTCTCAAAACTGTTCAGAGGCTTGTAGTGAAAGTTATGTTTGCTGCGTGAGACTGTCAGGTTAAAACATACGTTTTAATTATTACCTACAAAGATTTGAAGGAGGTAGTAGACGGATTTTATTCTCCCTCAAGTACAGTAAAAGTGAAAATAAGAAATGGATAGTTCAGCAAATAGCTCATTTTATAGGCCGACTGCAAACCTTGATCCGCCGGGATCTCCTTTGATTAGAGGTGACCGAAATTACTTTCCGGACGGTTTAAAGTTTAAACGAATTCCTTTATCCGCTTCGTTTCGTGGCACGCTCACCCCAAGTCTCGAAAACGCGTCACCGAGATCGTCAGCACCGCTGCATTTACGCTGGCCTCCAACGACTGCACATCCCGGGATGCGTTGCAGAGACCAACACGCTTGCGATTTCGTAGAGCACGATAAGCGTGAAAGCAGAATCATCAGGAACGCGACGATTCCTGCAACGGCGGACAAAAGTAATGCTCACTTCAAACCTCCCGTCTCAGCTTCGCCTCTCCATTCGCAAAGTCGAAACGTCCTCAGGTATCTATGCAGTTCGAAAGACATCTACAGCAGTGTTGCGAGGGTAAACTCAGATGAAGAAGAAATTGTAGCACCTTACGAGGAAAGCCTTGAAGCGAATTTTGACTGGCCCGGCATCTTCTCATCATCGTTTGCTTCTGACAGCAGGAGTGACATCAGCGTTCCTTCAAGCGACAGCTCCTCACGCATACACGTCTCAACGCCAGCAACAGCAACCAGTTTATCGATAAGCCCCAGGTCTTTGTCTCCCAATTTTGAATCAGCAGCCAGCAATCAAGAAATACTGCGATCCGAAAGCGATGGTGATCGTATGGGATTTCAAGTTCACGTTCGCATAAAGCCTCTGGAAGATCAAGATTTTGGTAATTATATTCGCCAAATGTTTCGTATGACTGTAACAGGATAATGCCAAGTCGTCGAAAAATTTCAAAGCCTTAAGCTATTTAGACACCCTGTGAAGTAACAAGGCATTTTATAAGAAACGTCAGCCATGCTTTAATTGTTTGTTTGACGTTTTGGTTATTTGTCGAAATAACAAATTGCTATTTTGTACTGTAGCATATAAACACATTAAAAGGGCTGAAACTGTGTTTGAAACACCATAAAACAACCAGAACTTTTGCTGAATTAAATATCAAAGGAAAACTGCACTCAGGCTAATGGTAAGAACAGGCAAAAAGTGCAAGACCTGTTGCAATATACAGCTTGTTATTTTATGTATATGCAATTTTGGTTTGCAGCCAATAATAATTTTGGGATCTACAGCTATCCAAAGCTTATTTCGATGGTGAAAAACCAGTTACTTTTTCAGTTCTAATATTAAGTGCTATATAATCGATCCTTTTCGCAAGAAAAAAATTAAAATGCTGCTTTCGAAAGTGCTGTTGCACAACAAACTAACATAAATTTAACGCATAAATTGAGTGTCACTCGTTTTGTGCAGAATTATCCTTAATCCAGATTTCCATTTTTCATTACATACTTTCTTTTACGAAATCTTTCTTCAGTTTATTCGAAAAGGAAACCTATCGCAAAGGGAGCCATCACCAAGATAATTCGTTTAAAAATTCTCTGGACTAGTTTTATGCTACAAAGCGAACAAATTAGCTAGCTATGCATCTTGAGAACACAACAGTAATATTTGAAACAGATTCTTTCCCACAACAATTAAAAATGTCTCTTTGTTAGTAAAAACTCAGATTTGACGGGTAAAGCACATTGTATCTTCTTGATGGTTTATGAAAAGTTTATATGAAATTTTTTAAATGCAATAAATATTGTTGTTTATTGTTTTGCTGGCCAAAATATACGAGCTGACAGGTGTGTATGCTAATAATTAGGCAAAGAACAGAAGTTGATGATCGAATGCGGTGATTTTAAAAAAATACCTTTGTTCTCCAGAAAAAAATTTACTTTATGAGCGAAATTGTTGATTCTTAGGCAAAAGTGTTGCTTTGACTAAAAATATATTTTGTTAGTTAAATATATTCAGTGGTGGGTGAAAAAAATTTTCTCCCCGATAAACTTTGCATTTGTTATGTCAATAGCTGAGGAGGTGAGCTTGAGCGATCCGCTAAACGTCTTTGCTTTGTTTTATGTTATCATTAGGGCAAGTTTTTACAACTTTTTTTACAGCTTCCAACAGCTGCTTAAATGCTCAAAATATCTGTGTTTCAATGTTTTGAGCTGTTTCCAGGAATTTTATATTGCAACTTTT
>JGI24158J21664_10007075_pt1 | contig 14856 bp, 11 predicted proteins | sample Ectturendosymbi3_FD_21664 | JGI IMG/M metagenome (IMG submission 21664) | reverse complement strand
ATCCAGACTTAAGGCGAGTTTGGCCGTTTGGCGGAATCTTTTGCCTTACATTTTTCAGGGAGGGCTGCAGCCCGGCAGCCCCTCTAGACGAGCCGCCCCTGTCTAGCAGTAAGCGATTTGTCAATTACATTGTTTCTGAAATATATGAGCTTTAGTAGGCAAATTTGTAGCGTTTTTTATGCGGATCCCATGTTTAGTTGTTTCCAGTTAGTTCGCCAATATACAGAGCTTGCTTTTTGAAGCTCTAGATATAGATGTTAGTTAAATCTGCTAGAACAGCTTCTCGTGAGTTTGCTTGGAAATACGTGTCTGCATTGTGCTTATTTGATACGGTTTGCTGAGGGTGTTGCAAAAATACTTTGTTGCGCAAAAACTGTCTTAATGCGGTTTACCATCAGGCTATAATAGCGCAGAGGATTAAAACACTATATTTTGTGTTGCGTGGGGAATGTCAACTTAAAAACGACACAAATCAATCCTGTGTCCACTGAATGGATTATGCTTTTTTGTTCCATAAAATATGTGGTTACTATAGCAAAGCAGTTTCCGTACAGCTAATCAGATCGACATTTTGAGTGGGAATTACACGTCAAAAGGACATACTGTCACGCTTTAAAGACAAGCTACCAAATAGGTCCCACCTGCGTGGGTCCCCAAAAACTAAGATGGCCTAGAGCCCCGCGCTCTCTAAATCCGTCCCTGCGCTCAACACCATGCTTATCCGGGTAGGTTTCCACGACCCCACCTAGCGGCAGGGTTGTGGAGTCGGAGTCGCTAGGATTTTAAACCTGAGGAGTTTGAGTTGGAAAAAATTTTAAGAACTCCGACTCCGGGCGAACCTTTTGCTTCCAGTTGTGACTATTTGTGTCACAAACGTGCGTACGTATCACACTTGGCAATGTTCCAATCCCGGTCCTGTTAAACGAATATAAAAGAAATAATAGCGAAGGAAAGCTCTTTGTGTCGTCTTGCAATGAAAATAAAGGGACTGGAATCAGAGACTTCGCAGAGTTAATTTACTGACTCACAGAACATTGAAGCTGACCATCATTCTTCTTCACCCAGTGAGGACAGGACTTTAACACGTGTCTGCATGAGGTGGAAAAAGACCAAATGAAGAAAAGGCGTCTTGATGTAACTGAGCCTTTGAACGTGAAGTTGGAAAAGATTCTGTCAGGCTGTTAATTTTTGAAGAGATAGAAGAAAAGTACAGCCGTTCGTGAAAACAGTCATTGGAAGAACTTATCCCACTTTGCCCCAAAATCGATCGAGATGCGGCTCGTACAGTCAGAGCTCTTCCTCCGACCCAGGTCAGTGTGGAAAGACTTTACTCTGCGATGAAAATAATGACAGCTGACACCCAGAGCTTCAAGGACGGAAGGCATTGCAGATGCGACATTATTTCGTAAAATGTACAAATCTGATTTTCAGAGGTCCTGAGTTGATCTTCAATGAAGATGTCATGAGTTGATCTTCAATAAAAATGTCCTGAGATGATCTTCAGCCATCTTCCTTTCTTCGGTCAGTGAAAGGACACGACATACGGAACGGATCATATTTTTCCAAATTCCACCGAAATAGCTTGCAGCCGGAAGGTTGAAGGACCATTGTATCTCCTTTTTGCGGAAAGATTTAAAAATAGGTGATCGATTCCGAGCCTTGATTCCATCCCGCCAGAGATGTTCAGCGTTAACTCGGTCATAGTAAAATTGAGTGAGGACCGCAGAGCCGATATATAGACATTTCGGCGCGATTTTGGCGAAAATTCGCGAACAACGGAAACTACGTCGACACGCAAGACATTGCAGGAAGCGTTTTCACTTTCAGTGAAGAATGGCTTATTTCTTCAAACACAATACGTAACTTGTCGGGTTTTCGCTCGCTGAAGACTCCACTGCGTGAAACGTACCACTTGCGGCGATCTGCATCAATTTCGTCTTCTGGAACCTCGTCAGCTTATCCTTTTGTGATGGTAAGTTGCATCTGGTCAGTGTACTTCTGGTGAATTTCAGGGTTTCTCTGCAATCGGCGTTTCAAGCCAGCAAGTCGTTTTCTTGCCTCGTAAGCGTTGTCGGGCAGTAGCTCGTAATCGTAACGCCAAGGAAGGGAAGTTGATTGTGACCAGTGATGTACTCTAAGGACGGTTCCAATTGTCCGTCTATCTTCCTTTGGCATGGTTTCAGTGGCACGTCATCATAGCTACAGTATCATGACACTCTCCGTTAGTGGATATCGCGTCACTCTCGTCTTTTAAAAACATAATTTGCATCGATTGTTGCGGCACATGAGCGAGCACTTTAAGTGCGCCACAAAGCAGCTCCTTGCACTGCTTGGAACTGCAACTGTTTTAAATCCTGGCCCCACAGCAAAGACCGACCGAGAGGGTGGGCATTGTATCAGGGCAACCATCAGTCCCATTGCGTACAACTTCAGCCCGTAAGTGAGACTTCAGGAAACTGGGCTCCGATCCGATCAATAACGTCACAGTCGCTCCCTCGACGTTTGGCAAATCTACAACACGCAAGTAATCTTGTTTTCGTAAGTCACAAGGATCAGACATGATACTCGTTTTTGCAGGGAAGTTCGCTTGCAACGGCCACCTCGCTAAGCTTGATACAGTTCCCACACTTGAGCGGCTCGACCGACACTGAAACGGCTTCATTATCCAAGGAGCGTGGGGCAGTCATGGTGTGATTTGTCACGCTTTCATGCGAGCCCGCGGAGCTTTCGCGGCATTCATTAACTTTCTTTCGCAGAATGAGAGGCAACTGCCAGAATCTAAAAGTGCATGCGTGGTTACTTCACGGTCACTACAGCTCACAATTACGGGAACTACATTCAAGTATACGTTTTAAACAGTCTAATTTGCCAGGCTGTCGTTTGGTTTGGATAGCAGAAAAAATGGCTTAGACCTTCCGTCAGGCGTAGTTACTTCACAGGATTTGGAGCCTGACTAACGCACAGTGGAGCTTCGACCACTGTCGCTCTTTGTATTCTCACGTCGTCTTTACTCATATGATCTTCTCCATAACATTGGAAACAAAGCTCTTCTGCAGTCAAAAATACTTTAATGCGTTTAACATTGGAAACACTTTTTTGTGTTACGATATGTTCTTGAACTTGTAATACTGTAATTCTGAATGAGGTCATACTTCCTTTCACAATATACAAGCATTTCAGGCAAGGTTTAGCTTTTTCAGAGAATGGTGCGACCACTACGTTGTGTACGACAGGCACACGTCCTTTACTGTTGGTCATTGATCGGTTCGAAATACAGTTGTTGGAATTACAGTGTTCTCAAATATCGAATTTGCTGTTTTTGCAAACCTATCAAGTCTTGTCAAATCCGCGAATGTTGCGCGGTGAGTTCTTCAGTGGTTGCTGCAACGTCTACCTATACTTTAACCGAAACGCCACAGATAACTTTTCAATTGTGGAAATCATTACATCCATTGTATCAGCGGTCGACGGATTTACCACGTCCTCTAATGGCATACATTATATTTATTCATAAGTACTGACAGCTTCGCCAAGCTATCGGCATCATGAGGTCCCACATCAACCAGCGCTTTCAGTTCTTGTTCGCATCGCTGCACTATGATGCGCGGCTGCTCATATTCATATTACAATTCGTTTCGAGCCAACGCAGCACGTGTCACTGGGGCTCACAGCAGTGAAGCGCTCGATTTTATCTCGTATCTTAGGTTCACACCACCAAGTTTTGCAATTGCAGGTCTGGGCAAGAAGCGCTTACCAACATCCGGATAACCTGAGTCACCTTGAAGGTGTAGGCAAGGCTGTAATACCGTCCTTGTTTCTAAGATTTGTCTTTATTTTATTTTTAAAGTCTGTGTCTAAAAAAGTTTTTGTGGCGTCATTTCCAAGAAATGTTCTTATTTTGTTTTGAAAGAATATGTCTTTGAAAATTTCTCTGTNNTTATTTCTAAGATTTGTCATCGTTTTGAGTTGCATCATTCTATTTGTCTTATTTTATGTCGAAGGTTGCAATATCGGGTGTCACTTAAAATGTAGGTAACTGTTACAGTTGAATTAATTTTGCATGAAGTCACATTATGCAGCCACCTAGGGAAAGCTTTTCAGCGAAAATTGAGACAGANGAGATGGCGTTGGAATCCAAGCTGAAAACGAATGCAAAATATGCACAAGATGACTTTGCACGACGATATATTTTGATCAACAATTTATGTTCCTTTTTAATCTTATTTGATTCCAGTTTGTCCTTGTTTTTTAATCCAGATTGATGGTAGCCCTGCCATATGTCAGCACACTCTCGAAATGTTCCAGGGTAGTTCTCCACTGCGAGAGTATGCCGAAAAAAACTTCTGTTGTACAGTAACTGTTGATCATTATCTCCTCTACAAGAATTTACGTCACATTTTTTCGAGACAACACTATGTTCGGTGTGCAGCTGCGTCTCATCAAAACGAGAACGATCAATATAAATGTAACTCACGATACCGTCTTGATGCTGTCGGTGAGTTTCTGCGACTCGAGCATGCAAATTCGCGTTGTCTAACTTCTGCTAATCCTTCAATGGTAGCTAATCCCAAAGCTTTCTCCCTTCTATTCCCATTCGATATTCTTCCTCAATTCGAAGTCTTCTTTCCTCAATCCGCTATCTTTATTTTTCAGTCTCTCCTCGAACTCGTTGAACATTAATTCTTGTCTTTTCTACAGAGCGGCGTTTCGCACGCTCGGCAAGGTCCAGCTGCATCTGCAATTCTTTGCTCCTTTTCATCGCCAAGTTCTTCAGCGGCCAGTTGACAGCACAGTCCCGATATTTTTTACTAACGGTACTCGGTCGAGACGCGTGAGAGTAGACTGCGTACGAGTCACAATAATTTTTAGAATGCAAGTTCCCAAAGTGGGGAGTGCGGACCCCTAGGGGACGAAAAGTTTGGTGTTTTGGGGTCCATCAAATGATAAAGACTTCAAAAAATTAAGAGTGATGAACAGCTTGAAATGCGTTCGCAGTTAAGCAATAAGAAAGCTTTGGGCCTTGGGTATTGCTGTTTTGTCCTATTAAGTAGTCCAATTTGTTTGGACGTTTCGAGCATAAGCGTCACTGTGCTATCAAAAACATTGTTACATCACTGAAGTTGGTTGTCAATCGTCATTGTTACTTAACAACTTCAAAAAATTCAAGAGAACGATAGAAAAATAAGTTAGCCATCTCTTTCAATACGAGCACATGTTTTCAGCAACTTAAAAGAACAGACAATGTCAGCATATTTTGTTATCGCCAAGATTACACGCACTCCGTTTGTCTCTGTTTGCACAGTATATTTGCGGTTTGTCAAAATCCTAAGGTTTCACTTATTTGGAAACTTGTGCAAAGTTTTTCGTAGTTTTAGAGAAGCCATTTCCGTCGAAAATGGCTTCAAGCAGTGGTACTACCAAGAAAAGGAAACGGAACGATAGCTACGTGCAATTCGGTTTCACACTAAAGATGAATATAGGCGGCATTGATCAAGCAACATGCTTGTCTTGTAGCAAAAAATCTCTGCAACTCAAGTTTGAAGCCAACAAAATTGAAAGAGCATCGGATGATTCACGGTGAAATAGAGTTACTTGACGCCATGAAAAGAAAACGTGCTCGATTTGATCAACGCTGGACCACAATTAAACATGGTTTTGGTTTTGTCCTGAGGCACTTCTCGCTGCTTTTTTCGATATTGCACCCCTTGTTGTGGGAGGAAATTACCTCACACAGTTGCAGAAAGCGTGATCGAACCGGCTGATGTGCGAATGGCAGATTTTGTAGTGGGATCTTCAGCAGCCGAGAAGATGAAACAAAACTTCCCTGTCTAACGACACTGTTCGCAGACGTATTTCTTGTATGGGCTGTGATGTTCTCTCGCAATAATGGCTGAGATAAAGGACACCAAGTGCCGCATTTCTCTTTAATTAAATAGATATATACCGACATGGCGAATTGTTGTCATCTTTTGTGCTTTGTAAGACAAATTTGCGGAAGTGAGGTTAAAGACGTATTCGTATATTTATTTTGCTATCCTTTGAAAACAACGGCCAAAGCTTGTGACCTTTTCAAACCTGTGGATGAGCCTTTCACTGATAACGGTCTATCATGGAGTATTGCTGGATCCATTTGCACTGATGGCACCCCAGCAATGATTGGTCACAATTCGATATTTGCAGCTCTTGTGAAGAAGTGTGTACCAGATATATTAACAATTCACTGCACTATTCATCGATGTGCCCTCGCCTCTGAAACACTGCATGCCACCTTGCTTGCAAGAGTTTTTAAAAACGTTCTGTATTTGTTCGTGCGTCCAACAACAAACTGGCAAATGATTTTGATGACCCCACTTCTGTTGCCCGACTGGCATACACTGCAGATATGTTTCACTTCTAAATGACGTAAATCTGTCTTTACAAGGGGAGGGCATGAATCGCTTGGCAGCCCAAGACAAGATTGAAGGTTTTATTGGTGAACTTGCGTTTTCGAAACGCAGGGTGTTAATGGGAAATTTTTCTGCGTTTTCAGGTTTTTCTTCCGATGCTGTTAAGTTTCCCGAATTTTCAGATACATTACTTCCAAGCACTGTGGAACATTCAGATAGCACTGCAAAAACTATGCAACAGTACTTTCCAAAAACAAAAAGAGCTGCATGGACGAGAGATTCTTTTTTAGCTGATCTAAACGACGTTTATGACGAAGAAGATTTCAAAGAAGAGCTCGTAGATCTGCGCGCAGATATTGGAGCCAAGAAAAAATGCTCTTCACTATCGCTGTCCTGTTTCTGAGTAAGTTTGTAGCCCTGTTTCTGGGCTACAAGTTTACAGTACTGTGGCTATGATGGCAATGAAAGAAGGCTTTCCTTTCACCATTACGTATGTAATGGAGATTGCCTCCGTTTCGCTTAACAATATATGACCAAGTTTATGAACCAACTTAAATAAGAGTTTATGCAAACCATTCTGGCATTTATTGAGGAGACATGAAAAGCAAGCTTAAGATTTATGGTTCGTTCATGAATGCATTCTCTGAGCGTTAAGTGAAACGTAATAACGGCAGTCGCAGGTTCGAACACGTTAGGTATTTGCCCAAGAGAAAGGATAAGGAACAAGACAATGCATGTAGTGAATAAAACCGCGAATGAGAGACACGATTTCCTCGAAACTGTATTGTCTGCATCACACAGGATACGGCATAAATTACTGATCAAAACGTGCGACAAAACGCTAGTGGCAGAGTTTCAGATCAACGATGACATTTCAAAGGCAATGGGTTTCTTTCAAGTGGCAAGACGACAGCGCCATTCGCTGGTCAACTTAACTTTCGTTTGCAGATTACCTTGTCTTGCGAGCGAAACGAGGCAAAGTGGCAACGGCGTCCCTTATAGGGTACTCACGGCTTACTCTTTTTCAAAGTCAATGCGACAGTTGTGCGCATATTCAAACCCGACGATGAACTCACTGAAACTGCGACAGCGCAGTTGACACTCATCCCTTTCGCTGATCATCAGGCAAGTGCCAGCAATTGCTTTCTAGCAACGCGCATTCTAACCAAAACCCATTCTCTCTTCTGAGCGAGATACAGCGATATATGATAGCGAGCACACAGAAGCACTAAAATTTGATTAGGTTTTTCCGGTTGTTGCATCTGCGCATACATGATCATGTTCAGTCAGCCGCTACTGTGACGTATACGGTCACAATTTGTAATAGTTTATTGAACTTTTTTGCAAATTTATCCCTAAAAGTAACGCAAGTATGCAAATCAATCCGTGCAGCATTAACACCGAGGTGTTGTTTCCGACCGCCTGAACTGCTGCGAACACAGCGAATGCTTATATTTACATCAACATATTGTCACGCAGCTCTCTGAAGTTGCGCTTTTCGGCGAGCCCGGAACTCTCTGAAATAAGGAACTTATTTCGTTTTTAGGCGAGCCCGATGTTTCACCTTTAGGCGAGCCTGGAGCTTATTTTGCTTTTAAGCGAACCCGGAACTCTCTGAAAGACAAGCTTTCAGGCAAGCACGAAGCTCTGTGAAATAAGGAACTCTCTGAAGCAAGTCGTCCTTCGAATCGCTGTCACTTTTTATTCGGGGATCAATTTGATTTTTCATCTGTGAAGTGATCAAAACAGAAAATTATGACCGGTGGTAATATTTCCCGAGGCCACTAGGCCTTGTGCTAATTGCATTATGAAGTTCATTGGCCTAATTTTTGCAGCAAAAGTACAGTTTTATGACTCATAATAAAAACAATAAATCACGATGCAAGAATTCTTGGTTGGTTGTCAAGACAAAAATTTCAATGTGTGTGAATAGAAAGCTCCGTAAAATGAAGTCGACGACAAAACAGGAAAACAGCCGAAATTCGAAAAGAACATTTTTTCTCATATGTTCAGGCCCTAGCCCTGGGGTCTGTAACAACACAAAACTTAAAAAGATAGTCTTGTTCCTACGATGACGTTAAGCAGAAGAGGATGCATCACGACTCACGAGTATGAGTTTAGCAGGCTCCAGTGCGTCCTACTTTAGTTTGTTTTTCATGTGTGAACTGTTGAACTCGATCAGCAAGTCGCTGTTGGTTGTCCATGTCTTGTTAAGTTGCAGTGTCGTGAACTTGGTTTGGGTCCATGACCGCTGTTTGCACTTTGTACTGTTCGTGTTCGCTGGATTCACTTGCAGCTTCGTGTAATGACGCAGTGTACACCAGGTCACGGTCTCGATTGCTTGCAGGCCCGTAACCTGCGCGGGACACCAGGGGGACGAATAATTTCCTAAGAGGGTCCCAAATTTTACTATGTCCAGTAGTTTCAAACTAATTCCAATACATTTCTCCAGGGGAACGAAAAATTTTGCAGGAGCGAATCCCCCCTTCGCCCCCCTGGTTACGGGCCTGGTTGCTTAGTGTGTGGTTTCGTTTGATTTCTTTTGCCGTATATTCCTGCTTGTGGAGACGTTTGTCGCGGGATTCGGGCAGTGGCATAGCCAGCCCAAAAATTTTGGAAGGCAAAAAATTGGGGGGAATGTTTAATTTTAGGCGAGCAACATTTTTGTGACGTCGCTTTTCGAAGCACACAATGACTACATACCTGTATGCTAAAAGTTTGGGGAGTGGCCCCCTGCCCCCCCCCTAGCTACGCCTACTGTTTCGGGCGACAAATCCGTCGTAATCCGTATCAGTGTAAGGCTGGTTTTTCAAGTTTGGTGAAAATCAAATCATACGATCAAAACAGAATGGACGTGAGACAAGGCATACGACTAGCTTTGTCCAAAATCAAGCGTAGAATATCAAAGCTGGTCGGACAATGTTGTCAAGAGCACAAATCTCGCTGAACATTAGAGGAGTCTGCTTAGGAGACAACTGTGCAAATATTACCAGGCATAAAAAAAGTTTTGTGCATTTTGTTCATGTGTAGCCCGTCTGTATCTTATTCGTTGTTCACAGAATTCGGGGTCCGCAAAAAATAAAAGCATAACTTAGGGGTCCGCGAGATGAAAAAATTTCAGAAACACTGTCTTAGGAGAAACCGATTGTGTATCCGTAGGAGGGTGCTATTCAAGGTCAGCTGCCAATCGCGCGACTTACTTGATGTCGCCGGTTTTCAACAGATCAGTGTTATTTAACTTAGTGTGAAGCTCTTCACTTTTCGATGCAGACGTGTCAGGAAAAGGGGTAGCTGATATAGACAATTCCACACCTTCAATCACGGTTTGGTTGCCACTTCACATTGTTAGGAAAAATCAAACCTACACGTCTCATCGTTGCTTCAACCAACAATGTTACTCCAAGAAGACTGGAAAGATGTGGATTCTCGCGGGAGAAGGTCGGGAGAAGATCTCTCAACAGAGCTGATCGTCCCGGGGATTTACTACTTTAGATATAAACCTAAAATTCCGCACGTCATCTGTCGCCTGGAACTGGAACTCGCCGAAGTCATTAGTAGGCCGGAAGCATACAGCTGTTCTAGTCGTTACTGAGAGTACAGGCGAGATACACTCCGATGGTACAGCGCGCCGAAATTTCCAACTCTGCGAACTTTCAAAGGCAGCATTTACACAGAGGGTCGACGTGGAGGCAAATATACAAGTGTCAAAACTCCTTTCCAAACAAGTGGTTCTCAACCATTCATGGTTTGTGGCCTCCTTCCAAAGGCGCTCAACACTTGTGGCCCCCCCTGCTCATCAATAGGTTTTGCAATATCAATATCATTGCAGAGCTATTTAGTAAAAGTCTCTGCTCTCGTCACCCCCGGAGAACCGCTCCGTACCCCCAAGGGAAGCCGAGGGCCCCAACTGAGAAACCCTGAACTAAACAACCTGCTCAGCACTACACCTACACAGAGTACAAATACGCTATCAGTAAATAAGCGAATCCAGCACTACCAGCAATTTAAAGTCACAATCACAACCATGGGGAGTCCCCCTGGGGACTTCGATCGCACTATATTCGAGTTTGACTATAGAACTGCTTATGACGTAATAATACGAATATTGTTTTTCCTGTTCTTTCACCATTAAGAATCAAACTGGCGGTTTTTATATTCTGGAAAAATCTTACATTACTTAAATAGGTTAGCTTTGTAGCATCAACAGCACTCTGTTCGTGGTTGTTGCTTGTTGGTCCGTTCTTCGTAGACCAATTCGCCGTTCTTTTCCCACGTGACAGTCGGTTTCGGATGACCGAGCAGGGTGCATTTAAGGCAGAGATTCTCCCGGAACGACGGTCTGTGGCCGAGGACGTTTGTTCTAATACGTCGTTACCGGTATTCCTGCAATGAAACGAAAACGATGGCTTTTTCATTATGGTTTCAAATTTCTATCGGATTATTCTTTAACGGTGCGTGATTTCCGCCCGAAACTCTCCACAAAAGAAAAAAAACTGAGGACGTCGGAAGAACTAAAAACTTTTAAACAGACAAAATGATTTATTCCAAGGTACAATTTTTTAAAAAAATCAGGATTCAACTCTACACATTGAATACCGAGAAAGATATCGAGTAACTTAACCAATTTCGTTGAATCGACCGATGTGTTGGAAACAAAGTATTTGCAGAAGTTTTCGAATAAAAAGTGTTTTCGTCTTGAAGAAGAAGGTATTAATCTGCGTTTTAGGTGGTTGTATAGCAGAAAGTTTGACAATTTACTTAAGTTTGTAAACACATTCGCTTGGTTTTCTAATATTTTTGCTTGAGTTAGTTGGAAATAATGCACCTTTCAATTTAATGTTAACAATCAACATTGCATATCATCAAAAATCAGAAGTGAAATCTACCTATCCGGCAGGTTAAGTCAAACAAAATTTTATTATCGCATTACAAATCAGGAAAAATAAATCTTTGTTTAGTTCATCGACTGAGCTTCTGACATGACGTGAATCCGTCCTTTTCAAAATGGAAAGACAGAAGACCATTACACCAAAATTCGAAGTAAATACGTTTACCGTAAGTTTCATGAATCTACAAAAAACGGCATGAACATTAATTCCGTATATTTTCAAAAATCACCAAATCGAAATTATCATAAAAAGCATAAGACTACACACCATCATTTTGTTGACAAACACAATACGATGTAAGGAAAGCACAGAAACAGGGGCGCACCGACCTGATGCTTTCGTGGGGAGATTAAAATGATTATAACTTGATGTTGTGCCTAAGACGTAAACGTATTGTTGAAAATCTCAGGAGGGCCCGGGTGCCCCCTCACCCTGTTGCTGCCCTGCACATGAATGCTTCCTCAGATATAATGATTCAGTGTAGAAATACTATATTTCCTTTCAGGTGGAAACTAAACAACTGCCACCCAGCAGAGCGGCAGAAAAGTCAGAAGAAGAAAAAGCGACCTACTTTCTTGACAACCTCTTCAACGGCTACGATCAAAGGATCCGGCCTCACCACAAACGTAATCCAGTATTTGGGAATCTAGGCCATGTTCTTAGCAACCTCGTAAAGAATGACAAGCACTGTCCTAAACCGAACACATTTCACAACGCGTTTCATCTGAGAGAATTCCTCGAGATTTATTTAAGCTTTTTCGGGTTCAAAGTGTTCCTTCGGTTTCAGTTGACCCTTAAAGGTAACGGCTCTAGACAGATGAGAAATCGGATCCTAAGGAAAAGCAACGAAAATCCAAAGTGCAAATAAACTTGACAAATAACGTACTTTGCACAAACACGTCTCATCATTTCAAAATACTATAGGTTACATAAATGCTACAATTTCTCTTAACTTCGCTTTCATAAAGGTCTTCAAAAAATAAGTATTAAACTCAAAATTTCTTGAAATTTTGCTCTTCAGTGCTTTCGTATGTTCTTACCGGGCTTCCGTTATTTTACGTTGTTGTTCATGTTATATTTTTATTCAAATTTTTACAGACGCACCTGTAAATGTCACAGTAAACATCTACATCAATAGCTTCGGTTCCATCGCCGAAACAACCATGGTAAGATTTGAACAACTTTTTTGCTGAGGTATAACGCGGAATAAATTTTAACCACTTAAAGTTAGGCTATACGTTGCTAAGAACTTTAGGCAAAATCACTGCTTTTTTAAGTGAATCCTTTCCAAGTAGGTGAATTTACGAATCATTTCGCAAACCCATCATTGCAATTGACGCTTTTGTTTTCAACATGAACATCAATAATATTTATTAATAACGGTATTTCACTACCCTATTTCAAAAAGAGTATCGTCGTAATATTAATAACGTATTTTTTTCAAGTTTGTTTCTGTATTTTCCAACCACTTAGTGCAGCAAACTCTAAATGAGTTTTCCGACTACTGTATTTCCCAGAACTGTGAAACGTTCCTAAACTTACACCAGTGGAAGGCAGAACACATTCCGTTTCTGCTGTCAAGCGGAACTTAATCTCTGTTCTAACGTAGGACTACCGACTCAACATATTTCTGCGATGTCGTTGGAATGATCCGAGACTTGCTTTTTCCGACTATGAAGAGGACGCCGTCGCTCTCCACCCATCTATGCTGAATGAAATATGGCGCCCGGATCTTTTTTTTGCCAATGAGAAGCATGCGAATTTCCACAAGGTCAAACAAATTGTTTGCGTAGAAAGCAATCATTTCCAACTATTAATAGCTGCCGGTTAGGTACGTTCTTTCCACTGTTTTCAGCAAATTCAAGTGTCTAGCAAAGTTTTGCTTCAAAACGGTGTTGGTCCGTTTTAACTTAAATCTGCTGACAGGTTACAACAGAGAACAAGCTGTTAAGAGTTTACAAAAACGGAGATATTTATTCAAGCATTCGTCTTACGCTGACACTCTCCTGTGCCATGCATCTTCAAAATTTCCCGATGGACATTCAGACTTGCAAGATGCAGCTGGAAAGCTGTAAGTAATAAAGAGTACTGGTAGTTTGTTTATTAAACAGAGAAGCACTTTTCGCCGGCACCGAAAAGTGGTCTAAATGCTTCTTTTCCATTGTATGTTTATTCGCGTAACTATTTGCCATGGTTTTTCGATCTCAAAAGCATCCACTCGGTTGTCAGCCTCACAACTGGGCGATCCTCGGCGCTAGCTGCAACCTGGCTGCGTGCCAAGAAGCAAGCAAATCCAACTTGTTTGAACATTTCTTTACAGTTGCCTATGACATGAGAGACTTATCATTTAGATGGAAAGAGGATACAAGGCCCATTCAGATGCCTCAGTCGTTGACTCTACCTCAGTTTCAAATACTCGGATACAAGCTACGCTCGTGTACAAAGGTCTATAGTACCGGTGGGTGCATAGCGTCTGATCTATTACCATTGAAAGCTTTTTGCCCAGGCTTTAGCAGTCTTTGACTACACCGCTTGCTCTGATTTACGAAAATCAACGAAACACTTTGGTCGATATATTTTTCAGAGTGATTAATAGCGTAAACCTTTCCAGCGCAAAATAATATATTTTTAGGGTTAATTATAGATTGATATATTTTTCAGGGTGAATTATAGAGTAAACCTCTCAAGCGGGATACGCTTACCCCTTGAGGTATGCAAAGGTGCTCCAAGAGGTGCACGAACTTTTTTGTGCCTTCGTAACGAAGCTTTAACGCAAAAGTTCAATAATCATAGGTACATTTCTAATTATTGTTCTCATGATTACAGTCCAGGGGTACTTGATAAACAAAATATTACCCAAAGGACACATCATCAAAAAAGGTTGAGAACCACTGGCGTAGTGGTCCAAAGGAACTTGATGTTACGGAAGATTTTTTTCTTTACTTGCTTGCATTTGGGTGGAAAATGCGACATGGAATCAATTACATTTTGTAGGTTGAACCATAGACGTAGCCATGAGGGTCAAAGGGGTCATTCCAAAAAAAAATTTCCAGGATGTCTGGGTCGATTTGTGCTTTGAGAGGCAGTGTCCCAAACAAAATACTTTTGCTCGCTTACGGCAAAATTTTGGCCCCAAAAAGATTTTAGGCTGGCTGCGCTACTGGGCTGAAGAAGATGAAGCACTAAAACCGCGCAGCTAACATAGATCAGTTCTTTTCTAGAAAACATAATGTTACGTTTTGAAAGGAATAAAAAAGAGCTAGACTTGAGAGCATGGGCGTCGGAAGGACTTTTATAAAGGGGGTACACTAATGGACTTTTCCAGAATTTTTCCAGGGGGGGCCAAAAGTGGTGAAATTTGTTTTTTCCTACTCAAACCAAAAAAACAACCTCTTTTTGCTGAAAATTTCGAAATTTTTCCGACGCCCATGCTTGAGAGCCTTGTTGACAAGGGCGTACGCAAGGGGGGGTGGGGTTAAACCCCCTCCTTGAGCTTGATATTTTACAAAAACTTTATTACCTTCGCAAGGAGATTAAGTGTTTTCGCATACTTTTTGCTTGTTAATTTGTCGACTTAATGC
>JGI24158J21664_10007073_pt1 | contig 14858 bp, 10 predicted proteins | sample Ectturendosymbi3_FD_21664 | JGI IMG/M metagenome (IMG submission 21664) | reverse complement strand
CAATGTTGGTGAAAAACTAAGAAATAAACATCAATATTCTGATCGCTAAGGGGGGTGCTTGAGCCCCTTCAGCACCCCCCCTGGCTGCGCCTTTGTCTGCAGGACGTCTTGGAAAAAAACAAAAAATGCTCAAAGCTCTTGAGCTAAAAAGCTCACCAAACAAGTATTTTCCCTCAATGAATGGCTGTTTCAATTTATATCAAAGTGTTGTGTGATCTGCACTGTATGGTTTTTGTGATTTTGTGGGAAACAATAAAAAAACTGTTTTTTTCAGTAAAGAATTGTTGAGATTTTCTTTTGCTTTATCGCAAAACATCAACAAAGAAAGCATTCATAAAATTGACAATGTGGTTTTCTCAAGCCCGTTTTTGGCAAAGACTATGACTAAGAAAAACATAAGAAAAGTACTGTCATTTAAAAGCATTAACAGTTAACACACATATTTCGGATGAGTGTTTCTCTCCCTTAGCTCAGTTCGAGGCAATATGTGAAAACAAAGTTGCTTATCTTGCGTTTGAAATCTCGAAAACCCAGGTCGTCTGTCCGAAAAAGGCGCCACATGAAAAATATTTGCTGATGACTGTGAGTACAAAACCTTAGGGCTGCTTTGTTGACCCAATTGCGTGATATATGTAAAAAGGTGGTGCAAATATTCACAGCACGGGGTAAGTAGATAGTATAAAAACCCCTGCTTTGCTTCTCCGCGCATACGCTTTACTGGGAAAAGGTCACTTAAAAACTATCTCGTGTGTGCATTATGTGCTGGCGCTTCCCATTTGGCCAGAAGCTTGCTCTCGGAAAGCCACACGTTGCAGCTAGCCACGGGTGCAAGCAAACAGTTCATGCGCGCGTAAAGCTGTTACTTCCTGATAGAAGCACTTTGGCATCGAGTTTCATTGCATCCTCTGCAGCGACAACGTAGGCTTGAACAAAGTTTTGATGTTTGTGCGCTTACCTCGTCCAGTACATGGCAGCAATGCGTTCAGCTTGCACGCGTGGCTCTCAGCAGCAGGTTGATATTTCATGACCAAATTAAAAATCCCGGGATAAGCCGGTATTTCTACTCAACAATCCTTTTTTTCAGGATTAACGACCTTGTAAAAAGTACACACATGAGCTGACATTACCGCATTTATATCTTGTTATATTGACGCATAAACAGGTACTTATCAAGATTTTTATCGTATAAGACGACACCTGATTTCATCTGCAAAATAACCACGGGTGGAGAAAGCCTCAACTCATGTATGTTTGATAGTTTTGAGTGCTTCATTCAACTTTTCTAATTTGTCTAGGCTTTTTTGCCGGCTTCGTATAGCTTCATTTCTTTCTGCAACACACGTGGCGAAGCCACGCTGGCCTCTGCTATAAATTCTCATTCAACAGTTGCTGTTGCGCAACGAAGCCAAGAAATCACTTGAAGTGCATCACTAAGTTTTAAGACTACCAAAAAATAATTAGATTTTTCTCGAAAATATCCAAGTCACGAAAATGACTTCCAAAATCACTAGATTTAGTGAAAAAACACGAGGAGCAGCAACACTGATTGCAACATGTGTATTAAGTTGCTACATGCCCAAGGCAGCGGGCTTGTATTGTAAACCCGCACTAATAAACAAATAATTCCAAAATTCACGTGAAAAGGCACCACCTTGACGTTCATACATTCTTGAAATCACCGGATTTTAGCAAAGTTAATGCTGAGATAGGCACTTGAAAGAAAAGTTAAACTCCCGAAATTTCGAGATCGGGATTTCAGGTGATCTCAACCCTAGTCAGCAGACACTACAGAGTCTTATCAAACCTAAACTATTGCAGTTGATTGTAGTAATAGGGAGGATTGCCTTAAATGTCAAGGTGTTATTTATTAAAGAAACACATCATTTAAAGGCGTCCGAGTTCCTGAGACACCTCCGAAAATTTTTTAGCCAAAAATCGCGATAAACGTATAATTTGTGTCTTTTAGACAAAGATGATAAGTTAAAAAGCTGCTTTCAGCTAATTTTTAGTAACAAGAACGGAGAAATCCATGCAACCGTTGAACTTTTTGAAATGCTTTCAATATTCAAAGCTGAAATCAGAGCGACCTGACAAAATGTAAACGATAAGATTGTTCCATAAAATCACGACCATATAATACAAACAATCACCTCATCTTGACCTTCCATCGCCAACAGCGTTTAACTTCTTCAGTTCAGAAAATAACAGTTTGAAAACAAACATGCAATTTTAAATACACCGGGATAGATCTATAAAGGTGAATAAAAAAACAAGTTTGAACTTGTTGCGTTTTTGTTGCTCCATCTGACAAACAACTAAACAGCTCAGAAACTGAATTATAGTAAAATATGTCACGCATACTCTCAAAATAGTTATTTCGCCTGAAACAATCAACCTGTTTGCATTGAAGATCGCATTATGCATCTACCAATAGCTTGGCGCTCCATGTCAGTATCGTTGCTTGTCCACACCACAGATAGCGAACCTGCTCTACCCCGTTATGCGAAGCGAATTTTTTGACGACTAGCTCACTTCTACGTGCATGCTGCGAAATTCTGCCATCAACAAATTTTTAGCGCGTAATGGTATTAGCTACATACACGCGTGTCCATAAACAGCCTTGTTGAGATGCCACGCCATCGGTATGCCTTAGGGAACAAACTTCAACGGCTGGTGATGTTGTTTTCTCGTGACAGTATCAAAGGGCGTGGACATCCAAAATTCTTACCGACAGATTAAATTCCTCGTCGGAGTTCTCGCTTGCGGTTGTTTTGCAGTACCTCATCAGCGGCAGCAGTTGTTGAATGATCAACCGGATGCTGTTCTGATTTATTATGTTAAACAAGTGAGGGCATTGTGAAACAATGGCCAATTGTACTACTGGGGCCGCCACGTGGGTAGTCATGAATATGAGTCCTAGCATTGCCAAAAGCATTGGGTTAGGGAAAGATAACCGGGCCAATGCCCTCATCCTATCACACCTGAAGGAACAGGAACCGTTTTCGGTTTGATAGTTTCTATTTCTTTTGGTTGTGCGTGATTTTCCAAGCCCACTAAGAACGTTGATTTTTCTGTCAAGATCACACCAAGAGTAACAATTAACCTAGGTGTACTGAAATTTTTTAACGCAACGAAAATTGCTGAATATTTGAAATATTTTCTGGTTGGCACTGCAGTAACAGACTGTTTGCGAGTGCAGTGAAGTGTGACGCCAAACTCCGAAGTTTCGAGATGGTTTGTCTTCATTTTATGCTTGATACGTTAGTCACGATTTCCGAGCATTTCAAAGAGCTGCCCTGGAAACTTCAAAAGCATTCTCTTCTATGCGTCTTAGAATAGACTTTACGAATCTCTTTGAAAAGATATGGTATGAAGAACTATTGCACAGCTAAAGCGTGGATTTCGTTTGTTCGGAGTCGCCTCACATTTTGAAATTTGTTTCATGAATAAGTCGTAGGAATTAAACGCTTTTGACCAAGCATTAAGACAAAGAGTTTTTACGAAGTTTTCCACTTCCTACTTATTCTGCATTTTAATATTCCTTATTTCTCTGCTGCAATCTAAAGAAGCGTAAGATCAATATCATCATTACAAATTATTAAAGTGGTACTAAAAGGTGATGCCTTTTCTTTACAATCAATGCCTATAAAATTACCTTGTATGACGGTTATTTGTAAGTCGATCCTTCCCCCAGACCACCGCCGAGTCTGCTTTGCTCCTACAACAGCGGAAAGTTTTTCGAAAATTTTTCGAAACATATCAGTGACACACTGTAAATGAAAAAAAGCTAACAAATCAATACTGCTTACTACTTTTTTACAGGTCGATCTCCACTACACTCTGAACCTTACAGAAAAGTCTTGTTTAAGCTGGTCCTGTCAGTGAAACGAATCTACTGGGGAATAACCCTTGCAAACGGAAAAGATTACGCTGCAAATTGATCATGTCACTGAAAGAACAAGAGACCTCCACAGTTGCACTTGTTGGATTCCACCCTCGCGTTAGTTGGATAGGTTGGCATACAGTGTAAACGCCCTGGTGATGGAGAAGTACATTTTAACCACGGGAATATTTTTCTGTAATACGACTGGATAGGAAAACGAGTACATCTTAGATTAGACCCTGTCACAGTTAGTGATTTATGTGAAAATAAACTTGGCTTTTCGCAATACGTAGAATTTATGGACTTTATAAATTTCTAGTTTCCCAGATTTTCATCAAAAATTTCCGAACGTTTGTACAGATACAGCACTTGTTGCAACGAATAATTTATTATTTTTTGAAATGGTTTAAGAATCGGATATGAAATCATTTTCACTATCTCTTAAAGATATTCAAAGTATGGTCTCAATTGCGTCCATCAAGCCGTGAGTCAAGATTTGCAAGTAACAGAACACAAATTGTTTACCTTAAATTACATTTTTACAGACTTTAAGGCAAAAGGCAAAATGACTACGACATCAGAACTGAGATCACAATATTTTTTCTTCAAGTTTCCCTTTCAGACACGCAGACTCATGTCCACGAATAAGTTTAATGAGCTCTTTCCTTGTGAAATATTGAAATACTTCAAAGGAAGTTATGGCAAATGATGTAGTAGAAAAGGGCGTTTCTGAACTTTGTTCTCAATCCACTTGTCTTCCCTTAGTTAGGAAGGAACTATTTTGCAGTCCTCTTACTCTGAGCTCGGATTGTTTATTGCTACAAAAGCTCAAACTGATCAGCAAACTGGTTTGAGGACATTTTCACATGAAGTCATGACTGACCTCTTAATATGTTAAACTTCTTTCACAAAATTTTTAAGAGTGTGCATATGAGGAGGGAAACAGTCTATAGCAACTTTCTGTTTCGGAGACGCCAGGAATTCGATAAACAGCACTGTAATCAGACTCTACTGGCACTAAAATGTAACGTAGTATGGTTTCGTGTTCGCCCTGACAAAGAAAGTGGTATTAACTGTTAAAACGTTGGCCAGTTTTTAACTTGTTTTTATGTTTTACCGCCAGTAGAGCCTAATTACAGTACAGCCTATAGCAATTTTATAAGTTTAGATTTTGTTTCGGTGTGGATGTTTTCAGAACAACACAATTACTGTTCTTGCAAGGGCAAGAGGATGATTCTTTTGCTGGTTTCTGCCGCAAAACATTGCTTTCTTGTCTCGACGAATGCTACCTTATTAATTTTTAGCACAATGTTATTTCCGTTATGTTGAGCTTACCGCATAAAAATTTTCTGAACATGAGCACGAGTGCGTTTTCCCTCCTCCATTCTATTCCGGGTGACGCAAAGTTTGCAGTTTTTGATATTGCTCCGCGCGCCAGCTTGGTTTAGGCGTTCGTCCTCCGGCTTAACATCATCACGAGTTTCAGCTCAAGAAAGCGAATATCTACAAGTAAATCTTCAGAAACCCGTCGATTACGCTTGACTTGTTCCACTAATGCCAAGCAGATTAAAGTGAGACCGACATGGGGTGCAGGGTTGTCCCCAGTAGGAGGGCCCATGGCAACAGCCCCCTCATTTGCAATTGTTGCCACCTGATGAAAAGGAGCGATGACCTTTTCAAACCGGGCGATGCGCAATTGGTTCCGGTGCGATAACCGATTTGCCTCAAATGTTTTTGCTAACGAACTTACCCAGAAAATCTTGCTATTTTGGCCAGCTTAATGGATATCAATATTTAAGCATGGAGGATTTAAACACTAGACTAAAATAAGAAAAATGCACAGAATTCTGAATGTCACTAGCGATTCTGGGTGAAACGCATTAGCGGCTGTAGAACATTCATAAAAGGTGCTACCTTAAAAACATAAGGGTATTCGTGTCCCAGTTTGTTGGCTCGGAAGGGTATAAAATCGGAAGAAGTTAGGAATAATAAAACGTTTTTACAACTGCTGTTAGTCTTACTACTTCTGTCATTTGAAATCCATTTTTCATGACATAGCTTGCAGACAAAGTGGATTCCAAAATAAAATTCAGCAGATAGCTATAAGCCTAACTACAGTTTCTGAGAGGCTGTTCTAGTTTGTCTTCCCTGTCTAAAAGTCAAAGTCCCTTGTATATGCTGCAAAACTCTTAATTTACTTAGGATACCCCAAATAATTTCGAAAGTTTTTATATGTTTCAATTTGCGTCCATTCGTCAACTCCAGGGTCGAAGTTTGCCTCTTGTTGTAGTCCAACGCAATTGCAGCACCCACAAGTATGGATCCGCATTGCTGCTTACCTTGGACGATATACAAGTGTATTTGCTTCCGCGCTACTGCTACGCAACCTGCTCTCGAAGTCCTTTTGCGCAGTAAACAGGTTGTGACTCAATACGTTGATCGATTAACATAGCAAATTTATGATTACTTGTATCCTCTGAAGCAGTGATCTTGTACGCATTGCTGAATAAAATAACTTCAGTCAATCAACGCAATGCACCGTTGTACACAACTTTCACAAGATTACCAAATTCAACCAAAATCAGCTGAGCCAGCTGATTTATCAGCTTGACCTCGCTGTTGTCGTTCTTAATGTTTGTGGTTATAAATGATTTTATGAGTAAGACCACGAGCAAATTGCAGCCTTGAAATAAACTGTTAAGTACCTGTGTAATGGTGCCCACTTTGTACATAGTTTTGCATTTGACGACAGAAAAAACAGCAAAATAAATAACGTGAACAACTAAATGAAGAGATATCGATAAATACAAAGCTATTGTACTTTAGTCATAATTTTTGATATTTTCCTTGTTGCTCTAATATTGAAGAAAGCGTGTTTAGCCCTTGGAGGCCTACATCTTCAGTAAACCTCAGTCCGCTGTTCCTCGCCTTAGTTTTTCTACACACTGTCGTTAAAACAACTCTACCCCTTGGTAAATGAAAGCATGCCACTCAGCAACCTGTTAGATACCGAATGAAAACTAATCTGTCATTGCCAGTTTCACTTTCCAATTGCCCACCGCACACGGAACGACGTGTTGGTGTCAGAAACACAACCTTGAGTTCTTTTGGTTATGAGGTAGTCCGTGCGGCAATCTTACAGACACTGCATTTCAACCAACCAACTGAAAGCGTCTCCTCAAAGAGAAGTTCTTAGTTTTATGAGGCCAAAGCAAAGAGCGTTCGGCGTTCCGGCACGCTCACTTGAAAAGGTATATACTGGCGAGAGCTGACAGCAGCTCTGCTATCCAAATACGTGGCAGCTGAACCCGGTTGATCCCACACGCCGTGGCAAACGAACTCGTTGTTTTTCGGACCTTTTCGACCTCAAACAACTCAGTCTCCTGGAAAACCTAACATTAGTTATTTATATAAGCACTCACTTTTCTTTATCGAGCCCAAGTTGAAGTGTGGGACTTTGTTACCCTTTTGGCTCGTACGATAATCTTTCTATGGGAGGTCGCGTGTATCAGCCGTAAATTACACACGAAAAATTAATATTCAGTAATTTTCATCAAAAGTTAGACTTATTATTTCGAACTTGAATAAAATTTTAAATTACATGTAAAAATTTAGACAAGTTTTTACCTTTGGTGCCTCTGAAGGAGACTCATACAAGTGTTTGGCTTTATAAACAGAACCCTGGTCCAAAACATATACTTTGGTTAAGCAGTGGAAAAAAACAAGTATCAGCATGACACCATCCACCCTTTTGACTTTAAAATAACAAACCTCAAGCCTCTTAAATCAATCGCCACGTGCTGTTACACCCAGGGTGAAAATGCTAGATTAATTTTACTGGACATCAGAAGCGTAAAACCGAGGTATAATATTGAAAAGCGAACTTTCGCAATGGATCAATTTTGTGGAGTTATGTCCTCTAAGCATTACTTACTACCAGTTGACAAAAAAATACATCGTTTCCATTCATTTGCTGGCAATCTTCCGTTCGCGTGAATATAGAGCTGTCATTCTTATCCACTCCGGTGTTTTTTTTATTCCATTTCCAAAACAAAACTATTTGAAAAAAAATGCTTATAATGTTTCACAACTACTCCTTTTTTCTCTTGAGAAGAACACAAGCTATTAAATTATTATTTTCACCACAAAAATTTTGTTTATGACTGCTCAATTTTGTGGATACTTTGGGAAGACATGTTATAATTGCAATTATACATGTTAAATTTGCAGATGTGATTCAATTAAAACGCTATCAAGAATGTTAGCAATTTTTATTCTGCCTAAAGCGAATCTTTGCAGCACGTTATTCGATACTTTCGTACTATTTATAGAACGTTTTTGTGGAAAGTTTTCCATAAATATGCTTTGTTTCGTTTTTAGGAATTTTCCAAATCCCCAGCGTATACTTTATGTTTTCGGCAACCACGTGCTCGCTTTTCTAAACCAGTTGTCTACAAACTGACGCGGCCACATGATACCTCAACAAGATAAATTGAAATGCTCTGCCTCCACTTATTAGTAAAGCGGTTAAGTCATAACACTGTCTGCAAAGCTTTTACTGAAAGCAGAGATTTCGCTAATTTACAGATGGCCTCTCCCGAAAGCAAAACTCATGCCAATTAACATTTCGTAAAAATGAAAAATTGCTTAGAAGATGGCAACAGCACTTCCAAGTTAATCTCATGATAAGAAGCCTTTTGCACTTACTGACTTACTGCATCCTCGTACAATATCTTTAACTAAGTATAGCTATACCCGTGAGTACAACAGCTGTCTCGTTAATCACGTCTAAAGGCATAACTTGCGTCACCACCCTAACTTATTATGCTTGGAAGTGCTTTGTGATAATAAACTGAAAAAACACTTTTGGTTGGAAAAACACGGGAGTAAACACTTTTTCAAGTTCCAAAAAACTGAATTAAAAAAAGCGTTATGAAATAGTTCAAAAAAACTTCAGTTTTCGCAGAATTTTACTAGTTTTGCCCACATTTTACCAAAAGTTTTGACTGCAGAGTTATTGCTTTTGTGCCTAGTACTGCTATGCTCATTATACATAACAAATAACAATATGTCCTGCTCTTCCAGAGATACACGACCTGCTGCTGCTTACGCCACAAAGACATTTGATCAGTGCGCACATGCTTATTAATATGATTTCAAATTTTGTAGTTAGCTTTCATCTTCAGTGTGATGTTCAATTCGAATCTTCGTGTTCTTTTCAGTGTCTTGTTCGATTCGGAAGGTTTGACTAGTCATCAGTATATTAGTCACTTGTGTTTAAGACTGACAGCTACATCAAAATTGCGTGACCAAACCATTTAGCCTTCTGTCAATTCTGGCTTGTTCTGAGCTACGAGCATTTGTACAACTGGAAAGGAGTCGTGGATCAAAAATTCGACTCGAATTGGAATCTCAAGGTCTGCCGACGCTGAGTCGAATCCAAACCATGTTCTTTCGATATCAGCCAGTGCGAGTCCTTAGACGTAATATTAGGAGTAGATGAGATTCTCGCAAATTTTCTTTATTTGTTTGATAACGAAAACGCTTTTCGAAAAGGAATCTATGTGGTCTAATTGACAATTCTCATATTCACACCTCACTCACTGGTTCGCGCTTTTGCGCATCAAGTGATAAAAAAAGCATAAAGTGAATTCGAACCCGATGTTTTGGCTGCATGGAAATGAAGTTCATGCACCAATGCGTTTTGAGTGCAATTCCAATCAATAGCCGTTGCTATAGGCACCATGAGTCATGTGCTGGCTGCTGAAACTTTTTGTTCAAGCTTTTTCAGGCAAAAATAATTATTTACTTTTTCCAGTGCTTTATAATAAACCAAATGGAGTTCAACATTATAGTAAGTGACTCGAGTCACGTCCAACCTGCTGAAGTAAAGCACGGCCTGATTCCAGACAATGTTAGACACCTGATTATAATACAAGTGATCCAAACCGAGTCTCCGGAATACGTTGATCAAGCACTTCCGTCTCTCGCTGATGCTAGCCTCACTGGCAAGCTTAATCTTAGATGTATCAAATCCCTTGCGCACGTTTGGAGTCAAATTACTTATCCTGCCATGATGCTAACTTCAGGGCCAGCTGTTCTTTTGGCATTTGGAGGAACGTTAAGCGTAGTTCGTCGCCAAGTCCATTTGTTCGTTCCGTCTACTTCTCCATGGCCTAACTTAGGTTTTGACAATCGCCGAGGCTTCCTTGAGAACTAGCCTATTTAACTTAATCTCTGAAGTTCATGAGCTGAATATGATATTTTCTAAAACTAGTGTAGGTGTGCGATGGGTTTCTGTCATTTAATTTTACCAGCACTTCTTGGCAACGGTTCAAGACTTTGCATTTTATGCTATACTATTTCTGCGATAATGGCCAACACAAATTTATCATTGATTTGTTTCGACATAGATCACACGTGTTAGTGAAATTTCATCAAATTCAGTGCACGTTAGAATTTCAGGCAAAAGCACTGCTACTTGTTACAACAGGTCAACGTATTCATCAGGATTCCTACCGCAGAGCACCTCAAGTGTTTGCCCCCGTGGTGCACTTCATACCAAGGTTCTGCTGCTGGGCGACGGTCACTAATCTCTGTCTACGTCTTTTGATTGTTCTTTTGAATTCTGAAGATTTAATCACGTTTGGTTTTATTTGTCCTTGTTTTGTAACGGATAGATTCAATAACAACGGGCGTGGTTGCCATCCACCTCTATACAAACGCATAGTGTTTTCATTGGCATTAATTGTGACGAAAACATCAATCTGATATGAACGTCATTCAGGCCAATTGAACTGTGTGGTCCGGAGCTGTGACAGGAACCTTACACAATACACTCGTTTCAATTTTCAAAGCACTTTCCGAAATATATCATTTCCCAACCCCACTTAGAGTTTTGAGAAGTGTTCCTCAACCGGCAGCTGCGTCATACAAAGCTCACTTCATATCAAAACACACTTTGTCGTTTCAGCATAATAGTGACCTTTCTCTAAAATCCCATTGACGGGGGCAACTGTTGCGAATTTCGATTATAATCTATTTTTGAAACGCGTGTAGCTGTGTTTTGTAAATTGGACTTTGATGTCTTTCAGGCATTCAATCTGACTGCTGTGGTGGAAAAGGATGATATCACACGAACAGAAATGATCAATCACCGGAAGACGTTTACTAAGTAGGCTAAAACAACACATTGCTTTTTCTCAGTCTTTTCTCTATGTGCTTATGCTTACTCAAAACCTAAAAAGTTAGTTTGTTCTATTGATTTAGGTATTTGCAAAAGGCGCCTTTCGCCTCCGCGGTTGGTCAGTAGCTTTTTTCAAAAGTTTCCAATTGTGGCTTTTAACTGGATCACGGTGTGGATTGAAACTAAAATAAACCCTAATTGTCAATGCTTTTACACCGGACTTTCAAGTAAGTTTGGGAATTGCATTCCTTGCTATTCCTTGCCAGCAGTGCCGTATCAGCTTCACTCCATACCCCCCAATTGGGGGGCCCACGCTGCCACAGGGGGCCCAAAATTCAGTCCGTCACCACTTAGTCCCCCAGAGAAAGCTTCGATCCCCGAAACTGAAATACGAAGCACGAGAAATCGGAAGTTAGGGCCTAGGGGGTCCTTTGAATGAAAAGTGCTTATGCATTACAGTTACTTTGTGCCCCTTTCAAAGCAAGGTTTTACACATTACAACTGCTGTTGAGTGCCCCTTGCTTCAAAGCAAAGTAGCCTACTTATACATTACAGTTGCTGTTGGGCCCCTGTGAAAGAAAGATACTTTACACATTACAGTTGCAAAGAGGGGCAAAGGCAAGTGCCTCGCTTGCCTTTCCTTAAACACACCACTGCATGAAACCATGACAATGATCTTACATGAAAACATGAAACCGATTAAACACGTTCTGCTTTATCGGATATGCGCACTTTATCACCTGATGTGCGCATGTAAACACTGTAAAGTAAAGTTATCTTTATATTATTGAACACATTGAAGTTGCTGATGAGTTTACCATTTCAAAAAACACAAATTTCACGCGATTTTTCATAATAACCTAGACACACAGGTCGACTAAAAACCAGATCTGGGTGGAAAAAACCCTCAGTGGGAGGCCCTGGTCTCATGCGCCAAAACGCCTACTACCGTAACTTGAAGTGAATATGTAAAGTTTTACTGCCGTTTATTGGTACGCAACAACGACCAATAGCACAGCAATCCGCTACCAAGTTTCGCAACCTGCCTCTGCAGGCAAAGGGAGCGAATATAAGCCAACTACGCTAAGCGTGTCGGGGGCCTCGCGGTCACAACTTTGCCCCAGGACCGCAACATGGGGGGCGAGGGTGGCGAATCCCCCCAAAAATGTTTTTTCGCCCACCCTGGAAAAGTCTGTTGGACATAGTTTAAAAATATTGGACGGAGTTTAAAAAATTTGGGCCCCTCTCAGAAAACTCTTCGCCACACCTGGTGTCCCAAGCTGGTTACGGTCCTGCTTTATCCGCGTTCATTTATCCGGCCCTGCCTACATGCCTAGTTGTATACGCCCAGAAGTCAGACTGTCACTTGATAAACGTATTTTGTGAAGTGATTGTTATAAAAAAAAATTTACTATATCTAGCCCAGGTAGTCTTCTCTTATTTTGTACTGCATAGAAGCAAGATCCTTTGGTGCTTACGACCAAAGTTACGCTTTTGCGCAGCCTGCTGTTCAGACAGACAGATGGAGTTAATTTTGTAGTTAGAAGAGTCTATTTTAGGGGTTGTCCCAAAGGCCCACGTAGGCCTTAGTCTATATTTGTTAGCATTTATAGGCGATTTGAGATACAAAATGTTGTTAATCTAAAGATGTGCCATGCACCAGGAGATTAACAGTCCAGACATCAGCAAGGTTTATGCATGCGCATTTCAGCCAGTAAAAAGCCCAATGTGCACGCTTTATAAGCATATTTCACTTAAGCTCATGGTAAAGTTTTTCAATTTGCGTCAATGAAAAAAAAACGTTCATCGCGGCGCAAACGCTTTGACCTGCCTCATGTTTGCTCCTTCGGTAATAATGTTTTGATACCAGAACGATAGGATTGATTCTGCTTTCTTGCAAATTTTTTGCATTTGCATTTCATCACGACATCTCTAAATAATTGTCGTCAATTAAATGACAATGATTTACGACCCAATTCCTTTTGCTAAGCTCGTTCAAAAAAATTTAGTTGGGAACTACGAGCCTATTATGCGTATTTGTGGGAAAATACTTATAATTAATTTGCACAATCTGCAAATGCTGTTCATGTTGTGAATTAAAACTAAATTTTCAGAATGTCTACCCCCCCTGCACCAACATGAAGGCCCCCAATGGAAGACTTTCTGGCGACGGTTCTGCCCAGGCCCGCAGACAGGGGGCGCATTCGGGGGCAGTTACCCCCAAATATTTTTTGTGCCTCCCAAAATTTTGTTGTGCTCAGAAAAATTTGTTTCAAACATATGATAAAAATCTAAATCTTTCCCCCCTTAAAATGTATTTTGCCCCCACCAAACCTTAAAACCTCGCTACGGACCTGATTCTGCCAAAATTGTGTCTGCAATTAAGGTATTTTGTTTTGGAGGTCATTCGGCCTCGAGACGTAGCATAACCTCGAAAACTTTTTTTATATACATCACCGTTAGGGGGTTCCTGTAAGCATTTGGGTTGGGGGCAGAGTTGGGCTGATACGGCAATACTTGCCAGGATGTAGTTTTGGCCACAAGTGATTCAGAAAGAAAAGCATTGTGAGCAGTAATTTCGAAAGGTGGCCGACGACTTTGAGACAAAATCTCCGGACTGTTTACAGCAAAGGTGGAGATGTGGGGTAAAATGCTTTTTTCAACCAGACAACTGTGTTTTATGCTAATTTCGAACAAGTTCATTGCAGCGCGTGTCACGCAAGTCCAAAAATCAGAATCAATATGATCTGACTACAGCTCGAAATTGTGCAGAACATGCACAAGCAACTATCATTTTCAACATGTACGCGTTGCTGCGTGGAATACTTACAGCGCCAACAGGTTTGGTGAAAATTGTTACGTCGCAATGCTTTAAATGCAACAATTTGCATAACCACGAAATAATGACCGAGGCTTCATAGCCATTTGCACATTGCCACTAACGCCAAGCCTCGAACATAGGAGGACACTCTTCCCAAAAACCGTCGATTTTCCACCATTTTGGCAAAGGCTGCAGTGCTGCGTGGAAAACCTGCAGAAATTATGCTTGAGCTATCATAGATATAATATGGTGTTAGAAAGGCAAGGGCATGTCGGTCTTCTGAAATTCTGATACATGTTGATCGGCGTTTCTACCTCTTTGAAAGAAGGGATGGCCTGCCATGACGAACTACACTACATGATACTTTTATAGCTGCCTCTGCGAGCATTTTAAGTTTAGTCAATATTTGTGTGAGACACCACATAGGGCCGATCTGAACCTTGATAAACAATCTGCTGTTTTCTCACAGTTCATTCTGTTCAAATGTTATACCTTACTTAATTTCACAACCAAACTTTTTTAATTGAACAGTCAAGCGACTCACCCAAACTCACAACTTCCAAATGCAAAAACAAGAAAGATTACAAATTATGCAACTTCTTTGTGCTTTAAGCTATTTTTTGCCTCCAAAGCTTCAATTGTAGTCACAAAGCAACAAAATTTCACACGACAATCACAAGCAATGATTTTCAGCACAAGATGTGATTTTCAGCGCAAGAAAAGATTTTTTACACAAGAATTGAATTGAACACACAATGTCAACAGACTTTATCTGCAATCAAGCTTTTTCTGCGCACAGAGTACGATCTAAACAGAAAGCAACAAATAGGCAATGCAAACGATCATGATCACGGTCGTAACAAGTTAAAGTTGCTACCGTTGACTGTCATTCGCATCCACGAAAATGCATGTGCGTGGCAAAACCTTGGCCGAAAATAATTATGCTATTGAGGGTCTTCATTCAGAAA
>JGI24158J21664_10007071_pt1 | contig 14859 bp, 9 predicted proteins | sample Ectturendosymbi3_FD_21664 | JGI IMG/M metagenome (IMG submission 21664) | reverse complement strand
TCGTGGACAAACGTGGCAAGGCCGTGATTCCTGCTCAGGATTGACCCAGCTAGTGAGAAGTTGGGAATCACTAGCTTGTCTGCAGTTGTGCAGTGGGTCTCATGTAGGACGATGATGAAACTCTTTTTCTTATAGGCTAGCTGCTCAATGATGGAGATCTTGTTGTCAGTGAGCCCCTCCGTGTTCAGCTGGAGTATGCTGGGTCGTGGGTCATCTTCGGCAGCATTTCTGCTGTCGCGCCCTGAGAAGGGCGTTGTTTGACCCATCCCGCGCTGAACACATCCAGTGCGAGTAGCAGTGGTTGCTCTCATGGTGACAGATATGGTAAGCATTTCAAGAAATGCCGCAACAGGGAGGGTCACGTGAAGGCATCTGTCCTCCTCCCCTGTAGGCCGAATGACCTAAGCGCAATGCTGGCAACACATCCACGTGTTTTGCGATTTTTGAGCTAATTATTTTCATGTGTTTTGCGATTATCAAGCCGATAATTTGTGAGTTAACATTCAGTTACCCACACAAAGCATTTCTCATCCCGTACCCGCCCTGCACCCGCACCAAGTACAACCCGCTCCGCAGCAAGTTCAACCCGCGCCCGCCCCGCACCCGCACGCAAACAGTGCGGGTTCCCACACCCGCCCCGGAAATTCGGGTTTCCCAACCCGCGCGGGTAAACCCGCCCCGCGCAGGACTCTACCAGTTAAAGATAATGTTTGGCACCCGATCAATGGCTATATATGTAGTCGATTTAGGTGTCATGTTCCCGATACCAAAAGTGATCCGAGGTTTATGTTTTTATTTTGTAAATGACTGATGCATGCAAGCCCATAGCCATTAGGGGTGGAGATGGCACTGCCATCTTCAAATTTTGTAGTGCAGAGAAAATTTTGTTTTAAATATATAATGAGAACAAAAATCTTGCCCCCGTGAAAATGTATTTGACCCCCAAACCTTAAAACCTGGATGCATTGTCCAAACAATGGTGGCCAATGCACGTGGTTTTTCTGACAATGTGTTTATCAGGATTGTTCAATTTTAGCTTAGTACGGAACCTGCACGTAAGCAATTGGTTTGAGCCAAGGTGTGAGGAAACAAACAACAGTTCAACTCCTCCAGATAGATTAAATGATCCCAATAGTGAAAATGTTTTAAAACTATCAATTTTTTCCCAAATATTTTATCAACATAATATTGAATAATAAGTATGTATAAATATTTGAAAATAAATAATATAAAATTACATATTCCCTCCTATTGCCAAATGTAGGCTATCCCTTCAAATATACAAATGCACCCCTAGGCATACTAGTACCCCTGGATGTGAACTCCTGAATTAAATGATGAAATGAGTTCATGAAAGTGACCGAAATTTCTGTTAATATTCAATGTTAATGCAAGCAACAAAAAAGTCACTGTCGTTTATTGCACACCGAAAAGAGTGGTACTTTGTCGTCAAAATAGTCAACCACACACTAAGATACAAAGATCACCACTTTACTTTCCCACGCTTTGCTATATTTTAGACGTAATGTTCCTTAGCTGTCACTTCATTAATCTTCTAATCTTTTTTTACATAGTTGGTTTGCGGCAGGTTGTTATAAACTTGTTTGCAAATTTTACATACTGTATGCTTTATCACAAATTTGTCCAAAATCTCAGTTTAACGTGCATTTGTTTGTAAAACATACGTTTGTAGCCAGAGCCCATTTTTACAGTCTATGAGTCTCAGCTGCAAGTGTCATACGAAAGCATGCTTAGAAACTTTTTTCAATAAAATGGAATAACTAAAACAACGTCTACAGTGATCAATACACAATATTTGTTTATTTGGGTTTTCAATTGTCTTTTTAGTATGGATTGCATTTCAAGCATTTATCTTTATACTTGCACTTCATAACGCTAAAGAGTTGGGTAACGTGATAAACTTTATTCTTACTGATGAGTTAAAACAACACTGCGGCATAGACGTGGGAGCGTATGAAGACATGGCGATGATTACGCGGAAATGTGAGAGCACACATTTACGAACACAGACTTAGAAGTTGTTTTTATTTGAAAATCTCGTAGGCTTGGAACTTTATCTGCAGCATATCTGCCGACGCACATGCAACCATGGTTGCCATCGACCTGACAACTTACCAAGTCCACATAGACCTAAACTCATACTACCAGATTTATTGGCAGAAAATGCCAAACAGGTTCAAAAAATGGCTACATACGCCGATACATGCCAAACACGGTCAGGTTTAAACTAATGTCACAAATGTGGGAAGCGCAACGTTGCTACAGAACTATGTATAATCATTGGATGTAAACCAATTAATAACTGCAATACTCTAACAATACACCAAGATTTGAACTAGAAATCTTATTACATATTTTACAAACCTTGGTATCAAAGGATTTTTCATGAAGTAGCCACATCCAGAACAAAATAAGCTATCATTTCATTTGATAGAAATTGTTTCATAAAAGATATCCATAATTTCCTGAAACAATGAAATGCATTTAATGAAAATAGGAACATGCTATAGCAGGGGTTCTCAACCTTTTTTCTCCCGTTTACCCCTGGTCAGCTTCATAACATAAAATTTACCCTTTGTTTTTTGTTTGCTCACTAGCGCTGTTGAAAAATGTACAACAGCATCATTAAATTTACCCCCGGTTGAGAAAGCCTGTGCCATAGCTTTTAATCACAATGAATCTGGTACACAAGCGTTTGATATGTTATCAGCGTGGTCCAACTACTTTTAACCTACGAGCCATTTTATAAAAACGTGACAGCTCGCGGGCCACTTCCAACAAAATGATTTATAAAACAACAGATTCACTAGATTTAAAACTAAAAAAAGGAAGGCAAGTGAGTGCATCATCGAAATTATTACAAACCTCTATCAGTGGGATGCCTGTGGTCGAGGCATCTCTGACACTATCGTTCCTTTTTCAGTACCAGTGTTAGTGGTGCAAGTCGGAAACTGTCGTCCAGTGTTTCGTCTGCTATTTGATTTCATTTTTGTTTTTAGATCTGACTTGCTTGATCGTAGAAAATATACTCTCACACAAGTACGTGTTTCGAAACATCGAGTGCATTTTAGTGCGAAATCTTTCAGTTTGAGAAATCTATCTTTGCTGACTAATGTCCAGAAGCTCTCTGCAGTCTCGGTAGGCTACATTTTTATTGAAAGATGTTATGCTTGTTCCAATTAAAATTACCAATTGCAGGGATGGGCAAGTAATTTGGCTCTAGTGACACTTTCCGAAAGCCGCGTTTAGCGCATAGATAGACAGATTTATTTGATGGTATTGAGTTAACTGCACCAGATGTACTCTTCAAGACAGCAAACACCGAGGTGCTTAAAAAACACAGAGGTTATCCAGACAGATGTCCTAGCGGTTAGGGGCTGGCCGTATCTTCTATTTTGATCGTAAAATAAATGAAACAATGACAGTAATGGTACACAGAAAAGGTATTGTTCATTGTTCTTATGCAAATGAACTTTATCTAGCGCAAGCAATTCAGCGAGACAAGTGTAACTTTACACGCTTTTCAACAAATTTCAGATTTGAAGATTTTTCCTGAATGCTTCCGTAGGCCACTGAAAACGCTGTGGCGGGCACATGCTGCCCTCGGGCCTGTACGTGGACCACACTGTGTTAGTTATATCATAATTCTACACAATGTCTGTTTAAAATGAAAAGTTACAGACCACCCACAGAAAGTCTATCTGGTTTTCCAGAATGAATGAAATATGTCAAATCGTATGTTAATGAAATATGTCAAATAGCAAATATGCGAAATAGTTTCAATAGTGCTAAACAAACCGAAACAAGACGACCTGCAATGTAATTCATTTGTTTCTTTGCCTTGAGATAAAACAAATCGCTGACTTGCCGTTTTCTCGTAGAAGCATACTTGCAATGTCGATGCTATGTGCGATAACTGGTAATGTACAAGATTTGTTTGAGTTTTTTTATGAAAAATGTTTGTTGCTCGTGTGTCAGCAAAGTTCTTTATTGTGAAGAAATTGCATTGGCACGGTCACGAAGAAGTATCGAGAGTCTTTGGACAAACAGAGCACGTTGCAGATTGGTCGATTATCGCATCGACTTTCGAACACCTTGGGTAAGAAGATAAGCTTGTCCACACAACGACATGTCGCGACATATTGCTAGATAGACTGTTACATGCGTAAATAACTCGACGCAAAATAAGCGCTGCGAGTTTTGTTGGATAAAAGTTCAAACCGGGGGTGCTTTCTACAGCCGCATTGCTCGCCTTAGATGTACCACACTTTTTTTCGAAAACCATCTAACGTACAAGTCTACAAACCCTGTTTCATTTGACGATGGCAAGTGTGTTTTCAAAAGACTTCCTCAAATGAGTTAAACTTATATGAGATTTTTTCAAGTTATCCATCTTTGAATCACTATAGCTGTATTTAAGTGCTGTGCTAGTTTGCGGAAAAGTAGAAGTTTGTTACCTTTGTTTATAACGAAAAGCGTAATTGCGCAGATGCAGTCGTGAAAAATGGTTGAAAGTTCTAAAGCTGTTTCAAAGAAGTGTAGAATTGTATGTGTGGAACAATTTTGATAAACTTCAGTGCTGCTTCATTGTTGATACGCAACACACGGCAAATATAGTTTTCTGCGTTTCCTTTTCAGCAAAGAGGTCATGTAGTTTTCCCTCCATATTTTAACGTTCGAGAATGCTACGGCACATGCGAATTTCCGCTTAAAGGGAACATCACGATGCACGCACTTCTGATTAACAAGGTACTTCATCATATTTCTACTTGTTTTAGCGTTTCTTGTGCCAAACACTTGAATACTTATGTGCGAATCGCTGTTCAGTTGCCCAAAAATAAAAGTCATGGTTTTTTTTATCGCGATGTTGAAACTTACGTCCGTCTTTGCTGGTTACAAACACTTAGTTTCTGTTGTATTCTCCTTCCCTCAACCTCAAAAATTTTGCTCTGCACAGTTTTTTTCCACAGAGACAAAATGCTGCACTTAGTGGGCGTCTGTATAAAATTCGTATTTTCTTCCGATGCATGGACCAGACGATAAGATATTGCTGTATAGTCGGTTATAAATTGGTCTGCAATGGCGTATCTGTGCAAAGTGCCGCCCATGGCAAAGTGCCGCCCATGGAAAAGTGCGCCCTTTCTATAATTGTGCGCCCTTTCTATAATTCAAATATCAAATATAGGCGCAGTTTTTACGAAAGGTAAACCATGAAGAAAATTTAATGCAATAAAGAATAAAATGTTTGGTTTTATTTTTGCTTTATACTTTTCAGCAAATAAAATATAAATTATCCATTACGACTATAACATGCTTCTATACTCATTTATTTTTATTATGAAGGGTATGAAAACATTTGAACAATAACCTTATCATAATTTATAGGCCTACATACTGTTGCCTGACAAAGTTGAAACAAACAACATTTTGCAACTGCAAACGTCAATTTCTTTCAAATTGAAACACATTTAATCTGAATTGTGCATTAAATCATTTGGTGCAAGTCATGTGCCACTTCTGTTCGAAAAACAAAATACGATCAAAGCATTAATATATCCAACCTTTCCGGTTAAATCACATAAAAACGCTTATTTCAAAGCAGATCTTTTCGTGCCTTTACTGAAGCAAATTCGTTTATGATTTAATCAAAGTCAGCTTTTTCTGTTTCGTCCATTTCTATACTCATCAAAGCTACAGTAGATCACACTACCTACCCTGACTTATTGTTAGTCATTGAGGTCCTGAGGTATTAAAGAGCCAGTTTTAGCTTACTGAAAGGCCCCTCGCTGCTTGCAATAATTATAACTGCCATCGTCAGCATTATTTGCAAAGCAATTCGAAGAACATTAGGAGGACCTCAGGACTTGATACTTTTAAATTGAACGACTTGAAACTAGCATTTTTCAATCTAGATTCTTCTCGTATAATTGCTTACCATTTACATCTGAACTGTATATACATCTAACTTGTTGCTTACAGTCGGGACCGTAACAAAGTGCTTGGACATCGAACAGAAAGCCACATTTGGACAAAAAAGCTAGCCCTAAACAAGATTAATAAATTTCTTCTTTCATGAGTTAACATTTTTTGCCCAACTGGCGCGGTAACGATACTAACTGCCGATTTTTTGAGGACAATATCTACCTTAGTTTCCGGATTGGGGCGTTGTATTCAGCCTATTTATCATTGTCGGACATTAGTGGCCATCGAAAAAGTTTCGTTAAGTCGGAGTGGGCCGCAGCAGTTAAGCAATTTGTAATCAACTGCAGTTATTTGCGTAACAGTCAAAATTCTCATAGCCACGGACTTAAAACACGTCTTAACCAGATTCTGACTAATATCGTCTTGCCTGAAATGCAGCAGTAGCCTATACGGACTGACGTAGGCTACGTCACTTAGCCTTTCTTACAGCATGAAAAGGACGATGTCTTGTAGATATGGCAAGCGAGCGTTCTTGTTCTGTTACAATGCTGACCGCCGTGTNNTGTCACAATTCCACAGATATGTCACATTGCTTGTTGGTGCTGGCGCAACCCAACACGTCCGGTCCGACTTAATCATCAGTCAGATACGAGCGCGCTGTATTGTAGTGCAATTTATGGTTGCATGGGGTGCGAAATAGAGGTTCAACAAACTGCAAATAAAAATGTTTATTTTTGCGAGGCAGATTTTGCAATTTTTTTTTTTATTTTTGCGATTCCCGTCAATGTGGCGCGCATAGTATGTGCATGCCTGCTATACAGCGGCGGATCCAGCCATAAGCTTGGGGGACGATTTCAGTAATATTTTGTAGTCAAGTCTCATAAAAGCTTCGCTACTGTAAGAGGGATGAAGTGTCTTTCACAATACTGCTATAAGAAAACTGTGGACGACAAAATGGCTTATGTCGCGAATGCTGTTTTCCGAATTGTAAAAAATCATAGTGAATACAGTTTCTTTCGTAGGTTTTGGGGGCGATCGCCCCAATCGCCCCCCTCTGGATCCGCCCCTGCTACCATACGCCACTGCTGGTCTGGTTACGGGTTTGGTTTATTCTTTGAAAGTATTGCTGTCTGATGGGTTCCTTTTTGTTGCAGGAAATGTTCTTCAATCCATCACCTGCAAAACTGTCTACTATTTCTTGTGTTCCGAATGCATATAAATATCTTCCCTACGCTCACCGCGATCAGCGTGGTTTCCTTATGATAGGAGTCCTGCTAAATGCTATTGCGACCTCCTGCTCATGCAGGTAATCCTCCTCTAGTTGCTAGAACTAGGCAATGAACAGCGTCTTCGCCAACGATAATGTGTTGCCATTTTTGCAACAGATAAGTACTGAACCTTGCTTACATATGATGGAATGGCGTACAGTTGTTCGACTGCGGAATTGCCACACTGCTGTCCTCGACCAGTCGCCACAGACTGTCCATCGTGACTATCGAAAATGGATCGACCTGTTCAGTTTCTGCATACGTTCAAGTCTGCGACGTTTGCTCGTTCCCGCTCTGTTTTTACTTGTTGGATAACTGATCGTTGAATTGTTCATTAAACCATTTTGCATGAACAGGGTCCGTATTCAACTATCTTGAAGGTAATCTGAGATTGATTTTCAGCTGAAGTTACTAGTGAAAAGTTCCTCCAAAGTGCTAAGGGAAAGAGATGAACATTTCTTTCACCAGCGTGCAGACGTTTTTAAGTTTTTCTTCTGACTGAGCCTCCATTCAAAGATAAATTTTATCTCCAACGCATCCTGGCTGTCAAGATCACGATTTTTACTTAGCCAGCAATAATTCCTGGTTCGGTCACTTTATTACAGTGGTTCTTAACCGGGGACACACGTACCACCTGGGGATATGAAGCACAAAAACAAGGGATACGAAGCGCCAAAATTTTTACGGGTACACACCCTGAAAATTCAAAAAAATATGTTGTCGATTGTTGTGAGAGTAGTAAACTTTATCAGAGACCAAGCCTTAAATCATCGTCTGTTCAGAGTCTTTTGGAACAACGTTTTTGGCTCAACACATGCTCTTTTTCACCACAGAGAAGTGGCTTTGCTATCCCTTGGTCGAGTGCTTACTCGTGTTTTTGAGCTGCGCAGAGAAATCGAGCAGTTTCTGAGACAACGAAGTAATACTATGAAAGAGGTCGAGGCGACGGCGTCGTATGCTTCCCCTAATATCCACCCCTGATTATACGTTTAGAATTTTTTCAATCCAAGAATTTTTTTTCAGTCACTGTTTTGCTAAATTTGTCATAATCAATTAAGCGAAGTTTTTCATTTTAATGCTTTAACATTAGACTACCGTGGTTTGAAAATTAAAATATTTTATTGTTATTTGAAACATTATGGGACCACTCAAGCCACGAGGCCAAATTGCAGCAATTTGCGGATATTGTAGGCTTATTGTAATGAATGGCATCTTTAAAAGATATTATTACATCACATTCACCTTTTCTATAAGTGGTGCTGCCTTTTTAGTACTTTCAAAATGATCTGGCTAGATCAGGGGTGTACAACCTTTTGCTATTGCCGGCCGCATTACTTTTATTTATATGAAGTACGGCCGCCAATGAGTTCGAATTCTATTTATGAGATACGTTTAATTAAAGAATAGATTTTATCCGGTTAATGTCATTGACTTGTGCCTAAAATTATAATAAAATGTCAAACATTTTAACGAATTTTTAACGTAATTACGCATCGTGTCGACTGATTTTCTTGCCTTGGGTTGGTTTTGCTTCAATACACGCCAGCACGGCCGCCAAATCTTATATTTTGATACATGTGGATGGCCGCAAATTTCATTATCGAAGGCCGCAGGTTATGCACCGTTGGGCTAGAGGTACCAAGCCTGAGGTTTTGCGTCCAGATCTGTGAATTCAATATCTTTTCGTGTCTCTGCTTTTGGGTATGCTTTTCTACTACCGCCACATAACCAGCCTCCTGTTTTTTTTATGTATTAATGTGTTCCTTGCCACTGCCATGCACTCTTAAGTCAAATCCATTGCGTGTGTGAGTGAAGACGTTATACAATTTTCAGGGTTTTTCTTCTGAAGATCTGGGATTTTAGGATTTAACTGCGTAGCAGTTAAATAAGATTAGTTATGATTGAACAGATATATTAAACTTTATTTCTCGCCTCCTATTTTTTATCTTGTTTTTCCAATGCACCTTAACCTTCATCATAAGTGATAAACAAGCAACAGACACAGTATAAGCTGTAGCTGCAATGATTTCAAGTGAATGAGATAATAATCAAATAATAATGGAGCAAGCCCAAAGAAAAACATTACGTGGAACACACAGCAATTTTAAGGTGGAGTGGGTGAAAGATTCAGATCTCAAAGGTTAGCTAGAGAAGGACACTGGGAATGAATATTTAATTGTTGTAAACGCTGTCAGGTGACCGTCAGAAATGCCAAAAAAGTCCAACAGACACAAACTTTCATTACAAAGTTACAGTCAGGGGCGTAACGAGGGGTGGCAACGGGGGCACAATTTCCCGGACGCCGAATAACCGCGGGGGGCGCCGGAAAGTCCCAACAATGCCACAAGGACTTTCTTCAATACAGTACATCTGCTTCCGAAAGACCTCAGGTTCAAATATGGGAGCGCCAAACTAACCTCTTGCCCCGGGCGTCATCTAACCTCGTTACACCCCTAGTTACAGCATATACGCACTGGCGCGGCTTGCGACTTACAGATGGCCCAGATGTGATAAAGTAAAAATATTCACCAAATTTTTATGTCTAGTTGGGACTTTCTGTTAAATTCTGAGCTTTTCCGTTGGGTCTATATATGGGGGTTTCAAAATGTAATTGCCAGTCCTGGAATTGGCATCTATACTCCCTAGCCATTGCGGAGTCAAGCGTGTAGCCAGGAGAGAAGTGGGAACAATTGCCCCAATTAGAAACATTACACCCAGGCTAATCAAGTGAATCAATCTTATTTGTTAGACAAAGAAAAACTTCAGTTGAAATTATATTAATTGTTCTAGGAAAACTCAATCTACCAAAAATCATTCAATCAAAAGTTTGGCAAACACGAGTAGGCTCAAACGCGACATGAACAAAATTGCTGTGGGATATTGTCAGTAGCGTGCAGAGGTGGGGCGAACGGGACGGCGGCCCCGGGCATCCAGGGCAGCGGGGCATCCAAGATTTAAATTACAAAAATTAAATGCTCTAAGTAGATGATTTTTCCAATTGTAAGGCTACTAACACATGCTGCATGGATTTATTTTTTTGAAACTTCTTTTTTGTCAACACTAGTTTTTACGCACTCAATAACCCGTAATCTCATATTCGTCACTACCAGCGACCTATACTCTAGGGGGGCGGCGCACACCCAGTGAAATTGATAGTGACGTGACTTTTTCCCAGGTCGTGCGACCAAGGGAAAATAAAATAGGATTGAAAGAGAATTATTGATGTTTAATTGACTTTCTGAGACAAATTTCAAAACAGTCCTGTTTCAACTTACTTCATTTTACTGACTTTTTGATGCATCACAAGATTACCGTTTCGTTTTTTGATGTGGCAAGCAACCTTGGGTGAGCGTTAATACAACCGCACACCTGCGCTTGCAATATGTGCATCATTTCGAGCTTCGTCATTCATTGGCAATTCAGGCGGATTGATCATAACGGCTCACACAAGCCCGTATCTGTTCTGTTCCCCCAGTAGTTGTGCATATAACAGGCACATAACAAAAAAACGAGTTTCCTTGCATACTTTATGCGTATTCTCAATTTCTGTGTAGTTTATCAAGTTTCAAATTGTCAACCCTGGGTGTCCGCCAGGGTTACGGGGTTGGAATCGCAAGGGGTCGAGGTTTTTGAGTGAAGTCAGATTCTCAAGAACATTAGGAGTCGAAGACGGATTTTTTATCCGAGATCGGAAATCTCAATAAATCATTTTTACATCGCACTCCTAAGTTAGGAAATCTAACTCATGCTTGTTGAAAGTGAAACGGTACAATTTCTTTTGAAACTATTATTAAAACAGAGAATTCTTGCAGTGTACCACAGTTTCCACTGATTGCTAGTTGCTGCAAAATTTTTGGCAGCCAAACATCATTTACGTCATGCAGGGCCGGATTTAGTTGATGCGAGGCCCTGGGCTAATCCACTGGTGAGGCCCCCTCTCCCATAGTTACGACGAAAAAATGGAAAAGCGTTATCAATTTGCGCTCAGCCGAATTTGACGGTGTTGAAGCTCTACAAGTATGGTTATTAAAAAATTAAAAATCATTACTAGAGTGCACATACGATCACTGCGCTTGTTGCTGCCTTTGACGCAAAAGCGGTCAATGACACGGAATTGCTGAAATCGTACTTAGCTAGCAGGAAATGGATTATTAATTTTTGCAGGCAAACCAATCGAAAACATTGCGGTTAAATATTTGACAAAACATGTGGCCTACGTTTTTTATAAGTTTCACATCTGTTTTTTCTTATCTGTGCTAAAAAAACAACACACTGCACATGTGCCTGGCGACATAAAGATCATAAAGCACAATGTGAGTACCAGATTGCAGCTTACCACGGCTGTAAAAATCTCGCACCCACAAGCAAAACACGTCCAGAAAAACGCACCTGAATGGTTGCAACTGCTGTAGGTTCGCGATTCGCGTGTTTGTTACTTTTTCAGACAGCAAAGAATCGAAAGCAACGCAACCGTCGCGCGAAAGGATGTGATGTTTAAACCAGAACCGTTGCCAGAAAGTTTTCAACAGGGGCCATTTTTGCCCATGGGGTTTGACATGCATTTACGCATGGAGACTTGACATTCTGAAAATGTGACAAAATCTCCACTCGTTTATAGTGTTTCATATTTAAGTTTGGAGGTGCTGAGTCCACCAATGCTCCCCTGTGGCGACGGGACTGTTTTAAGCTTGCTGTCATTTTCAACTTGTTGCCTTTATTGAAATAAGTACAAAAAAACTAAAATCATCGAATCAAGTTAGGCTGAGCAGAGAACAGTAAACAATGAAAAAGGTTTTGCCCTGGCCTTCTTCATAAAAAAATCATCTATAGGAATTCATTAAAATCTGCCTACGTTTGTCACGTTTAATGCAACCAATGCTTAGCACAACCTCTCCTGCACAACCGCGAACCTTCAGTTCATTTTTAAATTCTTTTGAATTTTGAAAAATATTTTTTTCTTTAGCAGTTACCAACCATCAAGCTAAGAAATAAGGATCCGCGTACTCGATAAACTAAAAACCACTGCTCTAAGGCACCGGACCCAAAGGTGTTTCTGCGATTTTCTTGCTATTACTCTTTCCTTTGCATATTTGGGGAGAGTGCTGTGGTTGCCAGTTGGCAAAGTGACGTTTGCTTTCCTATTCAAGCTCATTAAGATCTTCTCTGATTTGCTTAGTATGGGAGCAGTACAAACTTGTGAAAGCCTAGGTGTAGGAGCAGGTAAATTTTTGGGAGTGCGAAAGTTTTTTGCCCGAATTTGACCAAACTTCCCCAAAACGTTTCGGGCAAATCCTTGTGCGAATATTTCCTCCCACCCACTCACCAACACCTTCTGTTTTGGGATGACCTCAAAAAAGGTCTTCATGTGATTCTCCACACGTTGGGCGCCATTTTTGCCCATATTTTCAGGTAGTTTGCCCAGATTTTTAGGTATTTTGAGAACATTTTCATATATTTTGTCCAGTTCTTCACGGATTTTGCCCGGATTTTCAGAGATTTTGCCCGGATTTTTGACAATTCAAAACTTTTGGGGGTGCGCTTGCACCCCCGCCTCCGACACCACTGTGCGGAAGTACTCAATGGCAATCTGGTTTCTGAATGACTTTCTTAAAGAAAACTAAAAGGAAAAGATCACATCTTAATATACCAAACGAGCTTTACATAAAAGAAACGCTAACAAAACTACAGTATTGCTCAGAAGAAGCAACTATGTTTCCATTGTAGGATAATGCTGCCAGCCTTACACATAGTGCTTATCTGCAGTACAACCTTAAGCTTTGATCAAGTGCAGATCAAGCACGACCAGTCACAAGTTTTTTCCCCTGATTCACACGTAACAATCGGAACGATGCATCAAAAACAGGACGCGGTCAACGTGCTTTGAGTCGGCATCCGGCTTGACCTATGGTCATATTGAGATTCATCGAAACTCGTTGGAAGACCGTGGCGTGATCAACACGGAATAGGTGAATAAAACTAAATTTCATGAATAATTAAGACATAAAATTCGGATGAATATTATCCGAGCCGATCACATGCCGGCAATTGACTCTATGCGTACCACAGTTTGCTGAAGGCCCCCTTGGATTTTGAGGCCCTATAGGCTTAAGCCTACATAGCCTATTGGTAAATCCGGCCCTGACGTTATGTTAAGAAATCGGTGTCGGAACTTTTGGAAAGGTTGGAGTCGGACATTGTACCTCCGATTCCACAAGCCTGGACAGGGACCGAGTTGGCTAATAAACTTTGGGGGGACAAACATTATTTGCGTTTCGATGACATCACCATGTTCACCCAACCGTAGTACGACCTTTTGTAAAATTGGCCATATTGTGGGCACATTATAGAAATGATACTGGCTACGCCCATCGTGGTGGTATAGCAACTAGTAGCGTATACAAGTATACAACGGTACTATATCTAGATATCTAGCACTTAGCACTGAATTTAATTGAAAACACATTAATTCTGAGAGCTTAAATAGACACAAGTATGCTCAAAATTGTGATAATTAATTCAAACTTTATCAGTTTCGATAAATGAAATGTACTGCTACTAATAATCACGACATAGATCAAATAAAAATAAAGCGTCTTTTGGTAAATACTAGTAGTGGAACCAGGCGCTTAGCCAGAAATTTTATTAGGGCTGGGGAAAACAACAACCGAGTTTCAACATTTTAGTATTTTTAATGCTCCTTGTTTTTAAAGCATCATCCATGAAAGGTGCATGTGTCTGGCGTTTTCTCCTGAACATATGTGTACGGATTTAAGCCGACAAACAGAACGTTTGCTTTTATTGAATTGGCAAGTTTTAAAAGTTTTGATAGTAAAGTTCCAAGCTTCTAGTTTGGATCTTTACTTTGGATCATTGCTCATAAATCTTTCTTGTAAAAGCGCTAGTAAAAATCTCAATGAACAATACTGCACTTGAGCAAGAAGTCAGCGCGGCCGCCATTACGATTGCGCTTATACTGTGTTTACACGCTTCAGATGTACACCAACACAGCACGTTCAACCGAAGCTGAACAGCGACTTTGCTCTGAGGCATTGACATCCGAAGTACGCCTTCTAGAAAAGTTTCGCGCATATAAGAAGTGTTTCCCGTTGTCATCAAATTTTTGAGCAATTAATTCACGTCTGTAGTTATAACTGTATACGCTAGAGTCTTTCACCACGTTTGAAAAATGTTTGGATTTTTGATAATCGGTAAGATATTTGGCTATGTTCAACCTATTCGGTAAAACCTTTGTAGCTACTTTAAACTTACTTCATTTAAATTGTTTGATGAGACTTTGCTAAATTTAACTTACTTCATTGAAATATAAGATGGAATTAAACTGTAAACACAATAGTAAACCCGGTGTTACAAAACTTATTGATCACCTCAGCTGCAGGCAATGATAGTTTAGCACTGCACGTAATTAAATTTGTACAAATCACGGGATTCTTGAAATTGCAATACTTTATCTGCGGAATTTGAAGCCCTAATGGGGAAAAAATTCAAATTTAGTTTCATTTTGATCACATGTGCTTTGCCAACAAGAGAGATTGCAAGCTCAAGGATGGATATTAGGGAAGGATAAGGAGGCAGTCGCCTCGGGCCATCTTTTTCAGAGATACCGTGCCCCCCTTGAGAGCTTTGCACC
>JGI24158J21664_10007070_pt1 | contig 14859 bp, 13 predicted proteins | sample Ectturendosymbi3_FD_21664 | JGI IMG/M metagenome (IMG submission 21664) | reverse complement strand
GGCTCGTAGTGGTTTTCATAGCAACCCACCATAACCCAACGACCCCCAACTAAAACTCGAATGAAGCAAATGTAATACAGCTGTGTACATGAAATATCTTCTCGCAGCCCCTCTGGGTTCGTGACCCCCAAGTTGAAAACCACAGCTATTCCGGTCACGTTAAAGGGTCGGGTACTTTTTGGCGTCACCGTTTCAGCGACAATCTGGCGCCAAAGACAAACGCACATAACGTTTGTTGCCTTCTTTTGAAAAACAGCTGCCTTCTTGAAACACATCCGAGCAAAATCGAAAATACACAGTTTTGGATACAACGACGTGTGCGTCATGGTAATCAAGCAGACAAGCGCCAAAACGGCCCAAACGGCCGGCGTCAAATACTTGTCGCCAAAACGGTGGCGCCAAATGGTCTTATTCCGCCCGTCAAAAAAGTCCCTTTTAGTCCGGCGGAAATCCGTTGATCGCTTGCAGCAACACTGCTAATGTTGTTGGGCCGTTGCTAAGCGACAGCCTCAACAACAATTCGAAAAACAACATCGATTTAAGATCTGCTAAAGGTGAAGACGACAAGCAGCTAACTCGACTTTAGCAAGAAAAGATTGGGGAAAAATCGGAGTCCTTCGTCGGAGTCGTCTCGGCACAGTTTTCCGGCCTTTTCGGCCAAAAGCATTCTTTCCTTGGCGAGGAGGACGGAAATGTTGACGAGGTTCGCGAGCTCCTCGGCACTCAGGCTTCGACTGTCGGACACCTGAAACGGGGCAGTGGTAAGATGTTGGGAAATATTTTCCTCACGGAACAGCACGAGGGCCATGAAACGGTATTTCTATTTCCGGTTAGGAGGAATTGACCTCCCGACCGTTAATTGCGGACGAGTCAAATTAGGAAAGCAAAGGTTCGGTGGCGCAGCCAGAATTGAGGCCGAAGAGGCCATGGCCTCCGTCCCCGAACAAACTTGCTAAGATTTTACACTGGTGTTTTATATCAATTTACAACCGTAAGAAAATAAACAGAAGGAACAGTCCGACTCAAGACCACGTCAGTGACTGATGATGTCACTGACTGGTCTCTCCCGGACAAAAATAGTGTCTGCGCCGCTGCAAAGGTGAAAAAGCATGTTTGAGCTTCACAGCGCCAGGACTTCCATGGCATGTCTCCAACAACAGTTAATTTGTGAATTAGCGAAACTTCTTGTACAAGAAAATCCGTGGGTTAATTAATTAGAACTTAGTGCTTAAGTTGAAGATATGGGCAGACAAGAATCGCCGCAGTTAGTAGAAAGGTAGGGACAGGTTGATACTGATGCTCGAGAAACAAGCAGAGTTTCCAAATTTTTAATCCAGTTTACCAACAACTTGCTTCAAGCTGAAAACGTGACTGGAGCGCGTTGTAAAACTTTAACGTGTGTCAATCTGTGGAAAACGTTTACAAAATTCTCACAGCCCTCTTTTGACCAAGATGCCTCAGAACAGGAGACAAGCACGCCCTGCCACTACCCACCAGGTCATAAGTCTGAGCGATGACTTTCTCGTCGCTGTGGGATTCGAGTTGCAGAACCAGCACCCCGGTGTCGAACTGTCGAAGATGCATCGCGAGTTTGAGATTGCACAGCATCTTGCAGGCGTTCAGTAGATCCTCCGGTGATAAGAGCTGCGACGTTTGAGCGCAGAGGTTAAAGTTGTTACTGATTCGAGGAGAAATTGAAAATGCGCGTATCTTCTTTAAAAAATGAAGGAAAACAGTTATTAAGCGTCAGTCAAAAGTACGCATTATAGTTTTGGTTTGATAAGGCAGTAATCACTAACTACGTAATGCACGTCTTAAGTTACGATGAAGAACAGTTCAACACCAAATTCAGCGCAGACATGGATCATTGGAACAGTTAAACACCACAGTACAAGCCGCTATTTGATCCCTGCCAGCCATTTGCTTACCGCGCAAACAAACTCACAACGAACGTATGTTACGTCACAAACGTTTTTTTCGGAGACAATCACAAGCCGGCCTGTACACCAGACACAAATTCTAGTTGTTCGAGGACTGCCCTTTGCAAGGGACAGAGAATTAGCGTTGAACTGCAAGGGACAGAGAATTAGCGAAGAGATGGAGTAATAACTTGGGACTTCCGATTACTTAATAAAGCAATAGCGCAATGGTTTCAATGAGCAANTCCTGCCAATATGCACATGTACTGGAGGAATTTCGCCGACATGATACACCGACATCATCATTTAGGCCGGCACGCCGATGTATCGGNCGGCAGCTGCAATTGGCGCAAAAGATTTCTTAACAGAGAGCAAAAAATTAATATAAGAGCCAAAGATGCCTACCTAGCAAGTGATGTACTGTATATACTCTAATAAGATCTTGGTGTGTGATTTTTTGCTGCAAAAGGAATCCTTTTGGTAGACAGAGACTTTAAGGACAGTTATTTCAAAAACACCACCTACCTCCATTCCTCGCGCCCGGTTGACCCTGCAATAGGCGTCAGACAGCAACATGATGCCACCGCACTCCTCCAGCGGCTTCTTGAGGAGGTTGTTCAGTTCGTGAGCGAGCTGCATGTGATAGTGCGTCCCGCTCCCGTGCGTTTCCTTCGTCACCGGGTTCGGGATGCCCAGACTGAGCAGGTAGGACTTGAACTTCACTGTCTGGCCGGAAAACAAGAAGCGCATTCTATATTTCAAATCACTGGCATTGCTGCGAGATGGCAGTCCCGCGTGGAAAGTTGCAAATATTGCGCACGGAGCGTTGTGAATATTGCGCAGCACGGAACGTTGTGAAAATTGCGCAGCATGGAACATTGTAGAACTTGCGTAGCATGGGTCGTTATGAAAATTGCACAACACGCAGCGTTGTGAAAATTGCGCAGCATGGCACCTTGTGAAAATTGTCTAGCATGGATTGTTGTAAAAATTGCGCAACATGGAGCGTTGTGAAAATTACGCAGCACGGAGCGTTATGAAACTGCGAAGAAGTTGACAGGTGTTCGTTAACACGCGGTCCAGTAATTTTACCGATAGGAAATCCTTTGGGTGATTGCGACACGCAGTCGCAATGCTACGTCGCCCTGAGCCATAAGGATGGTTCCGAAACCCGAATTGCTGAAAACTCAAGCAACAGCAAAACATTTACTGAAATCCTTCGAAAGAAGTCTATAGTATTGTTTGTCGTTGCTGAAAAAGCCACTTCAGCCTTGTACAAGCCAGCATACGGGGTCAACCATCATGCCAATGCGGGAAATTAACTTCTTTTGTCTGAACTCGATTTCTTTTTTTCCCCGATTCCCTTGTGTGATCCAAACGCTTCCATAAATCTTATATAATTGTGAAAAGATAAATACACCAACGTCATGAAAGCGCGTTCGCTGCGCAGACAAATAATGTCCAACTGTTTTGTTTTTTTTCACTACTGAGACATTTCGGTCATTTGTCTCACATTTGTTTAAACTCGTCGTAACAGTGTTCATTACCCTATATTTTCAGACACTCTGACCGAAATGACTATTATTTCGATGGTCAGTGACCGAGCAAAAACCACATGTCCAACAACTAATAGTACTCTAAAAACTGAAACATATGACGACTTGCAAAGTTTTATATTACGCCACATGCATTTCAGCTCAAGCAAACCTGTTTCCGAATTTTTTCAGTTTTCAACGCTTACTCGAATGTCACCTACATAGAAGTTCAACCCAGAATTGCCGCCGCTACTGGCAAACTACACCTTAACATTAAACCCTGCTTCAGTCACAACATTCTTTCGCCTTGGCATCATGCTTGTGACGCCAACAACGGTTCCGCTTCAACGCGCGCGCGCACCTCGTCATCAGTGATGTCACCCTTCTTGTCCTTGATCTTGCTGGCGATGTTGGCAGAAAGGGTAACCATCTCTTTTGCTTTCTCCATTAACTTTGTCAGATCTTGAAAAGCCTGTGCACGAAAAACTGGTAATGGCATTGATGTACTTCATTTTTAGCCGGATCGGGCAAAAAGCTTATNTCTAGCTACGTTTACGACCGACGCCTACATATGTGAACAACGTTCAGATCTGGGATCAATANATACTCGCTTTGGAATGCCACGATCACCCATTTCCATCANCGCCTACTTGCACCGTGGGTCGCAGCGAATGCTGCACTGGTGGCGAGTCAATGGCAGCATCGCGCGTGAACTGTACACTTNCATCCAGNCATTAACGCCGAGCCCGAGGCAGGACAGACTTCAATTACGTTTTTCAAGTCTTCGGTAGGTATGACCCGACCAGGAATCGAACCNATCACCTTTGGTGGCGCGTGCTCAACCCACTGCTTACCTTACCCGATTCAATATTTTCAAACAATCCAAGGTATGTGCTGGAACAGAACGCGCGTGTTGTGTGTTGCGAAGAAAGGCGGCTTGCCTCTCAAACGACTTTACTATGTTTTTTCGAGGTCAGAATTTTGCCTGTGGTTATGAATCTTTTTTCTGTGAATTGGATAGGCTTTTGAAAAATAGCAAAAGCTATTTGATTGTTTTCAGGTTTTTCAATAATTAAAAGGACGTTTTTTTCTGCGGAACCAGTTACATTAAATTTTGACTTTTGATAACATCATCTAGAACTTATCCAAAACTGTCTGAAGGATCAAGCATAATTTGTTTAAAATGTATGGTTGTAAAGTTCCGCATGAATTAAGTACATGCCAATGTTTGAGTATGTATTTCGTTGAAAGAAAACGGAAAGGTATAGTTTCAATGGAAATCTGTGCATATTTACAAAAAATGATTCGCTAAAGCTCTTCACCTGAACGGCATCAACTCCAAACAAATTGAGATGCAGATAGGAAGGAACAACACGTCCATACACGGTGCTAAACCGCTCTTCTGTCTATCGCGAAGTCAGCACCGACGACACCCAAAGCTACTACCGCATTTCTAGTCATTACGACATCCAGTAGTTTTTCAATGNGCTTAGAGTGAGCTGCTTCAACAACGCAAGCAACATTTAACGTGAGAAGCCGTGTTCGGCCTTGTTCAAGCGGAATTAACANAAATTACTAGCCTGTTTGAAAATATCCCAAATCAAACGGTATGTATATTGGCAAAANGCCTGTTACTTCTGAAGCACCACACACAAACTTCGNCGAAAAGCACTCAGTCATATTTGATCACTTACCACTGATATGTTTTTATCGGTGGCCCTTCGATTTTCTTCCAGCTTTCTTTCAATGCCGACTATTCCGGAAGCTCTCGTAGCAGCAGGCTGCACAGAAATGGCGACAAATGAAGTTTCAACAGGGATCAGCATTTACCCAACATTTCGCTAATCATGTTTCTACGACTGGTTAAACTTTCAACTCGGGATGTTCGTGGAGAGTTCACAAACTTTGCACAAAGACAGTGGGTTTCCGGTAATTAATCAAGTGGTAATGTTACGGACGTTTCAGAAAAAAAAAAAACATGAAATAATCATTTTCGATAATACAGTTCTACCTTTGACGCGGTCAACGGATTTCCCGCAAGTCCAGACACGGCAGTTGTCTCCCATTCACGTTTCTAAGCACAAAAAGAGCACACCATGTCGCAGCAATGAAACGCAGGGCGAATGCACAGGCAGCAATAGAACAGCAGTGGAAGTTGTATTTGACGCAGAAAATTTTATCCAGGTTGTTGTCCTTTAATTATTACTGTCCTTGTAATAATTAGTTACTGTCCTTCTAATAATTACAAGTTATTTTCCTTGCAATAATTAGTTATTGTCCATGTAATAATTAGTGATGCAGTGGTGGCAAAATTGATATGAATCAGAGTGACAGACGCGCAACAGAATATTACACAGCGCTAAAATATGCAAACTCTATCGGCTTTTGTTTCACTTCGAAACAGAAAATCATGCGAAACTTTTCAAAAAGAACGTCTACTACAATTCGCACACATCGCTTCCGTAAAGCAAGTGACAAACCGATTTTAAACCGTCTGTTTTGCGAACAGCAAAGGAAGCGCCAAAGCATTTTGCACCTGCAGAGCAGTTTGAAGTTGAGTAAAGAACTCCAATTCGCCGCCGATTTTAAAAGAGAACCTCACATAATCATATTTGCTCCGCGATACTGGTCCCGCTGGCTTGTTGGGAGGAGGAGACAGAAGATGCAAACTTAATTTGGGGCTGAAAAAAATCAATAAGCATCAGGGACAAGTTAAAACGAGGGATTTCAGCGATGTGTCGAAGACTGCGAAATCTTCACTGAGCCTATGAGCTTCTTTTCAACACAGCACATCATTTGATCTGTGGCTACTTCAAAAGATTTTTCATGTACGTAACGTGTTTATTCAGTGATCAGAGAAATTTTTCCGCGGCTCTTTCCACATTGACGAAAACACCATTTAGTTATTACGCTGCCCACCAAGATCTTAATGAAAAACATCAGCTAAGTTGTTACCCTGCCGACCAAGAAGGCGCGCAGCGACTATTAACAGAATCGACACGGCATACGCAGCAGTTCCTACGGCGCTTTAACTGGTCAGCGAATTAAATGTGCGTCCTTTCCAGGGTCGAACGTTTTTGCTACATTTAGTGCAGTCGTGAATCACAACCGTATTTGACAGCATTTGACGTAAAGTGCACTCAATCCAGGATCCGGCGATTTCATTAATCGCTTGTGTCCAGTAGCACAGTTACTATTATTGCTGAATGATGAGTACAAGCTTGAATCATCGCAAGAAGGTGGAAGCAGAACCAGGCAAGAGATCCCTCAAACAGCCTGCTGCAAAGCTGGAGCTCGTTTTCTTTCGGTAAGAGGCAATCCCAGCCGTTGGGGCTTTCCACTAATGTTGACATTAATTGAAAGAACTTGAAGAGACAAAGGAAAAACTTACGAATTGTTGCAGTCAACCCATGATTGGCTTTGAAAAACTGAGCAATTGTTACTTGTGTTTAATTGTGCCCTAGCAAGAGGGTAAACTTAATTATTTCAAACCAAAACCATTTTAATTGATTTTACCCAACTGTTCCACTTTGAATTACTGGGACCGAGACTTTTTATCAAATTGATACTTCTAGACTTTTTCACTGCCCATTGCGGTCTGTCGATCATCACATGCCAACACGGAATTTGACCTCTTGTTACAGTCCTCATTTCTCTGTGACGCTTTATCCACTATATTTGGAAGTGGAATTCGAATGACACATTTTTGTTTGAAACCGAATTAGAACAGTTTTGGATAAAATAAGACACTGAAGTGGGAGCTCTCAGGAGAAAATATTACTGAAACACTGAAAAATAAAATATTATAAAACCAATCGTAATAAATTGAAGCTACCCTAAAATGCCTACCTTTTGCCCAATCCTCCCCCAAACTTTTCACAAAAGACAACGATGCTGAGTGAAAGGGATAAACAAATCTGAAAATTATTGCTGTCTCTCCACAGAAGGTGATAATTTGTTAGAGTCAAAGACCCATCATCAAATGATGTCTGCAACACAAAGCAAATAGTTTTGAAACAACAGCACGGCTAGGTTCACATCTTACCTGCACTTAATGGTTCCAATCACACAGACCCATGTTTAGTGGATAATTGTAATGCAAAGTTTTGTAATGTTCTTTCCAAGACCCAAGCACTCTTACTTATAACCAGGGTGTTTTTAAGGTGTTTTAGGAACCCGAGGGTGTCCCTAGAATTGAAAATCGGGTCCCAAGAATCAGAGAAAATTATCATCAGGTCCCTAGAATCAGAAAAATCGGGTCCCTGCAGCTCCACACCAGGTACCTAACATTTTCCTTAAAAAAGAACTGTTATAACGCAAGAGAAGTTTGCTTGCTATGATTTGGGCTTTCCTTGGTGGCTAATGAAGAAGTGCTGAGATAGTGGATCTCAGTTCATAGCTACTTGCTTAGCAACCACCTTCACAATCAAACTTGGAGTCCAGAGACAATGTGACCAATCATATTTGCATTCGCAAAAGGCATACCAAAGTATTCTTTTGCAAAATAGACTGGTGTATTTTGCTCAATGCACAAAAAGCTAATTTGAAATAATCATTGAAAAAAACATAGCATGTACCTACCTAAAAAAACAAGTTACTGCTTATAGTCAAGTCCTATTGGAATGAGCTTTCTTGTACTTGCGAAGTTTTCTACAGCATTTTCTTAGATGTCATGATTTTTCAAAAACTAAGCCAAGGCAAGCTTTGTTTTTCACACACAACTCCAAAATATGCAGCATGCAACTGCTGTGATTGTTTTATGTGATGTGCAAAATTTTTGCCTGTCACACGCAAGTGCTCGTCAAGGTTTTTCATTCCAGTTGGGGGTCAAACAACATTTCCATCATTTATATATAATAGAAATTGGTGAAACCTATCTGCAAAATTATCGATCAACATGTCTCATTTCGCTCAGCAAAGTCAAACTGCAACCGCAACCAAAACACATCATACTTTATCATCACCATCATATATTCGAATTCCACCTTGCTTCAATAATTGCTTTTCATCATGTTGCAGAGAACCATTTGACCATGAAAAACGATCCATAGTGGTTTCAAGATTTCCACAATCAACACAAAACACTTCAAACAAGCAGTAATTTCCTCTCGAATTGCCTAGCAAAGAAAGCAGTTTAGTAGCATCCAATCCACGTCATAGTTGATTGCTTGTTTCAGTGCCTTCCGATCAGTGGGACATAGTTATCAACAGGTTAATTATGATATAGTGATATTCTTAACAACAAATTAATGATGAACCACAGTTTGATGTAACTAATGTCACATAAAACATTATACAGTATAATTCAGTTAACACATTCACCTTATGGCTAGTCAATTCAGCATGTAATAAGCAGTGATTGTGATATCCAATTTTCCTAAAACTGCCCTAATTAACCCTGCAGACCTGGTGTAAAAATGCAATCAGTGCATTGTACTGCATTTATTCAACACAGGAAAACTTCCACAAAAAGTTTACGCTGAAATGTCACATTTTTACTGCTAATGCAAAGGTTCTGCAATATATATGATAGTCTCATTTTCAAACAAGTCCTGCATAAATCCCATTATGATTCACAGTCATTTGGCTACTTCATGCTGACTCAATGAGAAAAAAGTCAGTTGTAGTTGTACATACAAGGTTTCAGCTGTTCTTCTACTCTGTCTTAACAGTATAACACCTTCCGTTCTGGTAGGCTAAGGCTAAAATCCAGCAGTTTGCACATGTTTTTGTATGGGAACACCTCAAAAGATTCGGCTAGTCTTCACGTCTGCAAAAAAAAAATAGCTTTGGTTTTGGGTTTATTGTGAAGTGATATCACAAGTGGAGCCTTTTTGGCCCACTTCGTCTGGCCCCAGGCCCAAACTGCTAGATGTTTTTATTGGAAACTAGGCTAAAATCTGAGTCTTTTGATACTTCGGATGACTTGCTGGGGTTTTGGGTTCAAAAGTTATGACACAGTCAGGAGCTGCAGGCAGGGGCATAACGAGAGGGTGGCAAGGGGGGCACAATTACCCGGGCGCCCAATCACTGCGGTGGGTGCGAAATGACTGTGAGAGGTGCTGAAAGGTCCAAAGAATGTGACAAGTACTTTCTTCCATACAGCAAATTACTTCCGATCAATATCAGATTCCAATATGGGGGCGCCAAACTTGCTTCTTGCCCCAGACACCATCTAACCTCATTACGCCGCTGGCTGCAGGATCAACCGTTTGCTTTTTACAGACGATTTGGTACTGCTAGCACCGTCTTCAGCATGAACTCAATCGATTTTCTGCTGCATGCAACCAAGCCNGAATGAAAATCAGCACTAAAAACACTAAGGTACNANGTCTCTCTACAAACCCAAGGCAGTGTATGCAGCAAGTGAGCAGCAATACACTGCAGTAGGTGGAGATGTTCAAGTACCTAGGGGTGGTATTTACAAGTAACGGAAGGTAGAGCGAGGAGATTGAAACACGGATTGATAAAGCTAACACAGTTCTGCGTGAGCTTTATCTGTCTGTGGCCACAAAACGGGAGCTGTCAAACACCGCAAAGCTGTCAGTTTTCAAATCAGTCTTTGTTTGGATCCTTATCTGTTGTCATGAATCTTGGGCAATGACCAAAAGAATATTAACTTAGGTGCAAGCACCAAAGATGAGATTTTTGCAAGGACACTACGGTGTGACAAAGGGGCGTACCGAGGTTAGATTGCACCCGAGGCAAGAAACCAGTTTGGCACCTCCATGTTTGCAACTAAAGTATTTTGGGAGTAAATGTATTGCACAGAAGAAAATACCTGCGACATTTTTGCTACTTCTCGGCACCTCCCAGTGATTTGGCGCCCAGGGCATTGTGCCTCTGTCATTACTTCCCTGGTGTGACACTTTGCAACGAAGTGCGCAGCTGTGAAATTTGCAGAGCCCTGAATGTGGAACCAATTCTCCTTTGAGAGAACACAACTACGTTGGATCAACCATGTATCCAGAATGCACAAAGCCCCCACGAAAGATTGGTGAGGCAAGCCCTGCTGGCTAAGCCATGAGAAAGTGGCCAAGATGTCATCCAGGGCCCAGGTGGAATAACTGCATCTCCGACCTTGCTTGGTCCCATCTTGGCGTGGAGCCAGTACAACTATCTAAAATTACTGTTGACCGTGAGAAATTTCAACCAAGTTATCCTATGGTTGTTGCCCCCACAATCCTTCCTTGAGGAAAAGCAGCCGTGAAAATGAATAACATCTACATTATTTAGTTTATCCACTGCTGTTTCAAAGTGCTCAGCAAGCAAGTGAACAAGTTCTTTCGATGGGTAGAATTGATCAATACAAACGTAGAGACGTCTAGAAATAATTTGCCTATAATTCATGATACCTTTCGCAGGCAATAGGATGCAAAATTAAGTTCAGGTACCGCTGTTGTTGCGTCAACGTCATAATGCGGCCCGCGGGTCACTTTGCAAGTCCTCATGTGCGATGTGGCCCACGGAGCAATCTGAGTTTGAGACCCCTGGTGTAGCCTGATATAACACCACAGCACTACGAATGCGAACTAGTCTATATTGTACTCTTAGTGATTTAGTTTCAGAGAACCTGGCTTCCTAAAAAGGTATGACCTGTCCTTTGCACACTACAAACGAACACCGGCACACTGGACCTCCGGATATCTTTCAGTTCACAGCACAACCATCACACATCAGAGATGATCATGTAGCCAGAGTGCAGGAGTCGACTCCAGCAGGAGTTTGCATTTTTCGTCAGAGCAAGAACCAGAGTGTAAAATTTAAGATTGAGCCAAAGCAGGAGACAGAGCCAGAGTCAGTGCTACACTCTGTCCAGGAGTCAAGAAATATATGGGATTTTCGTTTATGTTTAAAGAAGTGCTGTTTGTTGCACACAAACAGAAAAATTTGGTGAAATCAAAATCAGCAGCAATATTTTCAAGCATAAATCCACACAAATTACACTAGAGGGAGCAATGATTGCAGTTTTGAGCCTGAGCTACCAGTAATTTGTAACCGCGATACTGAATTTGCACTGTGAGGTGCAAGTTTATCCAGTTAGTAAAGTGCAGTTGCAGTAAATGTCAATAGCCTCATGCTTGATGCAGTTGGAAGATAATTTGTTTTCTGACTGAACAGTTTTTTTATGTTTGTAACATTACCTAATCTTCTAAATTTTGCAGGACTGTATACCACTGATTAAGCCTTATTATTAAGCACAACCAAGTGGAAGCGGTAGGCTACGTTGAATTTTCAAACTGCTGATTTGCTCTCATCAAAGTAGCTATGTCAGAAGTAGAAAATACAAAGAAATTGCTGTTGGAAGGCAAGCTTCATGAAAGGATAAATAAGGAAAGCAAAAGTGACGTATGGAAAAACATTAGCTTACTCTTTTTTCAAGAATCACGCTCAAGTCAGGATAGTAAGTATAGTGGATTTGCATTGATTGTGTAAATTATGCCAAAAACCATTGAAACATGATCATAAACGCAGTGGAACATCCTACTCATTAGAACATATTATGAATTGCGAAAAAAATGAAAAGGATTAAATGAGTTAAATTGGAAAGCAAGCAAAACTCAGTGGGTACTTTCAAACACCCTGGAAAAACTTAAGTGATGCAGAGAAATGCAAAATGAACAGTGCCCTGTTGAATTATGTAGCATGTGATATGCGTCCTTTCAAAGCAGTAGCACAGTTTTTTGTGAAACTTGGAACTCAGCATGGCTTGTTGAATTTGGAAGATGTTCTTCCATCAAGAAACACTATAAAGGTTGGCTGCAACAAAAGCTTCTGATTTCCAGTATACTTTAATGATTCATGTTCTCAATGCCATCAAGGAATATAAAATTGTTGGAATGACAACTAACATGTGGACTGATGACAAATGTGTTTTATATCTCCGCTTAACAGTGCACTTTGTTAAAGCTGCAAAACTGCTTTCCACTGTTCTTTCCCTTGAACATTTTCAAGATGATGTCAAAAATACTGAGAATGTAAAAGAAACATAATCAATGCATTTCACCAGCTCAATGTAGAGGCTGATATAATGCTGCAAAATTTTGTTTGTGCGACTGACAATGGTTGTAATATGGTCAGTGCATTGCAGAATTTTCATCGCTTGCACGTGCATGTCATATGCTGGCTACTGTACTTACTCACACTTTGCAGCTACATGCCTTAAGCAAAACTGTCCATCCTCTCTCATGTGATGATCCAGATGTTGCTCTTGTCCATGAGATACAAATCACAGTTTCATCTGTTAAATCATTTACTGCGTATTTCAAACAAACCGGGCTGAACAATAAGCTCAAATGAACATTAAAACAAAGCAACTACAGATGCTGGAACTCAACTTTAACAATGCTGAGATCATTTGAACAAAATGTGGATGAAATCAGAGAAATTGAGATAAAAAGATCAAAATTGATATTTATGGAAAGTGGAAGGGGATATGTTAGTAGTTGCTGATCTCATTCAGTTTTAAGAACCATTTGAAGATGTCACCAAGCAGTTGGAAACTGATCACTGGCCAACTCTTCAAAGTTTTTCTTTGCTTTTTCAAATTGCAGCAGTTCATGTCTTGTTCACCTGCTGATTCATGCTTGTTAAAGTTCTTGAAAAAAAGAGGGCTGGCATGTTTAGAAGAAAAATTCAAAGTATCAGCTATTATCATTTACTCGAACTCTTACTTAATCCTAAATTCAAGTCTTTTAGTTTCCATCTTCTACAGTTTTTGATTGAAAAAGAATTCAAGATCTTGCAAGAATGCATGCAGGTATGCTTAGTTGTGCCAACCAGATTGCTTTGGGTGTTACCTCACAGGCAGAGCTTGCATATGCTCAACCAAACAGAATGTCAAAATCTTGTTTGTTTGAGGATGAGTTTGTTGAATGGCAGGATAATGACTAAGCAGAACCATCTCAAGACATTGATGAAGTTATTGAATACATTCAGAGAGATAAGGTCTGACAACCAACTAATATTAAAAACAATTTCCCAAATTCAATTTGCAATTTGAAATTGCAGAGGGTAGCCTGTGCAATTTTAAGTATACCTGCCTCAAGTGCCAGAAGTGAGAGAGCATTTAGTGCAAGTGGAAATACAATGAAGAAAAAGCGATCCCTTTTATCACGCAGTTCTCTCAAATCACTAGTTATCCTAAATAGTACTTACAAAAGTGATCTAAGTGGATTGTTGAAGCCGAAAATGGATTAACCATGTTAGTGATTGCATGGTCAGTTCAGTGTTAATGAAAGACATTTATTGTATATGTGTTTGTTTCAGTATATTGTTTGTTAGGAGTAAAATATTCTGTTTACAGTATGTTTGTGGCACATTTTAGCATGATCACAGTTTAAAAGTTTGTTTGGGCCTATTGCTGTAGTAGGAATCAGTGTTTGTTAAGTATATGTTTATCTTTGATTGCTGCAGCTTGACAATTGCGAGTTTTTTTGGGTGCAGTTGATAAGAATCTAGGCATGTTTAGGCATACATCTTGCTCATTCAAGCATTTGAAAAGTGTGAAAAAGCAGTTAGTTTTCAGATATGTTTTCTGAATGAAGGTTCATTGGAATGCGTAAATGAATACCTTTTTTAAGGTTGAGCTTGTACATTTGTTTCATTATTACCATTGTTACAATGTTCTCAGGTGTTTCAAAATCTTTCTGCAATATATTGTGTGCAACTTTATCAGTTTTCCAATTAAAATCCCATGGTTTCCAAAACAGTGTGTTGGAAGTTGAGTTATTTTCATTAAGCTGTTATGCTACAATTCCATGGGTCAGTAGATAGCATTTTTCTTAGGAACTATTGATGACAAAAGTTGCCTCATTGGTTGTTGGTGGCATAGAACAATAGTAGTCAACTTTTTTTTTGGTAAACACTTTTAAATTAGCTTAAAAGCCTGTACACCCTGACATGCACTAAAATGTAGTGCTGTAAAATAAAATTTCAGAGATTTTTATGCTGAGAATGTTGCCTGGTCGATTTCAAATGATGAACCTCGTAAAATGTTAAGTGTGTGCTCATGTCTACGATATCTAAACTGCAAATGTACACGAAGCTGATTTCTGTTTAAGCTATTTACAGATTTGATAACATCAGCTTGCTGCAGGTCGAAGCATGAAGTGTTTAAGCCACTGCGCAAAATCCGGTGTGAAATGAAATTTTTCACTTGAGAAATCTCTGATTTGATTACATGCCATTTGCGCATGCACAGAGTAGTATTCCAGGTCATGCATTTCGCAACCGATGACTGTTCAATGAAGTATCAAATATGCTGAGAACTGATATTTAGGGTTATGATTAGGATTTATGGTTTACCTTCAGGGTTCGAGTTACTGTAGGGTTTAGGGCAGCTATGTCCACACCAAATGACTTACTGGGCCAAAAAGTATGTCACTGTCTTGACCAGGGCCGCA